>Ga0182018_10000862_pt1 | contig 37375 bp, 30 predicted proteins | sample 812P2MmetaG_FD_120490 | JGI IMG/M metagenome (GOLD analysis project Ga0182018, IMG submission 120490) | Permafrost microbial communities from Stordalen Mire, Sweden - 812P2M metaG | ecosystem: Environmental > Terrestrial > Soil > Wetlands > Permafrost | place: Sweden: Stordalen | collected...
AACGATGAGCGCTACGACCGCTGGCATATCGAAAACAAAGACGAGAAAAGCGCCGTCGCACGCATTGACCGCGACGCCGGTACAGAGTTACGACACGGGCCATCCGCATGCGCACGTCGTCGTGCGCGGCGTCGCCCGCGACGGCCACGAGCTCCGATTCGATCGAAGCTACATCGCGAGCGGCATACGCTGGCGGGCGCAGGAGATCGCCACGCAGGAGCTCGGGCCGCGCCATGAGTTCGAGATCCGGCGCGCGCACGTCCGGGAGGTCACCCAGGAGCGTTTCACGTCCCTCGACCGAGAGCTCGAGCGGATCGCGAAGGATGGCCGGCTCGAGCTTCGGTCCCCGAAGAGGCGCACGCGCGTTGATCCCTCAACCCTGCTCTCGCGCCTGGAGAACCTGGAGGCGATGGGGCTGGCCGAGCGGCTGTCGCCCAACGCGTGGTCGCTGTCCGAGGACTGGCAGAAGCAGCTGCGCGATCTCGGGACGCGCGGCGACATCCTCAAGCAGATTCACGACGTGGTGCGCGGGGACACCTCGCGCTACCGCATCGTGCGCGCGGGGGAGCCGGTGCTCACTGGCACGCACGCGGGCGAGAAGGTGCTCGTCGGGCGCATTGCCGGCAAGGGGCTCTCCGACGAGATGAAGACGGCCCTCTATGCGGTGATCGAGACACCCAACGGCTACGCCTACCACGTGCCTTTGGACCAGAGGTCGGCCGAGGCCGTGGCTGTTGGGGATCTCGTCTCCTTCGGCACCCGACCGGAGCTGGCGGTTCGCCCGCTGGACCGGCGCATCGCGGAGACCGCCCGCGAGGCTGGAGGGGTCTACGCGCTCGAGCGTGCCGGCGACGACGGTGACCGTGCGCATGCGGCGCGCCGGCTGCGCGAGCTTGAGCGGGAGGGGCTCGTCTCGTCTCAAGGGCCGGATCGGTGGGCCGTGCCCGCCGACTTGATTCAAAGGCTCGAGAGCCGGCCGCGGACGGAGGCCCCCCGAGAGCGCCTATGGCTCAAGAAGCTGCCGCTTTCGCTCGATCAGATGCCCGGCCACCGGGGTCCCGTCTGGCTCGACCAGGTGGAAGAGGCCCCAGCGGCTCGCTGGGGGTTCGGGGCGGACGTCCGGCGCGCTCTCGAGCAGCGGCGCGACTCCCTGCGCGCCCTCGGCATCGCGCACGACGACCCGCGCAAGGACGCCAAGCTCCGAGCGCTCGAACGGCGGGCGGTGGGAGAGGGAATGGCCGCCCGGACCGGGCAGCAGTTCCTCGACAAGACACCCGACCGCTTCGGCGGCCGCCTCCAGGCTGGGGCCGAGGGGATGCCTTATGCCGTGGTCAGCGACGGCGCGCGCTTCGTGCTGGTGCCGGTGTCGCGGGAGGTTCGCGCCTCGATCGGCAAGGCGGTTGTGGTCTCGCGTGATGCGCAGGGTCGACTCACGATCCGGGCGCCAGACAGGGACCGCGATCGGTGAAAGCCTCTCGGCAGCACGTCGATCGCTACTCGTTCGCAAACAAACCGTAATCGATGGGAGTCTCTCATGGCGAAGACCAAGGTTCGACGTGTTCGGGTCGGCACACGCCTTTCCGTGGACCTGCGAGCACGCCTCACGCAGTACTGCGCAGCCAGCGGGATCTCAGAGCGCACAGTCATTGAAGACGCGCTGAACAGGCGCCTTGGCAACACCGACGACGATACGGCGCTGCTCCTGCGGCGCTTCGATCACCTCGAGCGTGCGGTGGCGCACGACCATCGCGATCTCGAGCTGCTCTCAGAGGCGTTCGGGAGGTACATGCGGCTGTGGTTCATGGCGCATGTGCCGAGCAGTGCCGAGGCAGGAAAGGGCGCAGCTCGCAGCGCCGCCGAGACGCATTACAAGCAATTCGCGCAGCACCTCGGTACGCAGTTCAAGCAGGGTCACCGCTTCGTCAGCGACCTACCAGTCGAGACTTTTGCGGACGGGGAGGACGTTGAATGAATTTTGTCTGGAGCAAGCCGCTCGCCTCCGACGATCTAAAGACGTGCGCGCTCGGTCGGTCGCGTGTTAATGGCCAACCAGATCCGGGAATCATGCCGTGCACCGCATAACTCCCGGATTTGAGTGGCCACCAACAAGTGGCCACTAACAACCTCCGAGCTGCGCTCACACCCGGGCCGCCTTGGGTAGGACACAGCTCGGATCGAACCGCTTGCGTCGGCAGTCGAGGAGGTCACGAGACCGGGACGCGCGCCGACGGTGCAAGGCGTGCCAGACGCTTGCTTAGCCGCGGCAACGCGTCGTAGCGTTGTGAGACAGTGGGGAGGGGGATTTTCAAAGTCGCTCCGGGGTCTCCGGCGTTTGCCGCCCTGCTAAAGCTTTGGCGCACGGAGAGCGCGACGCTGGGCTTCATGCCGAGCGGCGGGTTTGACGACGCGGCGCGGGCCGGCTGCCTCCTAGCGGCCGAGTCGGCCAGCGGAGACCTCAGCGGCTACGTGATGTACAGGGTGACCGGCCAGAACGTTGTTTCGATCGCCCACCTCTGCGTCGCCGCGGGCTACCGACGCTCCGGGGTCGCACGCGCCCTGTTTAACGAGGTGAGGCAGAGGTGCGCCGACTGCTATGAGATCCGGTTGCGCTGCCGGAGGGACTTCCCCGCGAGCACACTGTGGGAGAGGTTCGGCTTCGTCGCCGTCCAGGACGATCGTGGTCGTGGCCGCGATTCAACCATCACGTCTTGGCGCTACGAGTTGGCTCCCCTGCCACTCTTCAGCCGTCTGGAGGCAGGCCGCTCGGGATCTGCCGTTCGCGTCGCCATCGATGCAAACGTGTTCCTCGACCTCGACGAGCTGGCCGATGGCGATGAGGAGTCCCGCAGCCTCGCAGCCGATTGGGTCGGAGAGTTCGTCGAGCTTGCCGTCACCCAGGAGTTGTTCAACGAGATCAACCGACACGGCGATCTGAGTGAACGGGAGCGTCAACGCGATCGCGCCGGTCGATTCGTGCAGATCCAACGCGATGTAATGCGCGAGGACGCAACACTCCCACGCGTGAAGGCATTGCTCTCGACATCCAGCAAGGCGAGCGCAGTCTCCGATGCTCGGCAGATTGCGATGACGATCGCCGGGGGCGTCTCCTTTTTTGTCACACGCGACGCGGACATTTTGGCTGCTGCCGATGCGCTGGATGAGGCTTTCGGTCTGCAGGTCGCGTCACCTCATGAGATCATCCGTCGCTTTGACGAGCTGAGGCGCGAGGAGGAGTACCGCCCTCGACGGTTGTTCTTCGGCCCTGACTCCTCGGTAGCGATGGCTCGCGCCGATGAGATCGACGAGATCACCGAGTTGATGCACGAGGGTCAAGCGAACCACGAGCCGCGTCGCCAAACTCTTGGGCGCCTTCGAGAGATGTTCGCGGCCCCCGACCGCTACGAGGCTCGCCGCATCCGGCAAGGAGACGAACTAGTCGCCGCGTACGTGCTGGACCGGATCACGCCGGGGAGACTTTCCGTTCCATTCTTTGGGGTCGCCAGCTCAAGCCTCGGGCGCACTGCGGCCCGGCACTTCGGTGACGCGCTGGTGAGCACGGCGGCGCGCGAGGCTCGCCAGATTATTCACGTCGAGGATCCCGGCCTACGGGTGAGCGAAGCTCTGGCCGACCTCGGTTTCTCGGAGGAGGCCGATGGGTGGATAAAGCTCACGCTTCCGATTGCAGTGCCAGCAGAGAGTGCCGCGGAGGAAGTCGAGCGCGTCGGCGCTTCGAGCCCTCCCGCGGCACAGCTCGCCCGGCGAGTTGCTGCCGCGCTTCGAGCGATTGCAAGTGGTCCGGGGTTGAGCCGGGCGCGGGCTGTCGACTTGGAGCGCGCCCTGTGGCCCGCGAAGCTCACGTCGTCCGGCCTTCCTTGTTTCGTCGTCCCCATACAAGCAAGGTGGGCGAAAGAACTCTTCGATCGAGAACTTGCGGAGGGGACGCTCTTCGGCGCCGACCCCAACCTCGCGCTCAACTCCGAGAACGTGTACTACCGCGCAGCACGTCCCGAGATCGTGACCGCGCCCGCTCGCATTCTTTGGTACGTCAGCGACGACCCCGACTATCCACAGAGCAAGGCTATCCGAGCGTGTTCGTATATTGACGAGGTGGTCGTTGGTCTCCCAAAAGACCTCTTCCGGCGATTCAAGCGTCTGGGGGTATACGAGTGGCCCGACGTGTTCGCCCTCGCGAAGCTAGACGTCACGAAAGAGATCATGGCTTTCCGGTTCAGCAAGACCGAGCCGTTCCTTCACCCGATCGCGTGGAGCACCATGCAGGCGACGTTCCGGCGTCACACGGACAGGGGTTCACAGCTTCAGTCGCCAGCCGCGATCTCGGAGGAATGCTTCTTCGACTTCTACCGGCAGGGAGTTGGCGCACGTGCCGCGTGAGACCCTACTCCTGTCCATCCGCCCGCCGTTCGTCGAACGGATCCTGGAGGGAACCAAGACAGCCGAGCTTCGGCGCGTTCGGCCAACCGCGCGAACGGGTCAGGACGTGCTCATCTACGGAAGCTCGCCGACGATGGCGTTGCTCGCGTCGGCGGTGGTCCAGGCAGTGGATACGGCGTCCCCGTCAACCCTGTGGCGTAGCGTTCGAGATGCCGCCGGGGTCTCTCGGGAGGAGTACCTTGCGTACTTTGCTGGAGCCCCAATCGCCTCCGCAATCTGGCTCGGCCAAGTCGCCGCTTTCGAGCAACCAATTTCGCTGAAGCTGCTTCGCGAGCGCTGGCCGTGGTTTCGGCCACCTCAGAGCTACTGCTACGTCCGCGCCACCTTCGAGGCGCCACGTTGCGTGTCATCGCTGGCACCACGATTCGCGGAAAGGATACCGGGAAGCTCGACCCGACGAGCGTAGCTCTGCGTCGCCCCACGTTTCGCCGCTCCCTGTTGCGACCGTTTCGGTATTCTGGCCCCGCGCATGCCCAGCGACGCTCGCCTCTCTCCCCGCACGCGCCGCACGATCCTCTCGCAGCTCGCACGCGACCGCCTGGCGGAAATCACGACACGCTTCGATCTCGCCGTCGACGATCGTCGGTCACTCGATTCACACATCGACGCGATCGTGCAGAAGCGCAGCCTCGACTTCACCGCGGTTCTCGACCTGCTCAAGCGCGAGGAGCTCCAGACGGCCTGCGAGCAGCTCGGCCTCGACACGAGCGGCCGCGAGAAGGCGAAGCTCGTCGAACGTCTGCTCTCGCTCGCGCACCCGTCCAACGGCGACACGGACAGCGACGACGGGCTCTCGCAGTCCGAGCCCGCGCCATTCGCCCTCACCCCCGCGGCGCCGAAGGTAGCCAGGGCGCAACGCGCACCCTCGGCTCCACGAACGCGCCCGGATGACCCGATCACGGACTACCGCTTCAACCACCCGACGGACGCCAAGCGCGTCAACAACCCGCCGGCAGGCCTCGTCGAGTTCGACAAGCCGCCGCCGAAGAAGACCCGGGAGTACGCGTACGACCCGCACCTCGACCCGCAGCTCGTGTGGTCGGGCAAGGCCGAGCGCACGTCGTTCGACGTCGACACGGTGTCGCTGCACATCCACGAGCGCGTGAGCACGCAGGCCATCCTGCGAGCGGTGCAGCGCGAGCCAGCACAGCGCGACCTCTTCGCGGATACCGACCTGCCCGAGGGCAAGCTCATCGACTTCTACGCCCACGAGGTGGGCTGGGCGAACCGTCTCGTCCTCGGCGACTCGCTGCTCGTCATGAACTCGCTGCTCGAGCGGGAGCGCATGGCGGGCAAGGTGCAGTGCATCTACATGGACCCGCCGTACGGGGTGAAGTTCAACTCGAACTTTCAGCCGTCCATCTCGCGCCGCGAAGTGAAGGACGGGGACGATGCAAGCCTCACGCGGGAGCCCGAGCAGATTCAAGCCTACCGGGACACCTGGGAGCTCGGCATCCACAGCTATCTGACGTACATGCGAGACCGACTGCTTCTGTGCCGAGAGCTCCTTGCATCGAGTGGCAGCGTCTTCATCCAGATATCGGACGAGAACGTCCATCACGTGCGCGAGCTGCTCGACGAGGTCTTCGGTGTCGACAACTTTGTCAGCCAAGTTGTTGTGCAGAAAACTGGCGGCCTCGGGACTTCGGGACTGAAGGCGGTCGCCGACTACCTCCTCTGGTACGCCAAGGACCAAACGCAGCTGAAGTATCGCAAGCTAACCCGTGAGAAGGCGGTCGGTGTCGGCGAGGGGACAGGCGCCCGATACGATCAGATCGAGTCGCCCGACGGAAAGACCAGGCGATCCCTCACTCCAGAGGAGCGCCGCTTACCGGAGTCGATCCCCCGTGGTTGGCGCCCCTTCCAGCTGGACAATCTCACCTCCGGTGCCTTCCGCGAGAACACAACCGTCGATTACCACTTTGACGGCGAGGTGTACCACCCCGGTCAGAACGCGTGCTGGAAGACGACGGTCGACGGGCTCGACCGACTCGCGACGGTCGGTCGAATTGCCAAGGCAGGTCGCACCATCCGCTACGTCCGTTTCCTAGACGACTTCCCCGCGTATGAAATCACCAACGTCTGGGACGACGTCGCTGGAGCGCCCGATAAGGTGTACGTCGTGCAGACGAGCCCGTCTGTCATCGCGCGCTGTGTCCTCATGACCACGGACCCGAGCGACATCGTTCTCGACCCTACCTGCGGATCCGGAACGACGGCGTTCGTCGCCGAGCAATGGGGCCGTCGATGGATCACGTGCGACACGTCCAGAGTTGCCTTGGCCCTCGCCCGTCAGCGGGTGCTCACGTCACGCTTTCCGTATTACCAGCTGCGGTCCGACAAGGTTCGAGATGGTTTCGCCTATCGCACGGTCCCGCATATCACCCTAGGGTCCATTGCGAACAACGTTCGCCTCGACAGCTGCAAGACCCGGGAGGAGCGCCAACGGGTGCTCCGCGAATCGGCCGAGCAGGAAATTCTCTACGACCAGCCCGAGGAGGACAAAGGGCGCATCCGCGTCTCCGGCCCCTTCACCGTCGAAGCGATTCCCGTCCCCTCACTCGAAGCGATGGCTGCGACTGCCGACGACCCCATCGAGCTCGAGCGACCGACCACCACCGGCCGCGTCGACGACCCCGCGGGCGACTACCTCGCAATGATGATCGACCTGGTCCAGAAGACCGGCATCACTTTCCCCAACGGTCGCGCGCTCCGCGTCCCGAGCATCCACGCCGTTAAGGGCCCCTATGAGTACCTCCACGCCGAGGCCGCGAGCGACATGGAGGGCGATCCGCGCCGCATCGCCGTCTCGTTCGGCCCCAAGCACGGCCCCGTCACGCAGTCGCAGGTCATCGGCGCGTGCCGCGAGGCCTGGAACTACCAGTGGGTCATCTTCATCGGCTTCGCGTGCGACCCGGACGCGCGCCAGCGCATCGACGCAGGCGCGCAGGGTCAGCAGCTCGACTTCGCGAACGCGGCGCCCGACATCCTCGTCGGCGATCTGCTCAAGACGAAGAAGACGTCTACCCTGTTCACCGTCTACGGCGCCCCCGACGTGACGGTGCACAAGGAGGCGGACGGGATGGTCTCCGTCGAACTCGTCGGCGTCGACATCTACGACCCCCTCACGGGCAACACGACGCACGGGCGCGGCGACGACGTGGCCGCATGGTTCATCGACCACGACTATGACGGCCGCACGTTCTGCATCTGCCAGGCCCTCTTTCCGGGCCGGAGCACGAAGAACCCCTGGGAGAAGCTCCAGAAGGCGCTCAAAGGAACCATCGACGAGGACCGGTTCGAGCAGCTCCGGCGCACGCGTTGCGTGCCGTTCAAGGCCGGCAAGAGGATGGCGGTCACGGTCATCGACGACCGCGGGAACGAAGTCATTAAGGTGGTCGAGCCGAAGGCCGCCCGATGAGCGATGGACCGCGGAACGCCGTCGAGAACCCGATCCTCAACAGCCCCTTCGCGGAGCCCACGCGTTACTTCGACTTCTCCGGACCCCAGGCGCGCATCGTCGAAGGCCGCAGGCAAGCCGAGTACTATGGGACGCTCCGGACCGACGCGATCGGCGAGGCTTCCGGGCGCCCGAGCGCCATTGAGCTGACTCTCGTCAACGAGATCCGCCGTCGCGTCGCCGAATGGCGCGGGCGCCGGTACCAGGGCGTCACGCCCACGACGCGTGATCTGCTCGATCACTGGAGTCGCGCGGATCGCAAGGCGCTGTTCTTCTGCCAGCGCGAGGCCGTCGAGACGCTCATCTGGCTCGTCGAGGGCACACCCGCCGACCGGCAAGGGCTCGACGTGCCTCTCGATGCGCCGAATGACATCGAGAGCCTGCGCAAGGGCTACTCGCCGCTGAGGCGCTACTGCGCGAAGATGGCGACCGGCTCCGGCAAGACCCTCGTCCTCTCGATGGTGTGCGCCTGGAGCATCCTGAACAAGCTCGCGAGCAAGCAGGACGTGCGCTTCAGCGACGCCGTGCTCGTCATCGGGCCGAACCTGACGGTCAAGCAGCGGCTGGCCGTTCTCGACCCCAAGCGAAGCGACAACTACTACGACGCGTTCGATCTGGTGCCGCGGGGATACCGGGACCTCCTCGCGCGCGGGCGGGTGCTCGTCACCAACTGGCACGTACTCTTACCCAAGGAGGACCCGCGGCGCGGGATCGTCCAGCGCGGTCGAGAGAGCGACGTGGCGTTCGCGAAGCGCGTCCTCGCGAGGGACCTCGGCGCCGCGCAGCAGATCCTCGTGCTCAACGACGAGGCCCATCACGCGTACCGGCCCGCTCCTCCCAAGTCGGACGAGGACAAGCAGCTTGCGGACCTCCCGGCGGACGAGAGGCGCGAGGCCCAGGAGCTGGCGGAGGAGGCCACCATCTGGGTGGGCGGGCTCGACCGGATCCACAAGGCGCGCGGCGTCCGGCTGGTCGTCGACGTGTCGGCGACGCCTTTCTACATCAAGGGGTCGGGGCACGCGGAAGGGACACCCCTCCCGTGGGTTGTGACCGACTACGGGCTTGTCGAGGCGATCGAGAGCGGCATCACGAAGGTCCCGCGCGTTCCGGTCGCCGACGACTCCGGGCGGCCCGACCCCAAGTACTTTCATCTGTGGCGATCGATCATGGAGCGCCTGCCGGCTGGGGAGCGCCAGACCGTCAAGCGTCGCGCGAACGCGGCCGCGGTCTGGAAGGAGGCCGAAGGGGCGCTTCAGACGCTCGCGAGCAATTGGGAGACTTCGTTCAATCAATTCCGAGACCTCCCGGTGCCCCCCGTCCTTGTCGTCGTCGCGGCGAACACCGAACTCTCCAAGATCGTCGCCGAATCCATCCAGCGGGGCGATTCGCTCGACGCGCTCAAGGGTGAGAATACCTTCCGGATCGATTCGCTGGCCTTGGCCGAAGCGGAAAAAGGGGAGTCCGGGAACGTCGACCGCGAGAAGGAGCGGCTCCGGCTCAAGACCGCAACTGTCGGCAAGGCCGAGTGGCCGGGTGGTCAGGCGCCGGAGGGGTGGGAGGATCTGAAGGCGCCGCCCGGCAAGGACGTGCGCTGCGTCGTCTCCGTGGGGATGCTCACTGAGGGGTGGGACGCGTCGAATGTCACACAGATCCTCGGGCTGCGAGCGTTTGGTTCGCAGCTCCTGTGCGAGCAGGTGGTGGGTCGCGGGCTCCGGCGCATGAGCTACGACCCGGATCCCAAAACCGGCCTGCTCGTCCCGGAGTTCTGTGATGTCTTCGGCATTCCGTTCGAGGCCATTCCGGTTCAGGGGACGCGCGCCGGCGCCCCCGTGCCGCAGCAGAAGTCGACGCTCGTCCAGGCTCTCGTCGACCGCAAGGGGTTGGCCATCGAGTGGCCGCGCGTCGAGGGCTTCGTGCGCGACGTGAAGTCGCGCCTGCGGTGCGACGTCGCGAGCGTCGCGCCGATCACCATCGAGCCGGCGGTCGAGCCGGCGTCGGTGCATGCCGCTGCACAGGTCGGGCTGGCCGCCGGCCACAGGCGCGACCTCAGCATGGGGGCCGAGGTCCAGACCCGAGAAACTTTCCACGAGGAGCACACGCTGCAGCGGACGAAGTTCGAGATCGCGAAGGTCATCACAGAAACCCTCGGACCGCGTTCGGACGGACACGGACCGGGTACCAAGCGGTCGTCCCTCGCTCACCGTGCGCTCTTTCCGCAGGTGCTTCGCATCGTCGACGAGTACGTCGACACGCGCGTGCAGTGCAAAGGCTACGCGCGCGTCGAGGACCTCGCACTCGACAAGTATCGGCGGATGGTCATCGACCGTCTTCTCACGTCGATCGACAGCGCTAACGACGACGGGGAATCGACGCTCCTCCCGCGAATCGACCGGCTACGCCCCGTCGGCAGCACGCAGGACGTCCAGTTCCGTACGTCGAAGCCGACACGACCGACAAGGAAGAGCCACATCTCCGACGTCGTCCTGGACAGCACCTGGGAAGGGTCGGCTGCACACTATATGGAGGACTGCCCCTTCGTGGTCTCCTACGCGAAGAACGACCGGCTCGACTTCGAGATTCAGTACCGGTGGAAGGACGAGACGCCCCGCTACACCCCTGACTTCCTCGTGGACGTCGACGTGGGCGAGGGGCGGCGCGTGAAGCTCATTCTCGAGATCAAGGGCCAGTCTGACGAGCAGGACCGCGCGAAGGAGGCTGCAGCGATGCAGTGGGTGCGCGCCGTCAACAACCACGGCGGCTTCGGACGCTGGGACTACCGGTTGTGCCGCGACCCGCACGACCTGGTGCGGGACCTCGGCAAGTGGCGGGACGAGTGGCAGCGCGAGGGCGCCGGGACGCGATGGACAACGCCGCCGGCGTCCGCATCGACTCGTCCGTCCTCCCGTCCACCGCGGGCCGCGCCGTCGAAAACGTCCCCGCTGCGCGAGTCAGTGCCCTCTCCGCGCGAAGGGTTTCCCGTTGAATACGAGCTGCTGGAGCCCATCTCCGGAGGCGGCATGGCCGAGTGCTTCCGTGCGCGGGAGGTCTCTACGGGCGGCATCGTCTTCGTGAAACGCGCACGGGTGGGCACTCACGACGCGGACGCCCTGCAGCGTGAATCGGACATCTACGGGCGCTTGCAGTACCGCGACTGCGAGCACGTCCTTCAGGTGCGCGACATCCGCCGCGAGGAGGGCTACGTGACCCTCATCACGGAGTTTGCGGACGGCGGCGACCTCAAGGGCATGGTCGAGGCACGTGGCCGACCCGGAGTCGGCCCCGCCGACGCCCTGGCGATAGCGATCGAGGTCTCGCAGGGCCTCGAGGAGCTGCATGCTGCGAGCATCGTTCACCGCGACCTCAAACCGGAGAACGTGCTGTCGGTCGGCGGCAAGTGGAAGCTCGCGGACTTCGGCATCGCGAAGAACCGCGCGAACGCGACCCCAGGGAAGACCTTCCAGCAGGCGGGCACGCTCGGATTCGCGCCACCGGAACAGTTCGAGGGTACCCAGGCCGAGCCGAGCGCGGACATCTACTGCCTGGGCAAGCTCATGGCCTACCTGCTGACAGGCGGCACCGACATCGACCGCATCCGACCGGACCTCGCCGATTGGCGCAAGCTCGCGTACCGGTGCGCCCAGCACGCTGCCGATCGCAGGCCTGCGATCGGAGAAGTCCTCGCGGCGCTGCGCCAGATGGCGGGCGTCTCTGTGCCCTAGCGCATCTTGCCCGATGGTCGACCCTGCGTTCCCGGGGGGAGGCAGGCGCCGGCGGAGACGTCGATCTCTGTCAATGTCCCCCAGGACACGGAAGCCTTCGTAACCACCACGCCCCGGGCGCCCCTTGAGCCACCCCAGCGGCTGGGGGTATCTTGGTCGTTCGCTGATGGAGGACTGGCGCCCCGGCAGCCGGGTGCATGCCGAGGTGGTCGAGGCTGGATGCAGCGGGCTTCGGAAGGGACTACATGGACCTCGAGTTTCTCAGAGACGGCGAAAGAAAGATCGTCCGCACGGCTCTGTACAACGACCAGGAGTTCACAACCTGGGAGCTGGAGCTACTCCACACACCGGTCCTACAGCGATTGTACAATCTCAAGCAGCTTGGGTTTGCCGATCGTGTGTTCCCTGACGCGGTCCACTCGCGCCTAAACCATGTGCTCGGCGTGGCAGAGATGGCCGAGCGAATGGCAGACCGATTGGTCCGGTGGCTCGAGAAGCACCCTTCCGCGGACTTCGCCTATGTCGACGACACATCTTCAGCGCGCCAAGAGTGGCGGACCAAATCGGTCACCGGCGCTGACCTGGCGAAGCACGTACGCGCAAACATCTCCGTCATACGCCTGATCGGCCTTCTTCATGACATCACACACGCCGCCTTTGGCCACACGCTGGAGGATGAAGTCTGCGTCTTCTCGGAGAAGCACGACGACCCCTTGCGACAGAAACGATTCTTCGATGCACTGACGGCGCAGCTCCTCTACTTTTGGGCGGTCGAGCTCGGTACGCAAGCACCGGACGCCGATGTTCTAGACTCCCTGGTGCATCTCGAAATAGACGCTACGAAAGCAAGGACATGGGCCGAAGAACTCCGGGAGGCCCTCGGATCCGAAAAAAGCGAGCGCCTCGCTGTGCGTCTTCGGGAGCTCGAGCTGGCTTGTTCATTGCTGAGCTACATCGAGTTTCTGCACAAGACTGATCAGGATGCGATTCCGCCTGCGCCTCCGCTGGTCGTATCTGACGCCATCACGGCCCTGAATCCGACCGCGGCACCCCTGGACCTCGTCCTACATCGTGACGCGTTCTTCGTCGACATTGTGGGCAATACCATATGCGCCGACTTGCTCGATTACGCTCGTCGGGACGCTCAGAACGCGGGCCTTCGGATTCAGTTTGATGAACGCCTCATCCGATACGTCTGCAGCGTGTCCGTAGCAGGAGAGCTGTCGCCGACTGGCAAGCCATGCATTCGCCTCGCGTTGCAGTTCTTCACGGATAAGATGCGCCACGACGTGCTTTCGGAGATGAGCGGAATCCTGAAGGCTCGCTACCTTATCACTGAGCGGGTGTTATTTCACCCGACCAAGTGCGCCGCTGGAGCAATGCTTGGCACATCTGTGCAACTGCTTGGGATCCGCAACCTGCCGGGCTGGATGCAGATCATCGGAGATCAAGAATTCCTAACTATACTTGTCCAGCTTGCACAGCGAATGCGTGCAACGCTTGCCAATGGCGGCGAGTCAGGAGAGCCTGCGCGCCCTACCGATCGCCTGGGGAGGCTAGTGGAATCGTGCCTAACGACTTTAGCCGAAGATGTCCGATCTAATCCAAGCTATCTTGACCCAGTGAAACGCGTCGACGGGGCGCGGGTTCTGTTATGGAGGCTCATCAGCCGTCGCTATCCCAAAGCTGTATTTCGACTTCGCAGTGGTCTTCTGCACAGCGGCGGCGATGGCGACGAAGCTCTTGCCAAGAAGTATACGGACGGCACCGAGCGGTTTCGGCTGGAGCGAGAAGTCGAGCACGACTGTAACCTGCCGGCCGGGTCGGTAGTTATTCATTGTCCCAAGCGCAGGATGTCGATGAAGGTCGCACAGGCTCTCGTAGTCGGAGACGACTTGTCGAAGGTTGCCCATTTGCGCGACGTGGATAAGGTTACTCCGGAGCCTCTCGCGCCGTACCACGACGAGATCAAGGCCGTCGAACAGATGTATCGCGCGATATGGCAATTCCACGCGTTCCTTGATTCGTCGCAATACGACAAGCGCGCCCTCGTTGAGACCATTCTCGCAGCGCGCCTTCACTTTCCCAATGACGAGCTGCTTGGCAAACAGCTTGTTACGCGCGACACGACGAACGGCCCGTACGCTTTACTAGCCGGGGAGCTCCGTGGCGAGTATGCGTTCAACCGCTTGCCTGCGATAGTTCGCCGGCTCGATGACGAAGGCGCGATGCGTATGCGACATGGCGGAGGCGCCGAAGCGCCCCGGGAACGAGTGCTCCGGGTCATACGGGCAGTCGAAGAGGAGCAGCGCACTGGCCACCCTCCCGGGGGCAATCCCAGCGGAGACGGCATTCCGCCGGAGGTGATTCAGAGGTTCCATCAAATGGAACGCGCGCGGCCGGACGCTTCCAAGGCGACGGGGCGGGCTCCTGCAAGAGCGCACTCGCAATCCGAGCCGGTTGTGACCGAGGGGCAAGATCGAGCGTCCGCATCGCGTGGGAACGTGGACAAGCCACAGCTGCCGATGTTCGGTGCGGGAGCCCCCGAGAAGGAAGACTTGGAGAAGCCGGACTGACTTCCGATGGTCGGCTTTGCCCTCGATCCGAGCCTTGCCGCTCTCCAAAGGATGGAAGGTGGCGGGAGCGAGCTGCCGCTTGCCCTCAGACGCTTTCGCTCGCACATGCACGGCGAGACTACGATCGAAGCTATGCAGAGGGCGACTCGTGACGTGCTTGCAAGCTATGCAGGAGTCATCGGGACTGACGCGCACCGGATTAGCGTGACAAAGCTATGCGATGTGTGCGGCGTCATGCTGAGTGGTCACCCATCCAGTCGGACTAGGGCGCGCGCGCCTTACTCTGCTATGGGGCCGTGCGAGAACCGCCCAGGCCATACTGGGTCGCTACTTCTTCATCCCCGTCACACGAAGATAGACCTGCCCGCCCATGTCGATTTTGTTCGCGCAAGAATCGCGGTGGGACACGAATTGGGCCATTATCTAATTCATCGTAGGGACACCGGTATCGATACGTTCACGGCACGCCTCCCAAGTAGCCCTGAGGAGGAGGCGCTTTCGGAGTATGCTGCTCGGCTTCTTCTTCTCCCTGGTCCGCTCCCGCGCCCTGCAGAAGGTAGCTCGAACTTGGTTGCGTATGGCATGGAGTGTGCGCGCGAGGCCGACATCACTCTTCACGCGGCGTCCGCGCGACTGGGGGATCCGGATAGCCCGCTTGTGGGCACCGTTGATGGCATCATTCTCTGGCGGTTAAACCCTAGGGTCTCACCCGACGAGGCCTTGTCGAAGCGACTTATGCCCAAGTGGCACTTGTGCCCCAGCGCGTTTATCCCAATTAACCGTTGCCACGCGAGCCGCCGGTCGCTTATCTCAGAGCTGGCATCACTCGGCGATGGGATGGTGGCGGGCAGCCGGTTAGAGGACGTAAGCATCGGCTCGTTGAAGGGCTCCTACCGAGTCGACGCGGTGGCATGGGGGACCGTGGCGCGTGGAACACGCCTCGTCCTGTCGGCGTTCATTCACCAATAGCGCCGTCTTCTTCCCATTGGTCGTGTGCTCGGAACGATCCCGATCTCACGCTACCCTTTCGACACGGCCGACTCGTCCCCCAAGACCTTCGTCGCCCCCTTGGCCGCCACGCGGTACGCGTCTGCGAGCAGAGCCAACAGCTCGTCGTCGAACACGCGAACCGTGTTGCCCTGCCCGATCTTGATCTTCGTCTTTGCTTCGACCGGTGCGATGAAGTCCGGCGCTCGCTTCTGGAACATGGACCGCCAGAACTGGATGGCGGCGCCGCCGTCGTTCCAGAGCGAGACGAGACCCGCGTGGTCGCGCTGCAGCCATGGGAGAAGGATCCAGCGTTCGAGTTTTCCCACGTATGTCTGCAGTTCGACGACTCGCTCCTCCTCGAGGCCGCGCGCCCATTCGACGAGCTTCTTCAGTTGCGCGCGTTCCTCCGGCTTGGCCCTCTCGATCGCTGCATCGAAAGCGTCCGCTCCGTCGGTCGTGACGCCCTTGGCCGGAGAGCTGCTCGCGCTCGTGGCCGATGCCTCCTCCGTGCGGCGTTCCGCCTCGACTCGCTGGGGCACGATAATCTTCGATCCGCCCACCTCGTACGCCGAGACGGTCACGAGGTCGATAACCAGCTTCTCAGCGACGACCTCGAGGTACCCCGCGAGGCGCACCAGCTCGTCCGGGGCTGAATCGAGCACGATTACCAGACGGAAGCGGCCGCCTTGAAGATTTTGTCGCAGGTTGGCAGCGAACGCTTGTGCATCGAAAGAGCCTTCTTGGTCGGTGGTCGCGAACGCGTCGGCCAGCTTCGTGAGGCTGCGTTTCTTTAGGTGCCCCTTGAGCACGTCCGTCTCGAGCGTCTCGATGTCCGTCCCGTGTAGGTAGGCCGCATAGGCGAGGACCTGGCTCACGACCGCTCGCCGCGCCTCTGCGTTCTTCGCGAGCTTCACCTCGATGACGACGATGCGGCCGTCACGCTCCACGGCGATCAGATCGGCGTACCCACTCCCGAGCTGCACCTCGCGGCCGACGACGACCAAGTCTGGTGCTCCTGCAAGCGGGAGCAGACGCGGCGCCTGCTCGACCAGCGTGTGCAGGGTGGCCTCGTCAGGGAACCCGGTAGGAGAGAGCAGCTCCCAATCGGTGCCCTTGCTGCTCCAGATCGCGGCCATAGGAGCGACGCTACCACGCTGCCTCAGCCGGTCGCTCGGCTCGGCGTGCCATCGCCGTCCGCACGTTGACGCCCCCTTGCTGTGGGCGAGGCGAACGGCAATGCGTCCGATCTTCTGCGAGGATACTCTGCAAGGGGGGCCATGAAGCACACCGACGCCCAGCTGCGGCTCACGGCCGCCGATATCACCACGTTCTCCGAGTGCCTTCACGCAACGGCACTCGACCAGGCCGTAGCCCTCGGCCAACGCCAGCGGCCACAGTTCTACCCCGATCCATCGGCGCGCCTTCTGGCAGAGCGTGGCCGCGCCCACGAGGCGTCCTTTCTCGCAACGCTGCGTCGCGACACCTCGAGCATCGTGACAGAAATTCCTGAGCATTCACCCGATGCCATCGAGCTCACCCTCGATGCCATGCACCGCGGTGTTCACATCATCTATCAAGGTACACTTCAGCACCTGCCACGCTGGCTCGGCCGCGCCGACTTTCTGCGTCGCGTCGATCGTCCGTCGTCGCTCGGCCCCTGGTCTTACGAGCCAATCGACACGAAGCTCGCACGCTCCGCGAAGGCTGCGGCACTTCTGCAGCTGTGCTTTTACGCGGAGCTGCTCGCACGCGCGCAGGGTGTACTCCCGCAACGCATGACGCTCGTGCTCGGCGACATGCGCGAGGAACACTTCGAGACGGTGCGCTACGCAGCGCACTTTCGCTACGTGCGGCGTCGTCTCGAGGAGGCGCTGGCGGCACCGCTAGGCACGTATCCCGAGCCGGTCTCGCACTGCGAGATCTGCGATTACGCCGTCGAGTGCGACGCGCGGCGCAGGGCGGACGATCACCTTTCGCTCGTGGCGGGCATCACGGGCGCTCAGAGGCGCGCGCTGGAGCTTGCCTCGGTGAGGACCGTCGGCGAACTCGCCGCTGTGCCACTCGAGCGCCGCTCTCCGGTGGACGGGATCGGGTACGCGGCCTTTACGCGCATCCGGGAACAGGCGCGCATTCAGGTCGAGGGCCGTGACGCATGCTCGCTCCGCTACGAGCTCCTGCACGACGTCGAGCCTGGTCGCGGCCTCTCGATGCTGCCGGAGCCCTCGCCGGGCGATCTCTTCCTCGACTTCGAGGGCGACCCGTACGCCCTGGGCGACGGCATCGAATACTTGCTCGGATTCGTCGAGCTGCCCGCCGACGGAGTCGGTCCGCCCATCTACACGGGCTTCTGGGCGTTTGACCGCGATGCCGAGCGCGCCGCCTTCGAGCGCCTCATTGCGCTCCTCATGGAGCGCCGCGCACGCTACCCGGACATGCACGTCTATCACTACAACCACTACGAGACGACCGCGCTCAAGCGGCTCGCCGGACGGTACGCGGCGTGCATCGACGAGCTTGATGTTCTCTTGCGCGGCAAGGTCTTCGTGGACCTGTTCCGGGCGGTCCGGCAGGGCCTGCGCGCCTCGGTGGAGAGCTACTCGATCAAGCGCCTCGAGCCGCTCTTCGGGTTCACGCGCAGCGTCCCGCTTCATGACGCCAACCGCTGTCTGGCGGCCTTCGAGGCGTGGCTCGAGCTTCGCGAGAGCGGGGCTCCCCGGGACGAAATTCGCGACGCCATCGAGGGCTACAACCGCGACGACTGCCTCTCCGCCATGCGTCTGCGGGACTGGCTCGAGGGCCGACGGCGGGAGCTCGAGCAATCGGGTGTGGCGCTCACGCGACCGCCGCTTCTCACCGGGGAAGCCAGCGAGGGAATGGCCGAACATCTCGGCCGCTTGCGCGCGGTCGCCGATGCACTGCTCGCAGGCGTGCCCTTGGACCCGGAGCAGCAAAGCACGGACGAGCACGCGCGCTGGGTGCTTGCGCATCTTTTGGAGTGGCACCGCCGCGAAGACAAGTCCTCCTTCTGGGAGTACTACCGCCACCGCGAGCTCACCGACGAGGAGCTGCAGGAAGACGGCAGGGCGATCGGCGGGCTGACGTACGAGGGGATCGTGGGCCAGGAGAAGAGCTCGCTGGTTCACCGCTACCGATTCGTGCCGCAAGACCATGCGCTCGATCGTGCGCTGAGGGTCGAGGACCCGCGGACCGAGAAGTCGGCAGGGACGGTCGTACGCATCGATGACGACACGGGCGTGATTGACCTCAAGCGCGGGGCGAAGTCGGCCGCTCCGCACCCGACGTCGCTCATTCCGGGGAAACCGATCCCGAACCTGGACCAGCGAGCACGCCTGCTGCGGCTCGGCGAGCACGTCGCGGCCCACGGATTCGTCGCGACGCCGCCCTTCGCGGCAGCGATGGCTCTTCTGCGTCGAGAGCTCCCGCGATCCGGGGTGGAGTCGGCGACGCGCCACGAAGCCGCGGTGGAGTGCGCGCTCGCCATCGACGGCTCGCTCTTGCCGGTGCAAGGCCCACCCGGCACGGGGAAGACGCACGCCGGAGCGCACATGATCGCGGCCCTCTTGCGCGCCGGCAAGCGCGTAGGCATCACCGCGAACAGCCACAAGGTCATCACCAAGCTCCTGAACGACGCGTGTGTCGCCGCGAGGGCGACCGGCATCGGCTTGCGCGCCATTCAGAAGAACGACAACGAGGATGGGTCGAGCGATTCGCTGGTTCGGGTAACGAACGACAACGACGAGGTGATCCAGGCGCTCACGAACGGCGAAGCGAACGTCGTGGCGGGCACCTGCTGGCTGTGGAGCCGTGAAGCCATGGTGGGCGCAGTAGACGTCCTCTTCGTGGACGAGGCTGGCCAGATGTCGCTCGCGGACGTCCTTGCGTCTGCGCCCGCATCAAATGGCCTGGTACTTCTAGGCGACCCACAGCAGCTCGATCAGCCTCTCAAGGGCGTCCATCCAGAAGGAACGGCGGTCTCTGCGCTTGGGTACATCCTCGGCGACCATGCCACCATCGGCACGGGGCATGGGATCTTCCTCGAGGAGACCTGGCGGATGCATCCGGACGTGTGCGGTTTCATCTCCGAGGTCTTCTACGAGGGACGATTGCGTTCCAGGTCCGACCTTTCCCGCCTTCGCCTGGATGCGCCATCGCCCCTGGACGGTACCGGTCTACGTTTCGTGCCCGTCGAGCATCAGGGCAACCAGAGCGCTTCGTCCGAGGAGGTCGACGTCGTGATGCGACTGGTTCGCACGCTCGTCGGAGGGGGCTCGACGTGGACCGATCGCCATGGCGCTTCGCACGCCGTGGGTCTCGACGACGTGCTGATCGTCGCCCCCTACAACGCGCAGGTTGGCCTCCTCCGCAAGCGGCTGCCTGGCGCGCGCATCGGCACCGTCGATAAGTTCCAGGGCCAGGAAGCCCCCGTCGTCATTTACTCGATGGCCACGTCCTCACCGGAAGACGCGCCGCGCGGCGCCGAGTTTCTGTACAGCGGCAACCGCTTCAATGTCGCGGTCTCGCGCGCCAGGTGCGCGGCGTTTCTGGTGGCGAGCCCGAGGCTCTTTGAGCTTCGTTGCAAGTCGCCCCGCCAGATGGCTCTCGTGAACGCGTTTTGCCGTTACCTGGAGCTTGCGCGAGAGGTCACTGGCTCGGAGGAATCGAGCATTCGTTTGTCGGAGAAAGGGGTCTCGTGAAGATTGTCTCTTGGAATATGGGCTGCGGCTACACTGAGAGCATGGCCAGGCTGAAGGACGTCACAAGATGCTTCAAGAGCGCCAAAGTCGATTGGAACCTCAGGGGCCACGCATTCTCCAAGCAGTTCAAGGAGCATGCTCAAATCGTGCGCGGCGTGTACGCCCACCTAGACACGAACTCGTCCACGCTGCCGATCTTCGACCAGAACGGCCCCGGCAAGGTCATCGTCTTGCCATCCACCACCGCCCTCAAGTTCGGGAAATTCGTCGGCGGTCTTCCGACCCGCATGCTCCAGAACTACGATCACTTCCACCGACGACCGGGCGACGGTCCCTGGGAGGAGCGCATATTTCCGGACGTGCTGAGCTGCCTTGTCGTCCTCGATTTGAGTCACCACCCCCGCGAATCCATCAGGAGCATCGAGACCGAGTGGAACCGAAGCATCAGGGCTGCGCTGAAAGCGGCAGACCTCGTCCACGCGGTCCATCGCGGCCGTAGCGAGTCGATTAATCTACGCCGCCAGATCTCCTCCCCCGAGCTGCTCGCAATCTTGCGTCCCATCGCCAACCGCATTGTGTCAGAAGCATGATGCCTCGGACTCTCGGCAAAGACCTCTCGAGGTGAGCGTGCCGCCCTATGTTCCCCTGTTCGAGGTTCGCTCGGAGGTCGAGATCGCGGACTCCCGAAGTCTCGGGGAATTTGTCCAAACGTGGCGGTTCCATAATCCGCTTCGGCAGGAACAGCTTGCGTACGTGGGCAAGATCGTCCGTGTCGCAGAGGTCGGCTTCTACCATGGCGGCGACGTGCTCTACGTGCTGAAGGGAGTTCCGGGGGTGTGGCACGAGGTCTGTCTCCACAAGGCGGGTACTGGGGCATGAATCGGCCCGTCGCGTCCGATGGTCCACCCGCTGCACGTCGTGGATCAAAGGCGAGCGCGCTAGCCGCGCGCAGCGGGGGAGGTAAGGCGATTGATTGCTGATGCGAACTGCTTCATGAGCATTCGCCGCCCCGATACGCCACGGTTGTCCATCGCGTAGTGCTGCGGGAACTCCTGCCGCATGCACGCGAGGAACGACCGCGTCTCCGTCACCGTCAGCGCGTTCGGCTCTTCCTCCGAGTAGGTCTCGTGCTCGGAGGTGTCGAACGACTCGATCCCCTCGGTTGGGTTCGACGCGAGGGACAGCTCGCGCTTGGCCGCCTTGAGGATCACCTTCAGGATGCCGATCCATCCGTTTGCCGTCGTCGGAGAGTAGACACCGCCGTGGATGAGACGGGCGATGCCGACCTGCCACTCCTCGATGTGCCCCACGCGGATCTGGTCCACGTACACCCTGCCCATCTAGAATCACATCCGACGACTCCGGGAATCCCGCGCTGCCCGCGGACGCGTTCAAGGCGCTGTCCATGTGGCGCTCACCGATCGCGCCCCGATATGCTCGCGCATCGTCAACCACCGAGGCCGCTCGACGCGCCGGACCTCACCGGACGCCGGGCACGTCTCGACGAAAGCGGTCCTTCCCGTAGCGCCAGGAGCGGATGCAGCGATCCGCTTGGGCACGAAGCCGCGCTCGGCGCTTCGCCGCCATGCGAGCGAGACGGAGCACCAGAGCGCCGGGCGGACAGGCCCACCGGCCTTTTAGCGCTGTCCCCGCCGTTGTATACCCTTCACGGGATGCCCGCCCCTGAGAAGCCGTCGGACGACGCCAAGAGCACGGCACCGGCCGAGCAGGGCGACTTCTTTCGGGTTCCAGCACGCTTCGGTGCGGTCCCGGTCGCTGAAGAGCCCTTCGGCTACGACCGCGAGCGCCGCTTCGAGCACCACTACCCGCGCCTCGGGCTCCCCTTTCAAGTTGTGGAGCGAGTCGAAACGGGCGCCGCGACCCGACACGAGAGTGACGAACTGCTTCCCGACGGGCTCAATCGTCTCTTTTTTGGCGATTGCCTTCACGTCATGCGGATGCTTCCGAGCGAATCACTCGACCTCATTTACATTGACCCCCCGTTCTTCTCGGGGCGCTCGTACAACATCGTGTTCGGCGACCGCTACGAAGTCCGCTCCTTCAGCGACATTTGGGAAGGTGGAATGCCAGGTTACTTGATTTGGCTCAACGCGCGCCTCTTCGAGATGAAGCGTCTTCTACGCTCGACGGGCAATCTAGTTGTCCACTGCGACTGGCACGCGAGCCACTATATCAAGATCGAACTGGACAGGCTCTTTGGCTACGACGCCTTTCGAAATGAGATCATCTGGAGCTACCACAGTGGCGGCGCCAGTAGTAGGTACTTCGCTCGCAAGCACGACGTGGTCCTCTGGTACGCGAAGAACTCCAGCAGCTACTTCTTCGACGATAGCGACGCCCGAGTGCCGTACACCGACAGCACGATGAAGGCGTACAACAAGACCGACGAAGAGGGACGCCGCTATAAGCTCATCAAGCATCGTGACGGAACGGAAGAGAAGGTCTACGCGAAGGACCTCGAACGCGGTCGTCTCCTGACGGATGTTTGGGACGATATTCCGCATCTCGCAAATTGGTCCGGCGAGAAGGTGGGCTATCCCACGCAGAAGCCCGAGCGCCTGCTTGACCGTATCGTCCGAGCCCTTTGCCCGGCTGATGGGACTGTGGCCGATTTCGTTTGCGGTGGGGGTACCACCGCAGCGGTTGCGCAGGGTCTCGGACGCAAATGGGTGGCGTGTGACATCTCGCGAGTCGCCGTGTCTATCACGGAGGAGCGCGTGGCTCGAATACTTGCGCCGAGGTTGCCCGGGCTGATCACGCAGGAAAAGCTAACAGCAACATCCGACCAGACGGCACTGTCGCTTGATTGGAAGCTGGCCCCTGTCGAGGACACGGCCGCGCATCGGGCGCGGCTATTGGCAAGCTCTCCGATTCGTATGGTAGGGCACACCGTCGAGCACTTCGGCACCTACGATGTGGAGCGGCTGACCAAGATGTCAGAGCCGGACTTCCGCGCCTTCGTGCTTGCGTGTTACGGCGCGCGGAAATGGGTCGGTGCTTCGCCACATATTCATGGGACGGTGAGCAACGATGTCCTATGGATAGGCAAACCGGACGAAGCGGACATCATAACAGCTTCGAACGTCCGGGACTTCGCGCAGGCCGTTCTCCAATCGAGAGGCCCGGCAGAACGCAACGCGATCATGGTCGCATGGAACATCGATCCTTTGGCGCGCGCTTATGCGGAGAGGGTTGTGCTCTTGGGGCAACAGCGCCCGGCTCAAGCGATCAAGCTGACACTCCTCGCGCTCGCGGGTGAAGAGTTCCGAACGCTAGCTGTGCGACGGCAAGAGTATAGGCCCCTGCTCACCTTCGTCCTTCGTCCTGACATCCCGCGCATTGGGGTTCGGCGTCTGTCTACCGTACGCTACGAGTTCGACATCTCCGAGGCGCGCTCGATGAACCCCGACGGCGTTCTGACGAACGCACAGTGGGACTTCGGCTACAACGGCTTCTTCGCGCCGACGGCCGACTATGCCCTCTGCCGTCACGCGGCGACGGACCGGGAGGCGACCACCTTCGTGGCAAACCTTCGGGCCGAGTACACCTTCGAGACGGCGAAGCCGGGCACGGAGGTGACCGTTGCCTGTCGAGTCCAGGACGACCTCGGCGGCGAGCGAACGAAGACCGCAACTCTTTTGGTCGAGTAATGTCGTCCGCGCCCGTGACGGCTGAAGAGTGGCGGAGCAACATGCTCCCGCACTTCACTGCGACGATGGAGCAGCTTGAGAAGCGACTCGCGGACGAGACTGATCGCGTCGCTGCGGTCCTTGGGCTGGAGCGCCCACTGTTCTTGCTATCCTCGCGCATAAAGGCAGCAGACCGCGCTGCTGCGACGGCCGCGCGTCGCACAATCGACTATTGGAAACTTCCCGATTGGGTGGCGCTAAGGGTTTCGTGTCCCACACCGGAAGCGGCATACCACCTGTCGCTTTCGTTCAACTCCCTTCCCGACTGGAAGCCTGGAAAGCGGTTCGACTACAACCTGAATCCGAAGTTGAACGGCTATCGTGGGGTGCACGTATACGGGAACGTCACGCGAGGCGGCACGGCGATAGAGTGCGAGTTGCAAGTGCACACCAGGCTTCAGACGCTGTGGTCCGATCTCACGCACGAGAACATCTACAAGCCAGCCGTGAAGACCTCTCACTTGGCGAAGGACACCGCGACGAATCTGGCGGCCTATATGGCCGCAACGGACCAATTGGTCGCTCGCATGATTCGGATCCTCCATGATCCCGAGGCGCAGATGCGGCCATCCGAGAGCGCGGATACTCACAACTGGATCGCTGCGCTCGCGCTGCTCTATCCCGGGCTGAAGTCCGACGATGTAGACGTCGCGATTGCATCCATGCGTGCTCATGGCCTGCACGCCGATGAGCAATTGCAGTGGCTGCTGGAACGTTGGGAGAGGCAGTTTGAACGACTGCACCGAGATGTCGTCACGCGCTGGAGAGCCGCTGGTTGTCGCGAGCCGACCGCAGTGAATGCGCTCGCGGTTGCGGCTCGGTTCGTCGCCTACAGCAGGCGCCAGTCTGCAAAGGAGGAAGCAACGCTGTTGGAGCGATGGGCGACTGAGCAAGCAGATTTTGAGCAGAGGGAGGTGGGCGGCCCCGTGGAGGATGACCATGTTTGACAGCTTTCAAGGGGACGTGCTGCGCGAGTATAGGGAGTGGATCGGCTCCTCTTTTCGCGTACCCCAAGTGACCGGCGGGGCGCGGGATTTTCTGCTGCACGTGCAGGCACAGGCGGCGAGCGGACGGTACCAAGGACTCTGGGGCCACCAGCGGGAAGCTGTAACGCGGACGATCTTCGCGAGTGAGGTACTTCGCAATCGCGATCAGGCTTGGCGCGATGTTCTGCTAAACATGGCGACTGGTACTGGCAAGACGGCTGTGATCGCAGCGCTCGTCGCGTACTTCAGGTGCGTACACGACGTACGTTCCTTCCTCGTGCTTACCCCCAATACGATCGTCCGCGAACGGCTCAGCGCCGACTTCGATGGACCGTCGCGAGTCGATTCGGTCTGGCGTCGATTCGGGTTGTTCCCGCCCGAGTTTGCGCACCTCGTACACGACATGAGTGCGTATGTGCTAAGGCCAGGCGCTGGCAGCGCGGGAATTCGCAGCGCATCGGTTGTCCTCGCCAATATCCACCAACTCTACGATTCAAGCATACGGGGACAGGAGAATCTGGGCGTCGTCGTCGGCCAGCTTGGGCGCGTGGTGGTGTTCAATGATGAGGCGCACAATACGGTGGCGCCGCGCTATGATGAAGTGTTGGACAAGCTGGCAAGCTCGGACAAGACATTCTTCCGTGTGGACACGACTGCTACGCCGGACCGAGCGGATGGGGAGAGTCCGCGCTCGCGGATGATTTACCAGTACGGGATCAGAGACGCTCTTCGCGACCGAATGGTCAAAAGCGTCTTCGTGTGTCAGCCGAAGATCGAGTCCGTCGAGTTGACTTATACGGACACGGAGACTGGACAGATAGTCCGCGTCGAGGACGTGCCCTGGGAGGAGATCGACGCGCGAAACATCCCAGCGACGAAGTGGGTCACTAGCGAGAAGCCCATTCACCAACAGCTTCAGATGGCTGTTCGCCGCTGGGAGGAGCAGCGCGAGCGGGCACAGGGGCGCTACAAGCCGATCCTCTTTGTCGTAGCCGTAAGCATACGAGACGCGCACAACGCCCGTGAGGTCCTTGAGAAGTCGTTCGGTTTGAAGACGTTTGTCATTGCGTCCCGGGATGCGGATGGAGCCGATGTGTCCGCAGAGCAGCGCGAGCTCGAGTTAAAGACCGCGATGGTTCTTGGAACGCCAGGCGACAAGGACGAATACGACGCCGTGGTCAGCATCCTAATGCTTCGTGAGGGCTGGGACGTGCGCTCGGTAAGCGTAATCGCACTGCTCCGAAAATTCGCTTCTCCCGTTTATGGTCAGCAGGTAGTTGGGCGCGGTCTCCGTCGCGTTTTCCCTGGCGATGGCTCTGAGCCCGAGAGACTCGTTGTTGTCGATCATCCGAAGCTGGACCACGGCTGGCTTTGGGCATCAATGGGCGCCTACGTGAAATCTGGGGTCGGCCAGCGACAGCCCGTGGATCTAGACGAGATGCCGGACGTGGGATCCCCGCAGATGGAGGAGCCGCCAGTGAACGACTCCGCTGCTGGAGATGTTGCTTCCGGCGAGGGGATTGAGCTACCCGATCCGGCAGAGTTCGAGGATCGCCCACTGGAAGGCGACTGGCGTGACTATCTGAGGGCCATTGAATACCCACGGGAGATCGTCACGATCAGCGACGTGCAGAAGATCGGCGAAGTTGAACGCGATCTGACGGGCACGGGCTCGATTCGAGAGGTTCCAGGCGGGACGGAGTCAAAAGACCGTCCAACAGCGGCGATCGAAGGGCGCTCGCTGGAGCAGCGCCGCGTGGATGTACGCGACCAAATCTTCGACCTTACCGTCGAGGTCTTGTTCAACAACGGCCTGCCGATGAGCGCGCGATCCGTGATCTACGGCATCATTTTGCAGCATGTGAGCGAGAAGTTCCTAGAGGGGCAAACGCTTGGACAGGCGACCGAAGCGCGCCTGCGTGTCGTGGAGGACGCTCTTCATCAGGTGAGACCCGCCTTTGATCGTCGCGAGGTGCTTCGAGCCATGCTGCGTGACCCGGGTGATGTGGCGTGAGGACTCCTGCGCAGGGGCGAACGTTCCCGGGGAGGCGCAGACAAGGCCGACGCACATGCCAGCGAGTCCAGACGTTGTGAAGCGCTCATGATGGTTCTCCGCCTAGGCGACGAGATCGAGCGTCTCGGCTGCAACCGCCCCCGTCGAAGGATGCCCGACCCCGGCATGGGCATCGCTCACCCCATCAGAAACGGCTCGTCCCGCAGCCGCCGTCCCGTCCCCGCAGCAATACGGACGACCGCGAGGCAGCGGTTGGCGGCGGCTTGAGGACCAAAGAGACCGCTCTTCGCCGTGGCTCGAGAAGGGCGTCCGCACGCTGTCCGGGGGCGTCGACGCGGACGAGAGGCGAATGCGTGGCTCCGACGCATGCCTCCCTTGGTCTCGATGTGCCGTGTGAAGTAGGGTCGGCTGTAACATGGCCGAAGCAAAAATCCCGCATCGGTTCGTACGCCTTGCCGCACATGCTGTGGGTCGTCAGGAGGCTGAGGATCGCGTCTTGGGTGCGCTCAACACCGCTGGTATTAACGTGACCAGAAGTCAGCTCGCGCAGGCGGCCTACAGCACGCTTCCGCTCAACCCCCCGACCACGTTCACGCAGCTCGTGGGCCGCATGATGAATACCGGGGAGGTACCGGGCCTCGACGCCCAGGCATGGATGCAGAGCCAGCGGCACCTGGCGGTGGTGAGCGAGACTGACGTCGAGGGGATCGAACTCTCGCTAGGGACGGGACCGCGTTCGAGCCAACCGATGTCGGGACCGGGCTACCACACAAACGACGTCGTCTCCGACGTCCTCGACAACGTGCTCGCTCACCGGCGCGAGGTGGCTGAACTCAGTCACTTCGGCCAGGCGGGCTTTCAGCCGTGCTTCCGCAGCTACATCGCCTACCTACTGGCTAGCGTCACGGCGATCGATGCCTATCTGAACCGCCATCGGTGGTTCGGGCTGAACGATCCGAGCATACGCCTGAGCGATGCTGCGAAGAAGGAGATCAAGAACGTCGCGGTGTCACTCGACCAGAAGCTGCGCCGTTGGGTGCCCGCGCTGACGGGTGGGCGCCTACTCGACGAGTCTGGGCAGCCATGGGCCGAGTACACGATCCTGCGGGTCACTCGCAACGGCTACACTCACGTGAACGATCCCGACCATCGCTTCGAGCTACGGCGGGCCGCCGACATCCTGAACAAGTGTCGGCTCGGCGTGGGCCAGTTGCTCATCGATCTAGCGGAGTTGTTCGCTCACGCCCCGGCACCGGCGATGTACCGGGTCCGGTACGCTCATGAGGCGACGTTCGTGAGCAAGTCGGTAGCAGGGTCGGCGTGAACTACCGCATCAGCAGGCCGGCGATCGACGACGTGAGCACGAGAACGTGCTGGGCGAGCGCACGGTCGAACTTGAGGTCGTCGTGGTGCCGGCTATCGCCGTGGCGCTCGGGCTCGCAGAGGGACTTGGTTTCCTTGATCTGCGCGATGATCCGATCTCTCCCGAACGTGTCGTACCGCTCCTCGGTGTTGTCGGCGAGCTTCCGAAGCTCGTCGAGAGCCCGGTCGCAGACCTGCGGGGGCTCCAGAAGGTGGTGGAGGTCAATTCGCTGGAGGCGTGATGGTCGGGATCCATTGTCATTGGATGGTACTCGCCCTGTACCGAAGCAGATCCGCCGGCGATCGCCTCGGGCACCGAGGGGATAGCCCGAGCACTCGCCACGCAGTCGCCTTCTTCAGCAGCCTGTTAGTTTAGTCAGGGATGGCCCCCGCTGGGGTCTTCATCGGGGGGAGGTCTAAACTAGTTGGCGGCGAGCTGAACGAACTGGCTGCCAGCAGGGAGCTGGAAAGGGACGGGCGCCACTGTGATGATGTTGTTCGCGTGCGCGAACTCCGTGGAGCGGAGCTTCTGACCGGAGAACCACTTCCGAACGGTTGCGATATCCTTGCCGGTGCGCTCGGCGATGATGCTCGCTGACCTCTCGTCGTCCGAGCGAACTGACGCCGACCCGAATGTCAGATCGTGGTCATCCATGGGGACGGTCACGCCTCGTGTCGTGGCGTGCATCAGGAATTGGGCGTGCGGTACTGCCAAACGCTTTGCGCCCGCCATGAACAGCAGCATGGCTGCTGATTGAACGTAGCCCAAATTGAAGGTCGTCAGCATGACGGGCATCGCTCGGAGTATCTCGTACGCATAGAACGCCTGGTCTGTCGTTCCGCCCGAGGAGTTCAGGCAGAGCGTGATCTCTGTGGCGCCCTTTTCTACGGCGAGGCCGACCGACGAGAGGAGGCGATTGATCGAGTTGGACTCGATGAGCCAGTTGTATCCCAGGAACCAGTGTGGAGGCGGGGCAGGGGGAGGATTCATAGGGGGGCAGCGCGGGGCTAGAAAATCACGACCTGGTCAGTCGCGTCGGTCTTGACGTTGACGCTGACCGGTCTCCTCTCCTATCGAGGTTGACGATCAGGTTCTGGTCGTTGGGAGGAGTTCTGGAACGCCTCCACGTCGCTCTCGTGCACACGGTGGCGTGGCATGCGGGTGCCACACGGGAACGTGATGCCCCCGCCCGCGCGGACGTTCGTGACTCTGCCGAGCGTTTCCGTCATGGGCTACCGCCTAGTTCTTGGTTGCGGGTGGGCGGTTGAAAAGCCAGTCGGCCGTCCTCATCGATTCTTCCAGCGACGGGACGGCGAATCCACGAGCCTCGCAAAGCTGCCGAATCTCCATCAGCACGTGCGCGAGTTCCAAAGCCTCCGCCTTTGTCATCTCGAAGCCCGGCCCGCGATGCCCCGCCATGTTGACGAACATGGTTTCCACGAGGCGAACCTCCGCCCTTTGCTCCTCGGAAAGCGCGGCGTTCGACTTCATGATCGCCAGTGTCTTTTCGAGCTGGGCGATGATCGCGCGGATCTCTCGCTCAGCCATTGCCGGCCGGATGAATGGAGACAACGCGGCCCGATTCGATAACGGCGCGAATCTGGGAAAGGTTCACGAGGGCCCCATCCAACATCGAGAACTCGCCCTCGCCCTGCGGGACGTAGCGCGCCGTCTTGCGCGCACCGCTCTTGTTGTAGGCGAGGATGAACTCTTGGTTGTGCTGCTCGATGACGAACGCGGCGACCTGCTCGGCCATGGCGGTCTAGACCACAGGAGGCGGGAGCCGCTTGGCGCGCTCGGGGTGGTAGCTTGCAACCCAGATCCGCTCGCCCTCATGCTCGGCGAACTCGACATCTTCCCGCGTCGGCTTACCGTAGAAGGTCAGGTGGAACCGGAAGCAAACGCTCCATGCGTACGCGGTCGGCTCGAACGTCGCGGCGGCCTTGATGCCTGAGGGCAGCTCAATCACCTGCGGGGCGATTTGGTGAATGTCGAACATTGGAGACTCCCTCGGCCGACGGAATTTGCGTCAGCCGGTACTTCGAGCCTGGCACAATTCATCCGAGAACACCAGTTCAGTGGTATCTGCTACCGGATTCTTGGCTGTCAGGTCCACCGCTGCGAGGCGGCGAGTTAGCCGTCGAGCTCAGCCTGCGCACCTTGCGTGATTCGCGATTCGCGAATACAGTATCGGGTGCTGAAACCGCAAGACATCCTCGTTGCCCTAAGGCTCGCGACGGCGCTAGAGGGCGAGCGGACGTTCCCTCGGTTGGCCGCGGCACTCGGAATGAGCGCCTCGGAGACCCATGCGGCCGTTAGGCGCGCGATTGCGAGCGGGCTCGTCGACGGCGCGACCCGGAGCGTCCGGAAGAGCTCGCTCCTCGAGTTCCTCTTGCACGGACTCCGGTACGTGTTTCCGGCAGAATGGAAGGGCGTGACGCGGGGGGTCCCGACCTCCTACGCGGCGCCGCCGCTCCTCGCCCAGTTTTCGATCGGCGACCTTCCTCCCGTCTGGCCTCACCCCGAGGGCACCAGCCGCGGCGAAGGTCTCGTGCCCCTCTACAGATCTGTTCCCAGCGCCGCACTACGCGACCCCGAGTTCTACGAGTGGCTTGCGCTCGTCGACGCGGTCCGGTCGGGCAGGGCGCGGGAGAGACGCATGGCGGCGGACGAACTCGAGCGGCGCCTCACCGGATGAAGATCCCCGATCCCCTTCTGGTGGTCGCTCGTCACCTGGGCGACCTTCGCGATCGGGTCGTCTTCGTCGGCGGCATGATTCGATCGCTTCTGGTGACTGATCCCGCAGCCGGCGCGGCGCGCCCTACTGACGACGTGGATCTTATCGTCGACGTTCCAACGGCCGTCGCGTACTACGCGCTCAACAAGACCCTCCGCGATCAGGATTTCCGCGAAGCCAACGAGGAAGGGGCGCCGCTCTGCCGATGGATCGTCGAGGGGGTGCGCGTCGGCGTCATGCCCGTTGATCCGGCGATCCTCGGATTCAGTAACGTCTGGTACTTCGGCGCGCACCAGTCCTCGCTGACCGTCGGCGCCGCCGACTGTCCCATCCGTGTCCTCGACGCGCCTCACTTCTGCGCCTCGAAGCTCGAAGCTTTCTTCAGCCGGGGCGAAGACGACCTTTACCACCACGACCTGGAGGACTTCGTCGCGATCGTCGAGGGCCGACCAGCGCTCCTCCAGGAGATCGCGGCCATCGCCCACGGATCTCCGTGAGTTTCTCGCGCGCGAAACGGCGGAACTACTCGCACGCCCGGCATTCGTCGAAGCATTGCCCGGCCATCTCGACGCCGACGAAGCCAGTCAACGTCGCTTGCCGCTCGTGCTGTCTCGTCTCCGCGCGATCGCGGCTCTAGCCGCCAAGCCGGCTGGATCCCCGGTCACGCGTTCGAGCTTCCCGCCACCGAAGCCCGGCCCGCCGGCGCGACCCGAGCCACCCAGGACACTTCAGGCGATACCCGCGTCGGCGGCAGGGCTCGATCACGTGTTCCTGCGATCGAGCAACGTGAATTCCGCGTCGTACGATCCCGCGACATCGACGCTGACGATCGAATTCAACAGCGCGCGGGTCTACGCGTACAGCGCTGTTCCTCAGACAATCTATGCGGGTCTTATGCGGGCGGCTTCGGCTGGCCGTTATCATCACCAGTGGATCAAGGACCGATTCGTTTTCCGCCGGCTGCGCTAATGCTTGCACGCATCCTTGCTCCGCCCATTTGGCCGGATCCTGGCTAGGTGGTTCCGGGATACCCTGAAGGCGTGGCACGCTGGATCGGGTGAGACTTAGCCCAGGCTGCAAAGACCGACGCCGAGATGCTTTTCGACTTCCCGTCGCGAACGCGACCGCCGGTGCAACGTCGACCGGTACCGTCGGGCACGCGGTCGCGCAGGTCGGGAACGGGCACTGAATGTTCGGGCTTGGCGTGCGCGGCGAGCGTCGGTTTTGAGCGTTGCGCGAGCGGGGGGGCAAGGCCGTCCGCCCTCGAGGAGGTTGCCGGCTGCGCCCGCGCCCCCGGCCCCAGAAATGGCCGCGGCGGTCGCGGGAGCGGGTAGGACGCCACGACGCGCGTGCTATCCGTGGGCACGTGAAGGACGAGATTTCACAGAGCTTCGGCGTCACTCATACCGGTTTGAACCGCTCCGCGAGCGGATGCACCAAGTCCAGCACGAGTCGGTCGCCGATGATCCTAAGCTGATCGACCGTCACGTTGTGACCGCGAAGCAGCCCCACGCTCGTGGTGAAATGCGCTTCCTCCAACACCACGGAGTTTGCGAGCAACTGCTGCAACCCGTTCCCCGCGCTGGCGGCGAGGGCGCGCGCTTCGCCACCGAAGTGTGTCTGCAGTGCCTGCTCCCAGATCGGAAGCCAGTCCGCAGGATCGCCTCCCTCGAGCCAGGCCAGTGATAAAACGCGACCGAGGTCCTTGGCGCTCCGAAGAAGTTTGCGCCCCTCAATTTCTCCTGACATCCGCTCGGTTCCAAGGTCCGGGTGCGACAGGAGATTCGCGAGCGCCATGAGCGGCGGCGACGCGTACTGAATCCCGACGTCGGTATCATGGCGGTCGCTGCCGAGGAGCGCCATAAACTTGAAGCATGGAATGCCGTACCAACCGTCCTCGAGCTGACACGGCACCCACAGCTTGATGCTCTTCTGGCTCGCCTGGGGGAGGCCGAGAAGCTCAACGAAGAAAGCTTCGATCTCCTTCGGATGAAGGCGGATGGCCCGTAGTTCCTCCAAGGGGTCCGGGCGCTCACGCGCGTGGCACAGATCGGTTCGCTGCCACCCAGCCTCGAGGAGCCGATTGGCGATCGCGACGCATTCTTGGACTGCGCCTGCAGGTTGAACGACGACGTCGGCGTCCTTGGTCGCTACGGCTTGGCCCGTGAGCCTGTCGCGATGGTGGTATGCGGCTGCGAGACTCCCGACGATGAGAATGTTCGGATGCAGCTCTTGCGGAACCGTTCGGGCCACCATGTCAAAAAGCATCGCAGGGTTGATGTTCATGGAGCGTCACCTCTAAGGTGCGTGACGAACGCCTGTGCCTGCGCGGTCAGCCTCAGCTCATATAGGTCCAGAAGGGTCTCGACCGGGTCCGCGTAGGGCAGCTCCTTCGGAGCGTCCTCGAAGAGAGGTTCGGCTCGCGCAAGGCGATGCACGGCAATGATTGCGTCCGGGTGACGCACCGAGGTTGCCACCAAGCCAGGATAGACCTTGGCTAGCGATGCCGGATCGTAACGCGTTCCGCGGGGGGTCCAGGCCGTGAGGTCGATGCGAGGTGTGCCGTGCAAGTCGAACGACGGATGGTAGTGACGAGCTGCGACAGCGCCGCCCACCGCTACATGGGGCGGCTTTGTGCGATGCAGACGAGCTAGGAGCGCCATTGGGTCGGAAGGGCGTCCCGAGACGTCGTCGATCCACTGTGTATGGCGAAGCGGATCGTTTAGGACCACGAGTTCCTCGAGCGTCTGTCGCGGCAATCCACGAAGGCCTACGCGCCGGTCCCGTGTGCGCTGGATCTCATGGCGGCGCTCCAACTCCTCTAGGGCTAGGGCGACCGACGGATGACTGCAGCCGACCCGACGCATGATCTCTTGAATCTGCAAGGGCTCTTGACGTTGCATCCACGAATTGAGCAGCACCTTCGCGATCTCAAAGAAGAGCGGGGTTCCCGCGGTTGCAGCTCCGGCGTGGTTGGGGTTCTCGGGCTTGTCGAGCGTCAGCTGGGAGAAGATCGCATCGGCGATCTCGACCAGCGGTGACGTCGGAGGGTCAACCCATGTCTGGCCCTGCGCACGCACCGCGATCGCGAGACGATGAGCGACTTGCGGCCTCAGCGCGGAGCGCGCCTCGTCCCAGGCGTCTCGAATGCGTTGGAGCGTGATGCGCGGCAGATGAATCGCGAGAAGGGCGTGCTCAAGCGCCGGATCGCGAGCGAGCCAGATCGCGAGCTCCATCAAGGCCGCGCGCAAGTCACGAAGCCCCTGTCCTCCCGACTTCACTTGCACCACGGTCCGGCGGTCGACGCTGATGAAGTCGACCCCTCTATCCCTGGCCGTCGTCTGCCATTCCCCGGGCAGTTTCATACAAACGAAGGTAGCGACTCGAATCGAAAGTCGCAACTTGAAGTGAAGGTGGCAACTAGAACTGTCCGCGGGATCGACGCTTGACATCCAAGGATTTCATGATATCCATGGAATCTCATGGAAACCGAGATCCAGGTTGGGCCTACGGGGGCTTGTTGGTGCGGCTGTGGTGCGCAGCTCGTCAACCCGCAAGCTTTCTTCAAAGCGGGTCACGACAAGAAGGCGGACTCGATGCTGACGGAGCTCTTGTACGGCTCGAGCGATGGGGTTGCTCTGCGACTCGCTGTCCATGGGTACGGTCCCAGCGGCGGCAAGAACCTGCTGCAGGACCACAAGGCCGTGATGGCAGACTGGTCGAGGCGAAGGATCGACGTGCTGGCGCTCACGACTCTGAGAGAACTGGCGGGTCGAACGAACGTCGCATTAGCCGTCGTCTTCACCGCTCCCGAGGGTGTTCCCTGGAAGCCCTCGCAGGGGCCCGACGGCGGACCAGAGCCCAGCATCACGAGCGTGCTCCAGGTTCCGATGCTCGGAAGCGTCGTCGCCCAAGGATTCTTCGGATCGCTTTCCGAGGACCAGAAGCATCTCGTCGAGAAGCGTTTCCCCGGCAGAACAGCTGTCTGGAGTCGGACCTCGTGAGAGGATGGGCAGGAATGAGGCCGACGATGCCCGACGCGTCAGGCTTGGCCACGTTGCCTGGCCGTCGGCCTCCGCGCGAAGCTCGTGACATGGCGAAACCCACCCCCAACCTCGACGATCTCTACGTCGTGCTCCGCGCCTGGGCGGTCGCGAAGCCCGGACAGATCAACACGTACACGGAGCTGTCGAAGCAGTACCAGACTCGCACCGGCGACTGGTTCGAGCCCCACGGAAGCTGGGACCAGCCATTGGGCGCGCTGAACAAGCAACTCCACGGGATAGGCGCCCCTGCGCTGTCCGCCCTCGTCGTGCTGAACAAGGACCCGCCCGAGCCCGGCGGCGGCTTCTGGGGATGCGCGCCGAACGTGCCGCCGCGTCCGAAGGCTGACATCCAGCGCTTGGCCGACTGGTCGCGTATCGTTGCGGCCGTACATGGGTACGCGTGGCCCGCGGCCCTGCCTTAGCCGAAGTAACGGTGCAAATCGCTCGAGACCTTCGGATCGTGACCCCTCGCACGCATGATCTCGAACAGCCTCGTGAAGAAGGGCGGCGAGTGTGGGCCGTAGAGCACGACAGGACACCTCGCGGATGCAACGCTCCCTTCCTGGGTGACGACGATTTGTCCGGGGAACAGAGCCTCGAACGAGTGGACCATCTCATGCAGGAGCGTGAACTCCCACTCGTGGTCCCCCTCCGGGTTCAGGCGGATCTCGCGACCATCCGGGCTCGTTGCACCGTGAGCAAGGTCGCCAAGCTCAACGTCGGATGGCGCGTTCGCGGGCAGTGTCGCGACAACGAGCCGAACCATCCCGTTCAACACCCCTTCAAAGTGGAGCCGATCGAACGCATCGAACGTCGCTTGCAGCTCGTTGAGGGTGAAATGCGTCAAGAGCGGTCTCCGCTACCTGCCCCGCAGTTCGTCCTCGGCGAGCTTTACCGCCGAACGTGCCGCAACGGGATCTGCCGCTCGGGCTCCTTGGAGCATCTCGTCCAGAAGGGCCACCGCTTGCTCTCCCAAAGAGCCCGCGCATGGTCGAGCCGCAAGGTCCCTACGGGCCTCGGCTACGAGCTTGGTGGCGACAAGAGCATCCCGAAGCGACGGGTAGAGCAACATCTTGAGCAAGCCCTTCAAGCCGGCCTCCGTCCCAACGTCGCGTGCAGGGTTGAGCAGAACTAGCGGACCCGGGCCCCCGGCCGCGGGTGGCGCGCTAGTCTGCGTCTTAGGGTCGAAGACATGAACTCGTCCGCCCATTGGGATGTGCCAGCAGTCCACGTTGAAGGTCATCTCGCCACCGCCATCGGGCACGGCTAGGGAATCAACAGGGCGCCAGTCGAAGAGGTGCTTCCGAACTATCTTCGTCCCGCCGGAAGCAAACTGCTCAAGCTGCTTGATCGGCGCTGGTGGAAGGCCGTTCTCCACGAGCCATCGGGCGAGATTCGCATCGGACGGCTTGTCGCCCATGTAGAACACGTCGACATCCTTCGCGTTGGTCGTCCCGAGCGCCACGTCGAGGACATAGGATCCCTTCACGTACCACTGCGTCGGTTGGGCCGTGGAGCCTGCTCGGCGGACGATCACCCCAGAACCGTAGCGTCGATCCTATCACCACGATCGAAAACCGCGCCCCCGCGGCTTTGGGCGGTGCCGGGGACCGGTAGCGTCCTGGCATGTCGAGGACGCGGAAGTCGAACTGCCACCACCCCCGAGCAAGCGCCGCGCACGCGCGGCCTCCGCCTCACCTGCCTTCATTCCGCGCCTTGTCGGTGCGAGCATCGCCTCTTACCTTCCGTCTCTCTCCGCGCGACCTCTTCTTCGCTCGGCGCGCGACCTCGCGCTCAGCACGCTCGGCTGCCTTCAAGAGACCCGCGGCCAGGTTCCGGGCGTCCTCGGCGCTGATGTGGACGGCGAGCGCGCTCTCGCCACCGCCGCCCCGCTCGCCCTGGTACTCGTCGAGTTGCATGACCTCAACCTCGATCAGGCGTTCGCCCTCGTACTCCGGGTTCAGAGCAACATTCAGCTCCGCCTCCTCGAACATCGCCTCTTGGTCAGACGAGTGACGCCAGATCGAGCATGGAGCGTCCGCGCAATGCTCGAGGACGACGATCGCTTCGTTCCCGTAGCGGATAGCCGGACGGAACGTCCGAGGCGGGTGCCAGTAGAAGGCGAGCTTGTGTCCAAGCGCGGTCACCTTCCATCTGTTCCGTTTCGACATCCTCTCGACGAGGCCCCGTTGTTCCAGTTTTTCGAGAACACCCCGAGCCTGATCACGACCGCACTTGAGGACGGTCGACACGTGCTTCACATCGTCCTGGTCCTCCATCAAGCCGACGAGCTGGATGGCGTCCCTGATGCTCAGCAGCGAGAAACCTGCGATCCGTTCGTCCGCGTCGAAGTCCTTCTCGTCCATCGCCCGACGATCTATAGCGTCGCTCCGGCGTCGAGCCGCTCCACCGCCATACCGCGCCCCCCGCGTCCTCTGCCCTGCGCGGGGTAGCCTGTCAGCCGCAGGTGCTCATGCTGTCCAATGGTACAGACCGGGTACACCGGTAACAGTTTAGACCGGGGACCTGGGTGACACTCGCGCGGTCTTGGCGTGCGGCGATTGGGGCAAGGTCCCTCGATGCCGTGGAGGGAGACCTGCGTCGTGG
>Ga0182018_10000863_pt1 | contig 37375 bp, 31 predicted proteins | sample 812P2MmetaG_FD_120490 | JGI IMG/M metagenome (GOLD analysis project Ga0182018, IMG submission 120490) | Permafrost microbial communities from Stordalen Mire, Sweden - 812P2M metaG | ecosystem: Environmental > Terrestrial > Soil > Wetlands > Permafrost | place: Sweden: Stordalen | collected...
GCGGAATTGCCGCTGGTGGTCTGCGAGTCGAGGAAGGGGATCGATTCGTCGCACCATTCGCAGGTTCGGGTCATTTCAGGCCGCCTCCGCCGGAAGAACCGGACGTGTCTTGGAAGCCGGCGGAATCCGCGGGGGTAGTGCCAGGAACTCGCACTCGGCTGCGCAGGCGGGGCAGCCTGCAACGGTCTGTCGGTGCCATCCGGCGCTGAGACCAGGTGATCGGCGCAGAACGTTTGGCCGCAACCGTCGCAGTGGAACTGGTCGCAACAGGAGCAGAGCATCTTGCCGCATGTGGCATCGGCGCAGGGGCGAACTTCCAGGAAGGCATAGCCGCCGTCTTCGTCGTATTCGACCGGAAGGCGCTCGAAAAGGGTATCGCAAGGGACAGGAGGCGGAAGCGAAACTGCGTCTCAAGACTCGATTATAGCTTACTATCGGTAGCAGGTAAAGAGGAGATTTGACAAAAGCCTGCTCTCGTTGGCAAGATTTTAAGTGCGATGAGAAGGAAAAATCAGGCCGCCGTTGACCTCGCTAAGCTGCGCATGAAGAGGATGACCGCTGAGGAAAGGTCCGAGGTCGCGACCCTGGGGGCAAAGGCCCGCGCAAAAAAACTGACCCCGGAGCAGCGGAGTGAGATCGCGCGGAAAGCTGGAAAAGCTGGGGGGCGCGGCAGGAAGAAAGCGGACTGATCGCGATTTGGGGCAGATTCTTGGTGGCGTCATTGTTCTACACGCTGACCGTACTGGCAATCATTGGCACCGACTTTAGCTGCACGCTTGCCGCGGCTTTCTGCAAGCGACGCGCTGTCCTCGGCGGTCGGCGACCGCTGCTCAGGCAATCAGGCTAGGGTACAAAACAACACGACTAAACTCCCAGGCAATCGTTTCGAAGGGTGCGATGAGCCGCGGGATCCGACTCAGCCAATTATGAGTACGCCGCGGACGCCACTCATCCTTGCCCGCCCTTTCCGGTGAGTCTTAGCGCCGGCGCAACGTGAAGCGGGACGCGGCGTCGTGCGGGTGTCTCAAGGAACGCAAAATAACTCGCAGACCGCCATCATCGACACCAGCGGAAATGGCTCCGATTGCGGCGGCTTGTGCTCGTGGACTTTGAACGTCAGCCGGGCTTCGAGTTGCTTGGCCAAATCTCGACCTTTCCGAAATGGCGCGCTCCCGGCGATAAGCCGGTCAAACAATATTCTTGTGCTCCGAGTATTTCATGCGCTCGTGAGATTGGGTATCTCTGCTAGGGCTACCACTGGCGGCACATGCCACACGGGCGGCGAACAGGGTTGGCCGGCCCAGTGTTTGGTGATCGAGAAGGTATCGAGCCAGTTCACGCCGAGTTCCTCGATTGGTCCGGCACGAAATCGCCGATGTGTTCCACCGGTTATGACCCTGCGCACGGTTGCGGTGATGGCGATGGAACACTCGGACGGCGCGGCCAAGAATAAGTTGGTCGCCTAAGCCGCGCGCATCGGGGACACTTGCGCCTGAATCTCGGCCTCGAAGCGGTCGCGTGCCGTCTCCAGATCGTACTGCGCCTGCATCCCGATCCAGTACCACGGCGTGGCGCCGAAGTAGCGCCAGGCGCAACGCAGTTTCGCCGGTGATGGCGCGCTCCCCGGCTACAATCGTGCTGATGCGGTTCGCCGGGACGCGCAACGCCTGGGCGAGCTGGTTCCTGCTCATGTCGAGATCTCCGGGATGCACTGGGGCAGGTTTCACGGTCTTAGTCGTAGTGTTTCGTGATTTCGAAGGCATGGCAATTTACAGGAACAACGCAGGCGAAACGTGGAAAAATTCGGCCAGCCTGCGGATGTGCGCTTTGCTCGGCTCGCGTTTCCCGTTGATGACGTCCGACGCCACACTGCGCGATCCGAAGACCGGTAACAGGTCGGCTTGCTTCAGGGCGCGTGCTCCATGAGGAAACGGATCATGCTATCCGGCGAGGTCTTGGGCAGCTCGATGCGGTCGTCGTACACCTTGACCAATTGCTCCAGCAGCGGAGCGCGAGTTCTTCCCGGCTGAGCGAGTCGCCGCGTACTTCGCGCCGGTCGAGATCTTCCATGAGAACTACGGCACGGTCGAATTCCTCGCGGGTCTCGATCACTTTCGGTGGTGCCAACACTGCCATTTGCCTACGAGGCCCTCTTGTAGCCATTGACGCGGATCGAGGCCGGTTCAATCCGCGAAAGGTCATAGTTCACCTGCAGGCGCAGCCACATTTCGGGCGAACTGCCGAAGGCCTTCGACAGGCGTACCGCCATCTCGGCGGAAATTCCGGCCTTCTCGTTCACCAGATTGTTCAAGGCCTGCCGGGTGACACCGAGGATTTTCGCGGCTTCGGTGATGCTGAGGCCCAAGGGCTCGATGCACTCAAAGCGTACGATATTGCCGGGGTGCGGCGGGTTTTTCATGGGCATGAGCATTCTCGACTTTCCTTTCTAATTCTAATGATAATCGACCAAATCTACGTCGTGGAATTCGCCATCCTCGAAACGGAACGTGATTCGCCAGTTGCCGCTGACGGTGATCGACCAAATGCCTTTCAGGTCGCCGGAAAGCTCGGGCAGCCGAAAACCGGGGAGTTTCGATCTGATATCAACGCGGCGGCGTCCATCACGGCGAGGATGTACGCCACGCGGTTGCGGAGCGCGCCTTTCGATGTAGCGCGGATTTCCTTCGAAAAACTTTTTCAGACCTTTATGTTCGAAGGTTGCGATCACGTTGTTGATTGTAGCGTGACAAGTGTCACTGGTCAACCGCGAATCTTTCACGCAGAGTAGACGCCCTGCGAGCGCTCAAAGGCTCGCCTGCCGACACGGTGGTATGCTCCTGGAACTCGCGTGTGGCAATCCGGGCCAGTGGGGGCCCTAACTAACTAGTCACAGCTTGAGAGCCCTCACGAGAACGCCTCCTTACATGCCGGGGTCTCTTGGTGAACACGATCCCCAGAATCACAATGTATCGATAGAGGCACCGATCGCACTGTCTAAGGCTTATTCCAGCAGCTATAAGCAGGTATTCGAAACTCGTCCGGGGACGGGATCGATGGATGAAACTGCTGCCGCAGGCGGGACAATGCCCTTCGCAATATGGCCGCAACTGAGTCTGGTCTTCCGAAATCAGAAGGGTGTCCGGCTGGTCTGGAATCGAGGGACCTCCCTCTGATGCCTCCAACAGCGGATCTACACGCGCAGGTATATGAGGCGGGTGGCTGGGGGCGACTTTCACCGAATCGGTAGGTCGCCAGTCACTTTGCCGGGTCATCACGCTGTACAGCCGCAATTCCATCAAGATCCGTCGCATGCCTTGCGGATGGCCAGCCATACAGCGGAGCGCCAGGCGTGTGGCGGCGGTCCGCACTCCTTCAGCACCCACCGCCGGAACGCGTGGCAGAGCGACTTGGGACTCGTCCTGCGGAGGCTTCGATCCAGTCATCAGTTCATACAGCAGCGCGCCGAACGCAACTATGTCGGAGTCTTGTTCGGCCTGCCGAGAGGAGTTTTCAGAGGAATGCCGCACAGCCCCCAGCGGCCCGGCTGGGACTAGATCAGGCCCGCCGTTGGTGTGCGCCGGCGTCTCCCCACGCCTCTCGCGCAAAGACTCAGCCACGCCGGTGGCATAGCCCAATGCCGTGGTCAGTGGCAGAACACTCCGGTCCACCGCCCCGGAAAGACCCTTCCCGCCAACATGCCTTTCGGACGCTGGTTCGGACAGATGGAGGGGTAACGAACCAACTGAATTCTCCATTTGGGACTCTCGAAACGAGACCAGTATACATCGACCGAGCGTACCTAAGAAACACATTAAGTACTAGAACTTCTAAGTCAGGACGTAAGTGTCTTTGTTATGATGCGAAACGGGCATGCTGTATGACGAAAATCAGGCGGCAACTAGAGTCGTCCCCAATTTTGAAACAAACAGTTAAGACTCAATTTTCAGATTGACACTGTCTTGCGGACTTTGTCGTGGAAGTCGGCTGGAGAATGGCGGCAAGTGCTTTTACGCAGACTTCCTGAGCCACTGCCTGTTTAACGGGGTCACCAGAGCCGAGAAGCACAAACCCGCTCGAAGCTCCGCCTGCCGACGAGGTAGTGGACGACAAACAACAAGACCCTGATCTCATGCCGCCCGCTGCTGCTTCCACTCCCGGCGTAACCGCGCTGCAATCGCGGCGAACCGTAAGCCATTCACGCGCTCGAAAGCGCGCTTGCCAATGAGGTGATAGGCCAGTGGACCGCGCGTGTGACAATCCGAGCAGAGGGGTACGCACGAGCAATCCGAGGCCTTCATCGACAACCCACCATCGAGTCCTGTGTGCGCGGCTTCGCTTGGTGCGGGACGGCCACATGCGCTCAGCGTGCGGATCCACTCCTTGTAGTCCTCATCCCGAGCCGGACCCTTCCGCGGCGGTCCGGAACGCGGGCCGATGCGTTCCCGATGCGGTAATTTGGGGCCTAAGACCACATGGGCAAGGTAAGCCTCGAGGTGTTTTCCAGTGAGCATAGTTGGGGGAGGAAAGTGGACGCGCCTCGGAGGGAAACGCGTCCGCAAGGTGGATTGAATTACGCGACGAAGGACAGCTTGGAGCGCTGGATGTAAGCCGTGATCAGCAACGCCTTGGCTTCTTCTGGCTTGATACGCCCTTGGTACCTGGTAAGAGCATGATCGAGAACCGCCGCGAAGCTGTCCACCAGGTTGTTGGCTTCCTCCACCAGCGTAGCCGGTTGTCGGTGCGTGGCGTCACTAGTGGCGGTACTGGCCGATGTCGGAGGCTTCGAGGGCACCGCCGGAACCACGAAGGTACCGTTCGGTTGTTCGCCGGCCACACGGGCGACTTCCCACGTGGTTGGGGATTTCTCTTCGTCCCACTTCCGGGTGATCGTGAAGTTCTCGCGGACGTTGATGCCCAGGGCTTTGATCTTGCTTCCGACCTCGGGGGCGAGGAACATCACACGGCCATCGGCGAGCGAGAACATGAAGCGCTCGCCATACTGCGAGCTCACGGTTTTCGCGTGACCGTATTTCAGGGCACGGTAACGGGTACGTTGGGTGGGAACTCCACGACTTCGCGGGGAGCTCGGGGATTGGATGCGGCTTTTGCCATGATTGGGATTACCTCCGACCGGGTAGGGCCGGTTTCGCTCATGGGGAGCTCGTCAGGGAGGGGGCGCATGAAGCCTTCGCTTTCTTCGCACTCGGCAATGTAGCCGGCGCGCTGCTCGGCCGCCTGGTTCCAGCAGCGTGTGTGCCAGGTGGAATTTCCGGTGGTGGTTTGCGCATCGAGGAAGGCGATGGATTCGCCGCACCATTCACAATTGCGGGTCATATCAGGCTGCCTCCGCCGGAAGAACGGGTTGGGTCTCAGAAGCTGGCGGAATCCGCGGGGGGAGCGCCAGCACCTCGCATTCGGCTGCGCAGGCGGGGCAGCAATGCAGCGGTCGGTCGGTGCCATCCGGTACTGAGACCAGGTGATCGACACAGAAGGCTCGCCGCATCCATCGCAGTGGAACTGATCGCAGCAGGAGCAGAGCATCTTGCCACAGACGGCGTCCGCCCAGGGGCGAACTTCGAGGAAGGCATAGCCGCCGTCTTCTTCGTATTCGACCGGAAGGCGCTCGAAAAGGGTGTCGCAGGTGGGGCAGGAAGCGGAGGTGAATCGACTTCTCATATAAATGTGCTATCATAAGAGTATGCTTATGTCAATAGAAAAGTGTGCTATCATGCGAAAAAATGCAAATACCGAAAAGCATGATATGCAAGTGCTTGCGGTGCGGCCACGGTTGGGTGAAACGGGTGGCTTCGCGTCCGGTGCGTTGCCCGAAGTGCAAGCAGCCGAACTGGGATATCCCTGCGGGAGAATTGCCGATGGGAAGACCGCCGAAGAAGAAGGCATCTTGAGGGTTGCCAATTTCCGGCGCGCATCTGCTTGTGCTCCTGCGCCTCCGGCACGCGAGATCGATTAAAGCCCCTATCCGCAAACTTGCGAGTTTCTTCACGTCTCCGCCGAGGTTTCTTTCTCTACCCATTCGCCGACATACTCCTGATTCCAACGATGTCCACATCTTTGCGAGAGTCCTCAGGAGTGGCAGAGTAGGGTGAGGTGAGCGTGCGGGTTCGTTGGACAGCCGACCAGCCCGACGCGTAGCGAGAACTACGTATAACGCGCGCAATATAACGAAGGTCGTTATACAATAGAGTGTGTGATCAGGAGCTTCGCGGAAAAACGAACCAACTCCTTTTCGAGACGGGCAAAAGCCGCCGCTGGCCTTGGTTGACGCTCATGGTGAGCGGGATTAAGATGCATTTGCCCGGTCGAGGCGCATGGTATTTCACCCGGGCTTCATGTGGCTGTTGCGTGCCAGGAGAACACAACTACAACGAGCTCTCCTGAGCATCGCGATCGCGCCGGTCTCCTCTCTGCTTGCCGCCGGCCTCAACGCGGTGCACCATCCCGTGTCGCCCATCGGATTTGAACCGTCAGTCGGCGGATACCGCAATCAGGGTGGCCAGTATCAGGAACAGTACGCGTCAACTCCCGGCGCCGAATTTGCGCGGTCACCGAAGGTCCGATCCGGGCGCTGGTGTGCATGTGCGGTCATCCAATACAGGTACGCAAACTCCGCAGGCTAAGCATCTCCGCTCGAGACTGGGGAGGGTTTCAGAAATCGTTCGAGTCCGCCCGATGCACCTCCGCCCAGCACGCGATCCTAACGGCAGTCGGCGCACACTCCAACAACGGGCGGGGCCACTTTCCGGAAAAGCCGTTTTTGTCCAATACCCATTTCGAAGCCGGCATTGGTCATGTCTTTCCGATAGAATCGCATAAGGATGGCCGCCAGGCCTGACGGACCTGATTCGGAATCCTGCGAGATTTATGATCCTATGAGTAAGATGAGTCACATCCTTCCTGCCGCTCTCGGCATTCTGTCCATCGCCGGCATTGCGATTGGTCAAAATACTAATGACGCCCTGAAGAAGGGCTTTCAAGATCCGCCCAACGCGGCACGCCCGCTCGTTTGGTGGCATTGGATGAATGGAAACATCACCCGGGAGGGCATCAAACTTGACCTCGAGTGGATGCACCGCGTAGGGATTGCCGGCTTCCAGAATTTCGACGCGGCGCTCTCCACACCGCAGGTAGTTGAGAAGCGGCTGGTGTACATGACGCCGGAATGGAAGGACGCATTCAGGTACGCTATTGGCCTGGGCGACCAGTTCGGAATGGAAATGGCGATCGCGGGCTCTCCGGGTTGGAGCGAATCGGGCGGCCCTTGGGTACCACCGTCGCAAGGGATGAAGAAATACGTATGGAGTGAAACGGTGGTAGAGGGCGGGAAGCCATTCACTGGCAAAATCTCGCAACCGCCGGCGGTGACGGGGCCTTTTCAGAACATCGCTTTGCCGTCTTCGGAACCGGCGCACGCAACACAGTTCTACGCGGATGCGGCCGTGGTTGCGTTCCGCGTACCCACAGAAGGCGCAAACGACACAGCGCAGGCGAAGATCACCGCAAGCGGTGGCGAACTGGATAGCGCCATGCTGAGCGATGGTGATCTGACGAAGTCCACGAACCTGCCGATCCCGGGAGCGGGATCTATGTCTTGGATCCAGTTCGAATATTCGTCTCCGCGCACCATTCGCTCAATCACCTATGTCACCCAGGACGCTGGAGAGCTCGAAGCCGCCCTGACCGGGGTGGGGGCTCCCGAGAAGACGCTGGAGGCCAGCGATGACGGCCGGAACTTCCGCAAGGTCGCCACCCTGCCCGGCGGCGAAGCGCCCGAACACACCACATCCTTCGCGCCAGTCGAGGCAAAGTACTTCAGGGTGACGTTCAAACCCACGCCGCGCCCGCCGGTGCCGTTCTGGGCCGAAGGGTCGGATCCCGCTTCCTTCGGCGTGGATCCGTCCAGACCGGCGAAGACGTATAAGATCGCTGAAATGGTTCTGCACTCGGATGCGCGCGTCAACCGCTTCGAAGAGAAGGCCGCTTTTGTACCGGAGAGCGACCTGTATCGCTACGCCACTCCGCTAGTCGACGCATCGAGTGCGATCAAGAGGTCCGAAGTTATCGATTTGACTGCAAGGATGCGGCCGGATGGCACGCTGGACTGGACGCCGCCAGGGGGCAGGTGGCTGGTTCTGCGCATCGGCTATTCGCTGCTTGGAATCACGAACCACCCCGCTACACCTGAGGCGACGGGGCTTGAAGTGGATAAGCTCGATCGGCGATTCGTGAAGGACTACTTCGAGAAGTACCTCGACAGCTACAGGGACGCGGTTGGGGCTGACTGGATGGGCAAGAGAGGCATCCGGAATGTGATTAACGACAGTTGGGAGGCAGGTTCGCAGAACTGGACCGACAACATGCTGGCGCAATTCAAAACGCTCCGTGGTTACGACCCGAAGCCGTGGCTGCCAGTGTTGACGGGGCGCATCGTGGAAAGCGCCGAAGCGAGCGATCGGTTTCTTTGGGATTTCCGAAAGACCATCGCGGACCTCATCGCCAATGAGCACTACGGCCAGTTGGAAGCTACCCTGCATGAGCGTGGAATGGGGCACTACGGAGAATCCCACGAAGGCGGCCGCGCATTTGTGGCCGATGGCATGGAGGTGAAGAAATTCAACGAAGTGCCGATGAGCGCCATGTGGACGCAGCTCCCGGGTGTGAACAAGGTACAGTACACGGCTAACGCAGACATTCGTGAATCTGCATCCGTCGCCCACATCTACGGGCAGAACCTTGTCGCGGCGGAGTCGATGACCGCCTCGGGCGCCGCGCCGTGGGCTTGGTCGCCAGCCACGCTGAAGCCAACCGCGGACGCGGAACTGCTCAACGGAGTCAATCGGTTCGTAATCCACGAGTCGGCTCATCAGCCGTTGGTAGGCAAGGCTCCGGGCTTGACGCTTGGCCCTTTCGGACAATGGTTTAACCGCAACGAGACATGGGCGGAGCAAGCCCGCCCCTGGATCGACTATCTGTCGCGGTCGAGCTACCTGCTGCAGCAGGGGCACTTCGCCGCCGACGTGATCTATTTCTACGGTGAAGATTCCAACCTGACGGCACTCTTCGGCGGAAAGGGGCCGGATGTGCCAGCAGGCTATGGGTTCGACTACGTCAACGCCGACGGTCTCATCCATGAGCTGAGCGCCGCGAACGGACAAATCGTCACGAAGAGCGGCATGCAATACAAGCTGCTCGCCCTCGATGAAAACAGCCGCCATATGTCGCTGCCCGTGCTTCGCGCCATTCACAGGCTGGTGCAGGACGGGGCAGTTATTGGCGGCCCGAAGCCCACTGATGATCCAAGCGAGGCTGATGATCAATCCGAATTCTTGAAACTCTCGTCGGACTTGTTTGGCGACGGTTCGGGCGTCCACAAGGTGGGCAAGGGGACCGTATACGCGGGACAAAGCGCGAGCGACGTTCTGTCCGCTCTGCGCCTGAAACCTGACTTCGACTACGGGAAGAACGGCGGTGGTCCCGATTTGGAGTTTGTGCATCGCAAGCTGACAGACGGCGACATCTATTTCGTCGATAATCGAAGCGATCAAGCAGTTTCGATCGACACAACTTTCCGGGTGGCCGGAAAGCAACCGGAGCTGTGGCACGCCGAGACAGGAACTTCGGAGCCGGCGTCGTTCAAGATTACCGATGGCCGCACCACTGTGCCGCTTCGCCTCGAACCCTGGGGCAGTGTCTTCGTAGTGTTCAATAAACCTGCAGCCACGGCTTCTGAAGTCATGACCCCGGCCACGGATACGAGCGTGGCGACCGTAAGCGGGAGCTGGAATGTCGCCTTCGAGCCAGGTCGCGGAGCTCCAGCTTCCACCACCATGGATCAACTTTCAGACTGGTGCCAAAACCCAGACCCCGGTGTGAAGTATTTCTCCGGAGTCGCAACCTACACGAATACCCTGCAGGCCTCGCCTGACTGGTTTAAGAAGGGCACGCGGCTCTCGCTAGACCTCGGGGACGTGAAGAATCTGGCTGTCGTGACGGTGAACGGCAAAGAGGTTGGAGAAGCTTGGCACGCCCCCTACCGTCTCGACGTGACTTCCGCGCTGAAACCTGGAAAAAACGAGATCCAGGTGAAGGTGGTGAATACCTGGGTAAACCGGCTGATCGGAGATGAGCAGCCGGGAGCTTCAAAGGTCACCTTTACTGATGTGACGCCGTACAAAGCAACTTCTCCACTGTTGCCGTCTGGTTTGCTGGGACCTGTGACGTTAGTTCGATCCGGGGTGCGCTAGGACCTCTGAGGCCTTATAGCCAAGGCCGCTCTGGGCCGCACTAACTAACCACCGAGTTGCTCCCAAAAAACCTTCGACGCAAATGGGCGCTGCTCGGATTGAGAACGATAGGCTTATCCGAAAGTACTGGTTCAACGGGGACGGCGCCGGCAACCGGCGGTCGTGCCCTGAGCGGCCTCATGAACACGGACGTCCTACCTTCCATCCTCAAATCGCTCGCCACCCAGATCCGGGGCTCGTACGTCGCGGGCTATTACCCCGAGCAATCGGCAACGCCCAAGCCGCACAAAGTCAAAATCGTGCTCCTCGACAAACACCGCGGCCAGCTTTACGGCGGGGTCCGGACAGTCGTGCACTGAAACGACTGTCGTCTCTGGCTGACGTAGGATGCATCCCATGGGATTCCAAGGCTGTTGAAGTTAGCGGACCAGACCGGCAGCTATGAATTGAGGGCGACGATCACGCAAGAAAACACTAGGCGGAGAGGACACTCCGGTACACCCTCGGCTAGGGTCGCGGACAAAAAGTGGGGTTTCTGGACAAGTGCCGCCATCAGACCGGGCCGCAGTCGTATAATCGCCAGAAATGCTACGAGACCCCAGCCTGATTCCGCTTTCACACCAGCATCAGCACGGGCTGGCGTTGTGCGTCGCGATGCGCCGGTCGCTCGCGTGCGATCGATCCCCGGAAAATCTCGCCCGATTGGCGCGTGAAGTGGCCGCCGCCTACGAAGCTGAACTGGCCAACCATTTCGCAATCGAAGAGCAGGTGCTGTTTCCCTTGTGCCCCTCGCTGCCGATGGTAGCGGAGCTGCTCGCCGACCATCGCGCGCTCGAAGGCATGGTGGCGCAGTTACGCACCACCGCGGCCGCCGACCTGCTGGTGCGATTCTGCGGTCTTCTCACAAGCCACATCCGCCGCGAAGAGAACGAATTGTTCCAGGAGATCCAGCGCACACTGCCGCGCGAAGAACTCGACCGCGCCGGAGCCGACATCGGCCGGCGGGTATGACAGGCGTCACCTGCCAACCGCGCCGTAGCAGTTAATGCGCGCTGCCCGCGTCGTTGTCCTGTGGCTCCTTGTGTACGGTTCCCGGCCCCGTGGGGTCGGTTCCCGGGCGGAACCATCCGTCGACGCCGTGAGCCCGCAGCATGGCGTCGCGTTTAATCCGACGGAGAGAAACCACCCACCGCCGTTACCGGTCGCAGCTTCAAGCGAGCCTCGATCTCAAGATACACCGCGAAATACGCCGCAGTGTTCATAGATTCGCTACCACTCGACAAAAATTAGGGTTTCCGGAAAGTACCCGGGTGCGGCCCGCGGGACGCGGCATATTGGCTTCCGATATTTGTCCTTAACGCCGCTCTGTACGAGTGGCGCGTGATACGCCCGAAGTGCGAATTGGCCAAGGCCAGGTACTCTGGTAAACGCTACGCGACCAGGCGTTCTCAAATCCCAGCCGGCAGTTCTCACCATAGGCGTCAAACCGTCAACCTACTTGGGATCAGGCTGGCAAGGACAAACTTATCGGAAAGCCTCAGCTCAGCGCTGGCTCAGATGGCCGCTTTCTCGGACGCGCGCCAGCGGCACCCCCGGCGGCAAGCGGTTCCTACTGAATCTGCCAGTGCAGCATCCCGCCGGCCCTCCGATGACCGTGATCCTGAACTGGCCGTCGTCGTTGAAAGGTTGAACCCGGCAAGGGGCCGCTCCCATTCACGATTCTCGGTTCGCCGGCCACTGGAAAGCGATCCGAGTTGACCAGAAGTCGCCAGCTCGGACTTCTGCCTCTGGGGGGCCAGATCGGCCTTGGGGAAATCACGATGCCGGCGGCATCGCACGGTCGCGCTTCCCCCAACCCGACTTGGGCCAACTCTGTTCACTTCTGAGGGTCAGCCGTTTATTCGGGTCACGATCGCGTGATGCTGCGCAGATGGGCCACGCTGTACAACTTTGCGAGCAGATCGAAATCCTGGATCGGGCGAGATGTCGTGGGCGGAATGTAGAGTGTAAAGCCGGCATGGATTTCGTCTGCATATTGTCCCATGTCCTGCAGGGCAAACCGCAGGATGGCCGGGGGCATAATCGGGTGGGGAGCACAGTGGATGGCCGCCACTTCGTGCCGCGGCGGATAGTATCGCTCCAGGTGCGCGATGAAGCGGGTGAAGCGCTCCGTCAGTGAGACGTGCGCGCTGTGCAGGCAGGTCTCCAGCGGACCGATCTGCCAAATGAGAGCGGGCACGTCGGACTGCAACGGGCGGCGGCGCAGCAGCAGATCGGTGGCCTCATACATCTGCACGCCGTGCACCACCGGATCGATGCGCAGATCGGCGAAAATCGTGTCGATGGCGGAGATGCCGGGGAGAACGTCGATTCGCAGATTCAGCGCGCGCGCCAGTTCCAGCACCAGGAACGGTGGATAGGTCGCGATCAGGGGATGACCATGGATGGCGAATGTCACTGGCGGATGATCGAGGGCGGCGTCGACGACGCGGACGGCCATGTGCTCATAGGCACAGACGCGCGATTCATCTTCGGAGTAGCTTTCCTCGTAAAGCGAGGTGACACGCGGGCACAGGCCCGCCAGGAACGGTCCGGTGGCGACGCCGGTATCGAGGTACAGCACCTCGTTTGAAGAGCGGAGGGCATGCTCGACCTCGCGCGTCATTTGCGCGGCAGTCTGGAGACCGAGCCCGGCGATCCAAATGTCGGTCATGCGTCTTCTCCGCCACGTAGGGCGCGCAAGAGCTCGACGATACGCGCGCGGCGGTCTTGACTGGACGCACTGCGCACGGCGGCGATAGCGGTCTGCACCGACGCGGAGCGGAGGTCGCCGGCCACTGGAGGTCGAGGGGGCGGCGCGCTCATATTCGAGGACTGGAGCAGTGCGGCGGACAGACCAATGGCGCCCTGCGTCTGCACGACGGAGACTTGAATGACGGCGTGTAACGGCGCCAGCGGCTCGCCCGGGAGTGCGGCGCCTGCCGGCGGCGGCAGACTGGCGGGATCGACACCCTTGGGAAGGGGCTGCACCCAAGCGGCGTAAACGACTTTGACGACTCGGCCGTTTTCGTATTGAGCGCAGGGGACCAGGGTGAGGGCGAGCGAGATATCCGGCAGTGTGCGCGCCTCGAGGACGGCGGGCGGCTGGCGTTGCTCGGCGGGCATGTCCGGCGCCAGCACGGCCGCCGCCGCCGATTGGCGCGCGAGCGCGGCTCCAAGCAACGGCAACAAACGCTGATCTGGTGACCGGAGGATGTCTTTTTCATCTTCGGTGAGATCGAACTCGGGGAAGACGTCGTCCGGGGTATCGAGGAGGCGCCGGCGCAGATCGCCATCGAGCGCCGACGCGATCAGTAATCGATCGATACCAGGCCGGAAGATGCCGGGGTCAGACACCCCCGTATGTTAGCAGCCCATGGATAAAGAGTTCTAATGTTTCAACGGTCGTTGCGGCCGGGTTCACTTTTTGAACAGTGGGTCGTAATCTGAATCGTCGTTCTTGGAAAACCATGGACCGCAGAAACTTTCTCTCCGCTTCTCTCACAGCGTCGGCACTGTCAGTGGCCGGCGCAGCCACCGCCGGCGCCCAATCGCCCGCCAGCAGCCCAAACGCCGCGGCCGAATACTATGACCTCCGGCGCTATCAGCTCGTAAGTGGGCCGGGCACCAGGTTAACCGACAACTATTTCGCCGGCGCGCTGATCCCCGCTCTGTACCGGCTCGGGATCGGGGCCTTCTCCAATCTATTTTTGGTCCGGACACGCCCGCTTATTACCTTCTGCTGCCAATCGACCAAACTCGAAACCCCGGTGACGGCCGATCTGGAACTGGCAAAGGACCCCGTTTTTAGGAACGCCGCGGTGCCTCGCGGGCGTGTACGCTACCCGCCGATTAGGACAGTGAACTCGCCCAACACGATCACGCCTCCGTGCGCGGTCATGTCCATCATCCGGGCTGCCGGCAAACCGCAGACGAGGACGGTAAAGGATCCCAATACGATCACATCCGGAGGTCCTACGCACGTCAACATGTCGGTGACGCGAGCCTGTGGTAGTCCTCCCGTAAGCACAGTGACTGCGCAGGGAGGCAGGATGGGACCGCCGACATGCGGCACAAGTACCGTCAACATAGGGCAGACGTGCATGTCGGTGGCGCGGGCCGCGGGAAACATGCTGAGTAGTATTTCACGGCTGGGTCTCCAGCGCAAGCCCGTGGTATTCCGGAAACGCTATGGCGCCCAGACCGCCACGGCTGCTTGCACGGAATGCACCAGCACATTGCAATCGGCCGCACGCCCTCACTCTTGAAGGTGTGCGCGCCGTCATGCAGGCGACACCAGACCGCGGCGATGCGGTGGCGCCGTGACGAATCTTCAAAGGCGCATCAGGAAACTCGAAGCGCTTAATTCTCCGCGCGGGCCTGTACGCCTCGTGGTGCGATACGAAGACGGCGACTTGCAGGATCCTGATGAGGAACCGGAATCCGACGTCGACGAAAACGCCCCAAATACTTTGGTCGTGGTTGTGCAGTACGTCGATATGCCCCCCAAATCACCTCCGGCGCCGGCGCTGGGTGCCCACAATCTGCACGCTCTTCCAGGTATAAGGCTGTGACGCAGGCATATTGCCCTGCGCCATGATGCTTACAACGCCCGCCAGGATGACTACCGGCGCCGCCAGGAACCTCCGATTCGCGAACATAATTTCCCTTAGCTCCTGATCTCACGTTTAGCAGATCGCACTGGCGGGTACCTGCCTGGCGTTTCGGGCTTCTGCTGGAACGGCGGCCGGGCCAGAACTGCCACTCGAATAGCTTCCGATATTTGCCGATATCGCCGCTCCGAGATGGGCAGCAAATCAGCCGGCAAGCGGGTTGTTTACGACGGGCGAGAGCGGCGGGAGCGTCATGATTCTGGTGCGGGGGACTGGCCGAGCAAGCGAAAGATTTCGGCGGCTGACATGACTCGGCTGGGGCTCTTACGGACCTTCACGCGCAGCAACTTGAGCGGCCTGAATCATCGCCAGATGGTCTGCGACTCCAAATTCATCGGGAGCCACACTGGATATCGTGGCGATGAGAACCCCCTTGGCGTCGTCACCGGCCTTGAGGGAAACGCGCAATAGATCTTGTGTTGTTTTCACACAGAAGGCTTGGGTCGATACCGCAAAGAAATCGCCCTCTTTAATATCGGTGCCCGCCATGTCGCCCCACGCCACGCGAATATCGAAGGGTCGATTGTAGGACCGATGCCCAACGGGAATGATATGTGCCCCTTCCAGCAGACGCTGGCTGATTCCCGTCTCTTCCGTTGCTTCACGCAGCGCGGCAGTTACCGCGTTTTCAGCAACGGTCGCCCCGCAACTTCCCTGAACAGGGTCCATAAACCCACCAGGCAACGCCTTGAGGCCGGCACCGGGGTTGTGCTTGCGTGTGACGAGAACAACATGCCCGAAATCGTCCAAAAGAACGGCATCCGCCGCATGCCTGAGATGTACAGCGACCTCTCGACCGTCCGGCGTCTCAACAGTGCCAAGAGAATGAACAGCCTGATTGGGGTTATCGCCAAAATTCCCGTCGACGGCTCTTCTGATGATGTCCTTCTGCATAGAAGGGTCGATCAGCATATTGTCTTTGATAAAACTGCTTGATGTCATGGCCTTGGTTCTTCGCCTCCCGCACTCAGCTTAGCTTCTTCGCCTCGCTTTCCTTGACCGCCGCGTCAAACCGCGCTTGCAGGGCCATACCGACCAGTGTTGCGATCAGGATCGCGGGGTACAGTTGCCCGATCAGCGCTTCTGCCGTGGCCAGCGATCGCGCAATGCGGTGGACCGGATACGCGTCGCCGTAGGATACGGTCGTAAGAGTTTCAAAGCTGAAATAGATCAAACGGGAGGGTTCGCCTGTGGCAACTCCGGCGGCCAGCGGCGTTTGGAAGTGGATGGCGCCCGGAATCATTTCCAGGAGCAGTTTGTAACCGAACGCCCAAGTCACGCCGATCACCAGGTAGGCGGCGACGCCGCCCATGACCCGGTGCACGGAAACAGGGCCGGGAAGAAGAAATGTCTGCTTCAGCGTCATGACCACGAGAATGGCCATGCACAACACCTTGAGCGCAGTGTCCCAGCCACTGAGGCTGAAAGAGGGGTCGAATTCGACGATCAGGTCCGCCGTGAACTCCAGGATGGTGAGCGCGATGATGAGAGACATCAGCATCCGCTTCTCGACCGTCGCGATTGCGCCGGAGAGGAGCATGAGCGCGAAAGTGAGGTCTATTGCAATTCGCCCGGGGCGCGACTCGCCGACCATCGGAACGAAAATAGTCATGAGCACCAGAAAGGCGAGGAAGAAGCTTAGATGTCGATCCTCGCGCCAGAAACCGGGCAACCGTATATCAGCCATGTCATTGTCTCCTTAGGCATTCGGCCTGCCCCATTTTGTCCGATTCGCGGCCTACCAGACCGCGAGAAGAAGTTTCCATGGCTTTCGCCATTGCTGTAGACGGACATCTCGCTATCCTGGCTGATCTTAAGCGTAACGCCATTCTTCGACGCAAACGGGGCAGAGCGGGTTCGCGCGCCCTCGGCGGCGGTTCGCCCTCGGCCAGTCTCGAAGATGCAGCCAAGTGTAGGCCAAAGGGTGAGGACCACCCGGAAGGAGCGGCGCTTCACCTGTGGCTGCCGCTACCGATATTGAATATTAATGGGCGCTTTTCGGGTGGGGTGACCCGTCGGGGCAGTCAATGCCGGTTCGCAAACCGTCGGTAAACGCTCCGCGACTACAGAGGAGTCAGGGAGATTGGTCTGCGCCTCCAGGCAACAACCTGCTAAGCAAACCAATAATCTAAGCGGATGATGCCCTCGCTCAAGAGCTCATGTGGGAAACAATCTTCCGGGAGCTTAGTAGATTCTTCCGCACGAAGTCGTTAAGTTGGACAAGAGTGGTCAGAAGCGGATAGAGTGGTCCAGCACGTGACTAGTGGGCGCCGTGGAGATGAATTTGACAAACTCGACGAATTCGGGCGTGATCATCCTGTTGATCCTGATGTTGGCCGCCTGGGGATTGCTGGCCTTCGACCTGTACCAGATCGTCTCGGTGCCGGCGTTGGGCGGTGAGGCCCGTTACTCGCGGGGCTGGGAGATGCTGTGGGCGTTTGCGCTCACACTGGCGACGTGGTTCATTATGGGCTTCTTGCTCTACCGGCAGCATACACCGGGCGGACTGCTGATTGGGCTCTTGTCGGGTGCGGCCGCATTCTGCGCGCTGCAGTTGATGGACGAAGGACGGTCGGGTTGGCCCGCCGCAATTCTCCTGGCGCTGCCGCTGGCGATCACGGGTACGGCATTCACGCGCCAATGGGCCGCGGCGCGGGTCGCGCTGATCGTCATTTCGCTGATCCCCTGCGCGGTGTTGGCGGCGTCGACGATTCGGACGTCCATTGGCAGGAGCAGCCAGCGCCGTGCGATTGAAAAAGAGACGAGGGAAAAGAATCTTGTGATCGTACGAACGATCAGCGAGAATCGGCCGCTGTGGACCTGGCTGCCGCTGGTCGCCGAAGAAAGCGGAGTGCGCCGTGAGGCGCTGGATGCGATGCGCGGATTGAAGCGACGGCAAGCGGATGTCGAACAGATGTTTGCCGATGATCGCGATGCTCTCGACCTGGTGCCCGAGTTGGACCTGCAACCCACTCCGCGTTTGCAGCAATCGATTAACTCTCGTGCCGTTAAGGACGCCGCCTACGCCCGAACGATGCCGGGTGGCGGCGACGAGATTCTGGAGAGGACGTTTATTTACGCGTCGCTGCCGGCGATGCACTGGCTGCACAGCCATGGCGGTGACTGCCACGAAGGGGTTTCCGAACTGAAATCTGCGGTGCTCTTATACCGGGACACGCCGATCCGCAGGAGGTTGCTTAAGGAGTTGGACGCCCTTTTAGGCGATGGGCGACCGTAGCTGTGTAGTGAGAGCGATTGCCAAAGAAAGCTCTTCCTTGGAGCCTCACCTGTCAGTTGGCGACGACCAATCGCAGTAGGCTTTGTCACAAGGCATCAGAGCTCAGATCCGAGTTCTTCCGAGCCGGCAATTCCTTCCCTCTCATTCGAGCTCAATGTGGAAGTGAAGCTTTCCGCACTTCAAGCACTTGAACAGATACGCCGCGTGGGAGGCATCCGGCTCGAGCGTTTCGATGAATTCCTTGGCATCCTCTGATTCCATGTCCTCTTCCGTTTTCAAATAACGCAACAACGCGCTGCGCGATTTCGGAAACTCGGTAGACATGAGGTCCTTTTCGCTTGCCGCTTTGATAAAGGCGGCGGCATCTCCACAACAGGCGCGCCATTCGGCTTCCTGCAGCGATTGATAGCCCGGCGTGCGCCGCTCGAGTTCTTGTTGGACGGCTTGTGGCACGAGGTCCGCGACCGCGTTGACGTCGACGAAAACAGCGTCGAACTTGACGGCGGCAGAGCCGTCGGCAATGCACCAGGGGCAAATGGATTCGTCGAGTCCATCGCGTTCGGTGTATACGGGTCCTACATAGATGTAGCCGCGCATTTGGCCGCAACTCTTGCAGGCGGTGGGGGACGCGGCGACGGCTCCGCTGCGGATGGGGTCAGGGTGATATCGAAATTGGGGAAGAGTTTGGTTGGTCATACGTACCTCACGGACGGATGGAGTGAACCTTCTTGGCCGCGGCGCCAACTCCGCTCCGGCGATGAACTCCTTTTAGGCGACTTTTAGGCGAGACTCGGCTGCGTGAATATTCCAGTTCGACCTAACGATTGTAAGCTCATTCCAGGGCGCTGGAAACGAATCGGCTATACCGAGCGAGAAACGGTATGACCTCTCACTCCGGAGAGGAAGAGATTCTGCAACTTAATTTCATTCGCGATGCTGTTGGACGCTTTCAGCAAGTCCTCTTCGTGATGGCGCCGAGGTTGCCGCCATAGTTCCTCCCTGACGGCGGAGCGTTTACCTACCTGAGAGAAGCGCTCGGAGCGGATCGTCGCTCACTCGGAGAATGGTGCTTTCGGCGGCGAGACAGCCCAATTGCGTCGAGGTAGCTTCCGATATTCACGGATAACGTTGTTGGGGACGCCGTCGCCGGTCGCAGCGTCAAGCGGAGAGGCCGCGGAAAGTCACTCTCCAGAAAGGCTGTCTATCGTTCACAACGGGCCGCTATAATCGCAAACGGGCTTATGCTTTCCCTCAACGATCCGATCTGGCCGAGCTTGCGAGGCGGTTACCGAACTCCGTTCGACGCCTCAATCCCGCTTCGTTCGGCCGCCGAATCCCAGGCCAACGGACCGAGATAAGTACTGTTACGGCTGGCATTGCTTGGTTGAGCCGCTAGCCTTATACCTCCCGCAGGACGTTTCTCCCAATGCTTTGGCAGTCCTGGTGTCCCCACTGCAAATCTCACCGGATCGCGCCATACTTCTGCCACAACCTGGTGGAAAGGTTGTTCACCTTGGTCACCGGTGCCGTACCGCTGTAATCGCTGCGATTTGCCGTGCTTCAAATTTCGCGGGATCGTGCACTCCCGGTAAGAACCGGACCAACCCCGCGCGCCGTTTCCCACCGGCCGGCGTGGTCAACTGGCGACATCCACGCCAGCGCATCGGGCCGCGGCGCGAACGATTCTTAGCTCTAGACGGGGAAGCTTTCAGCCATTCTTGGCGGCCACACACGCGTCTTTTATGGCGTCAAGACCGGCGGGGAAGTCACCCATCTTGCCGTCTTTGCCGATTCGCCACATTTCTTTGGCGACGGTCGGCTTGTAGTGGACCTCCCATGTCTCTGTTTTCCGCGATTTGCGCGTGATGGTCACTTTGAAAACGTACATGTCCGATCCCGTGGCGTCCCCCTCGCCCTTCAGTTGCCTTTTTGCCCCTTGCTGCTTCGCTTCGCATCTGTCGCCGAGGTTGATTTTGTTCGGTTGCTCCATCGATCGCCTCCATTCAATCATAGGCTTCGCCCGCGGCACCCGGGCAGCGTATCATTAGTTTAGCCCTTGTGTGGGGAACCCGTTTGGTGATACCGTTCCGAGACTAGACACTTACCTCCACATGGGCGCCGTCGGGGAAGATCGGAGGAGCTTTCCGCGCCGACGCCCAAGATCTCCGTTCACTTGCCGAATGGCGGCGCCATGCTGAGGCCCTTCGCGCCAGCGTGGTATCGCACCAACCTCACCGCCTTGTGCGGGAACCCATTATGCTTTTTGACCCCCGCGTCCTTATTCTTCCGCGGCAGAGGGGGCTCTCCTCAGTTTGGCTGCCGAAGCAGACGCTTTTGCGTCTTGAGAGTCCACGAGAAGACGGTTCGGCAGCGCACCATTCATGAATGTTGGACGGTGCCCACCGGCACTTCCGCGATCGCCGACGAAGTCCTCGCGCGACTCGCGCATGGTCATTGTCTCGCCGGCTTGATGGTAAGATCCCAAAAGGCCCGCGTGCGCCGCTTTGGGTCGCAGGCCGTTGCGGGACGTTGCCCCTCGCCGAGAGGAGCCCAGGTGGTGAAACGCAAATTCTGGCCGGTTGGCACTATACTGACCATGCTGCTATTGTGCGGGTTGGCTATCCCGAATAACGCTATGGCACAAACACAGGATGGCAAGATCCATGTGATCGCGTTTGGCGCTCACCCGGACGATTGCGACGGCAAGTTCGGCGGAACCGCCGCCAAGTTCGCCAAAGCGGGAGCTGCCGTAAAATTCGTTTCGGTAACCAACGGCGACGCCGGCCACCAGGAAATGGGCGGAGCGGCCCTGGCGCACCGCCGGTACGCCGAGACCCAGGAATCGGCCCGCCGGCTGGGCATCGCCGAATACGGGGTGATGAACAACCACGATGGCGAACTGATGCCCACACTCGAAGTGCGCCGGCAGGTGATCCGCGCCATCCGCCAGTGGAACGCCGATATCGTAATGGCGCCGCGCTCCAACGACTACCATCCCGATCATCGCTATACCGGCATCCTGGTACAAGACGCGGCTTATATGGTGGTGGTGCCCAACATCGTCCCCGAAGCGCCGGCGCTGCGCAGGAATCCCATCTTTCTTTACTACGACGATAACTTCGAGAAGCCCGCGCCCTTCCGGCCCGATGTGGCTGTGAGCATCGACGATGTCTGGGAAACCAAGATCAACGCACTTGACGCTCAGGTCTCCCAGATGTACGAGTGGTTGCCTTGGGTAGACGGCAACCTTGACCTCGTCCCGCACGACCCCCAAGCCCGGAAGGAATGGCTGATGCAGATGCGCGGCGGGCGAATTTCCGCTGCTGTGCGGGTCGCACTCAAGAAACGCTATGGCGCCGAACAGGGTGAGAAGGTCCAGCATGCCGAGTGCTTCGAGCTCTGCGAGTACGGCCGCCGAGTGGCCGTCGACGAACTGCAGAAGCTGTTCCCGAAATAGTAAGCCCCTCCTCACTTTTGACCCCCGTGTCCTTATTTTTCTCCGGCGGGAGGGGGGCTCCTCCCAGTTAGTTAGTGGCGCACGCAGACGCTTTTGCGCCTTGTGAGTCCACGAGAAGACGATTCAGCGAGGCGCCGATCCTCGAGCGTCGATGGGCTCTGCCGCCAGTTCCGTGACCACGGCAGCTTCTAGCCGTTAATCGTTCCTGCACCGGCTGGCTGCCCCAATAGAGGTAATTTACGCCGTGTTCGAACGCGCTTTCCACGGCGGCGCACTGGTGCACCGTAACTGGCGGCCACTCCCAGCCGCGAAACTTCGCGCCCGGTGCGACCCAGTACACGCGGTCTGACGCTGCCCGTTTGAGTTTCCACAGTCCTATTATGGGACGGCCTGCGTGCGGCGGTAACGCGGTGTCGACTCCGGCAGAATCGGCGAGAGGCTACGCTGTACTCATGACCACTCCATGCCGCGTTGTCCCGAGTCTCATCGCCGCACTCGGCCTCGCCCTCACGGCCGCCGCCTCCTCCCATAACTTCGACGTTGTCGTTTACGGCGGCACGGCTGGCGGCGTGATTGCGGCCGTCGCAGCCGCGCGCGAAGGACTGAACACTGCCCTCATCGAACCCACTTCCCACATCGGCGGCATGGTCTCCGGTGGACTCGGCTACACCGACGTCGGCAAGAAAGAAGTCATCGGCGGCTATGCCTACGAGTTCTACTATCGTGTCGGCCAGCACTACGGGATGAGCGCTTTCGGCAATGACGTGTCCTGGCTGCATGAACCCCATGTCGCCGAAGACGTGTTCCGCCAGATGCTCGCGGGCTCCGGCGTAACGCTGTTCGAACACGCGCGCTTACTGGAGAAAGGCGGCGTCGCCAAGCGGGGAACGCGACTCACTGAAATCCGTATGGAGAACGGCGACGTCTTTGCCGCGCTGGTTTTCATCGACAGCAGTTACGAGGGCGATCTCATGGCGCAGTCGAGCGTCACTTGGACTTATGGCCGCGAATCGAGTACGCTGTATGGCGAATCGCTCGCCGGTGTTCGCGGCACAACGCCGTTCCATCAGTTCGTGGTTGATATTCCAGCCCGCGACGGTCAGGGTGCGCTCCTGCCGGAGATCAGCGCCGCCAGCCCACCGCCTCCGGGTTCGGCCGACAAGGCCGTCCAGGCCTACAACTTTCGCGTCTGTTTCAGCGCCGCCGCCGACCGCATTCCCTTTGTGAAACCTGCCGCCTACGAGCCCCACCGCTATGAACTCCTGACCCGCCTCATCGAGGCGCGCACGAAAGCAGAAGGCCGCGCGCCCGCGCTCGGCACACTCCTGAAGATCGACAACTTGCCCAACGGCGCCACCGACGTCAACAACAACGGCGCATTCTCCACCGACTATATTGGCGGCAGTTGGGATTACCCGAACGCGACGTATGCGCAGCGCGACGAAATCTGGCAGGCCCACAAGAACTACCAAGCCGGTCTGTTTTACTTTCTGGCGAACGACCCGTCAGTGCCAGCGACGATCCCGGCGGAGATGAATTCCTGGGGGCTTTGTGCTACGGAATTCACAGATACGGACCACTGGCCGCGGCAGCTCTACATCCGCGAAGACCGGCGGATGGTCGGTGAGTACGTCATGGTCCAGCAGGACCTGCAGACCAATCTCAGCAAACCCGACTCCATCGGGATGGGCTCCTACAACAGCGATTCACACAACGTGGAGCGCATCGTCTCGGGCGGCTTGGTGCGCAACGAAGGCGACATGCAAGTGGCCGTGAAGCCGTATCAGATTCCGTACGGTGTGATGCTGCCGAAGCGCACGGAAGTGGAAAATCTGCTGGTGCCAGTGGCATTTTCGGCGAGCCACGTGGCGTACTCGTCGCTGCGCATGGGGCCGCAATATATGATCCTCGGCCAGGCGGCCGGCGTGGCAGCAACGATGGCCATCGATGCGAAGGCTTCGGTCCAGACGATCGACACGGTTGCGCTGACGGCGAGACTTCGCGCACAGGGTGTGGTCATGGAGTATTCACCATCCGCTCAGGCCGCCGCACTTAACGCCGCTCGTGGTAGGAAATAGCGGCTTCTGTAAGACGCCGAGCTTGCCGAACACAATGCGCGCCCCCAGAGCACAGCGCCGGCACGCACGGCCATTAACGGATCGGGTGGGCCTTCGACAACCCGTTCCCGTAGCGATGAGGCTCGGTGCCCCGGTTTTGCGCTATGGCCGGCGCCGCCCTCGGACGTGCCGGAAATGTCACGATTTGGCAGCCACAGCGGGCGCCTCAACACCGCACGAACCGCCGGCCGGCACCCGCGCTTTGTCATGCCGCGATCGTCATGAGTGCGGATATCGATTTCGCACTGGCAGCAGAAATGGCGGCAACGGTATTTGGATGTCCGGCGCCATTGCACTCACCGTGCCCCATAGCGGCTACCGATTGAACGAAGCTTCGGCCTCCCAGGTGCATCAGGCGTACACACTTGAAGTGACGGAGGATGAACTTCGCCGATGCATGATGCCGCGGAGCGTTGCACTGCCGGACGGACAACGGATGGAATTCGAAAAGGGCAAGAAATCCCACTGCGGGCGCGTCCGGAGCACTGGAGGATGACTCTCTCGCACCCATTCCGACTGTCTCGGTTTTTGTCACTATTCAGCGATAAAATGGGGAGTACTGAGACATGTGGCCCAACGAAATATCAATCGGTTAGTCTGTGGGAAAGCTGAGGAAACGGCGGGTGGGTAGATTGAGGTGCTAGCGGGAGCAATCTCGTGGGTTCAAGTCCCCCTCTCCCGTACCAAATTTTAAAAGAGTTACCTCATTCGAAAGGGCCGTCTGACAGAGGCCGGCACCTCGCAGTGTAACCTTTAATAGTGACGGATCGAGTATCAAAGCGATTTTCGGCCGGCGCTCCGAGGAAGAAAACAACAAAGCACTTAATCTGGTTGCGAACGCACGCACCAGCCTAAACAGCCGTTACGCAGCACGCTGGCTGAGGCGCTGATGTCGGGACGACTGCCCCAAATCCTCGGGACTTGGACACTCCCAGGGCCTTCACCCTGTCCAAATGGCCGGGCAGCCAGCCGCGTGCCCGATTTTCGATGCGCCATCTCACCTTTCAAGAGCGGCCCGAGCTTTCGCCGTTCAATATTTGTGAAGAGATCGTGCTGTCGGATCTCGATCCGGTGGAGGCGCGCAAGTTCCTGGACTCAATTTGCAGGACTCACCGGCTCCGCTTCACGTACGACGCGATTTCCGCCGTCGTGGAGCACACCATAATCATGCCCTTAATTGGATAATTATTGGCCACATAAGCGCATGCCTCCGTCCGTTGGACGGGATTCCTCCCCCACGCCCTCCCGCAAACTGGGCTTCAGCGATGCGACGTCAAATCGCAGGTCGGCTGGAACGGCAGTGGGCGCTCGCGCGAGCAGGGCGCAGCTAGAAGAACACAGACAGCAAGGCGGTGGAGAGCGACTAGCTTATGTCACTCGCGGCACATTGGGCCAAGGGGGCCAAGGGACCCTGTTTCACTTCCCAGGTTCAAAAGAGTACAATAGAAGCATGGCCCGAGGTTGGGAAAGTAAGTCGGTCGAGGCGCAGATCGACATGGCCGAGGCCCAGACTGCCACCATACAAACCATTGCGCCCAGTCCTGACACGCTCGAATTAATCCGCAAGAAGGAGAATATCCTTCTCTCCCGTACCAGAGTGGTGCGGGACCTAGACAGTGCCCAGAATCCGCGCTATAAGGCCGTTCTGACCAAAGCCTTGGCCGAGCTGGACGCGCAACTCACTTCCATCGCGGCAGTTTAGCGACTAACCGCCGGTGGCCCGATTCCTTCACTCGAAGGACCACGGCGTCCGGAACCTGCAGTTCTTCTCTCACTTGCCCGGCGTCCTGTGGCGCCGGGCAGGGTTCATCCTTCTCCTGCTGTTTTCCTTCGCGCACACGCTACCGGCCTATTCCGCACTACCCACGAGGCGATTGTCGGCTCGGCCTGGGACGATTCGATCAAACCCCTTCTCCTGCAGCGATTTCCAGGGGTAATGGCAATGAACGTTCTTCGACGAAAAGCGGGACGTGGGCGTCCCGCGCGGACCGGGGGGTCCGCCCCCGTCCGCCCCACCATTTGCTAAGTCCCCTCGGCACCGCCATAATCGGCGACATCGATGAGGCAGACGACGTAACCATCGAAACTGCCGTCTTCGCGGAATCGCGGCGCGCCTTTGCCCAGCATCCATCGGTAAAGGCCATCGTAGCGGCGCACTGGAGCTTGCGCCCGGAATGGCCCCTGAGTTTGGAATGCGTGCCGGCATTGTTTCACCACTGCCTTGCGATACTCCGGGTGGATGAGCCTTAACCAGCCGTTGGCCAGTTCCTGTTCGGCGGTCCGTCCCGAGAAATCCAGCCAAGTCCGATTGACGAACGTGCAGGAACCGTCGGCACTGCGATAAATCAGCGGTACGGGTGCGAAGTCGGCGATTCCGCAAAGCCGTTGGCCGGTATCCCGCAGCGACAATTCCGATTCCAGCGCCAGGGAAGCGACCAGGCGCAACTCCATCTTCTCGGCCATCACGCCGGCCAGATCGGCCAAGGCGTGGAAGTCCGCTAGCGAAAACTCAGGTCTCGGCGCCCGATCGGCGATTACCAGCACGCCAAACTGCACCCCGCTACTGGAGTGCAAAAGGGCTGAGGCGGCGAAACGCAGGTCCCTGAAGTCTGTTCCAGGCGGCAGGTCGCGGGCCGTGTCGCGCACCAGTTGAGGTTCCGCGAGCAGCTTATCCACCCGCACCGCTCCCAGACAATCGGCGTACTCGGTGCCGGTTCCGATGCGTGCCAACACTCGGTCTGCTCCTCCGAGGAGCGCAAAATAAGCCACTGGTACGCGGAAAAGGTGTTGTACGAGCGCGGTCAACCGCCGGAGGTCGGGATGTTCCGGAGTGTCCAGGATATTTTGAAGATACGAAGTCGGCCGAATCGGATCCGCTGCGGCAATCATATCTGCTAGGTCTCGATCTCCTTATCGTCCAAGGGGCTGCAAACTTGAACGGCGAGGCTTTTTTCCGCATCGACCCTAAGGTAGTTGCCCGCCCGTGTCGATAGACTGGCAGGCAACCTGTGATTTCGCTGAAGAAAATCCTTCAGGACGACGACGCGACCGAGGAGACGCTCTTGCGGATCGTGCGTTTGCTGCTGCAAGGGATTCAACAGCATGCCATCGAGGGCGATGCCGAGGATGTCAACGGGTTCCGCACCAGCCTTCAAAGACTCACCAATTCGTTGGAAGGCGATCTGACCGTCTCCGAGTTGCTGGTACAGGCCGGTTCCGCCCTGCAAACCTTGGAGGACTACAACCGCCGCACCACGCGCTATCTCAAACGTCCCGCGGGTGAATGGCAGGCGGCGGTAATCATGTTGATATCGGCGGTGGCCGCCCTGCAGCCCGCCGACGGGCCGAGAGTCGGCCAGTTGCGCGAAATTGCCGGGCGTGTCCGCGCGGCCGGCGGCCCGGAGGAAGCGCACAAGGTCCGGCTTCAGCTTTCGGAATGTCTGACCGCACTACAACTCGACCATCGGCATCAGCGGGATACCGATCCCTCGGACGCATCGGCGTCTCCTGCCGAACGCCAACTGCCGGAGGCCGCGAGCGAACCGGTCACGGGACTCTCTACCCGATCGCAGGCCGAGGAGGCCCTGGCCGGCGGCTGGCAAACCGATCCGCCTTCTTACGTCGCCGTAATGGCGATCGATCGTTTGCGGATCTTCAATATGCGATTCGGCCATTCCGTGGGCGATGAAGTGATCCGCTATTACAGCGAATTTCTGCGCGACCGGCTGCGCCCCGAAGATCGCATGTTCCGTTGGAGCAACGCCGCGTTGGTGGCGCTGCTGCCTCGGCCCAACCGCCTCGAGATTGTCCGTGACGAGCTGGCGCGGCTGATGGACGTCCGCTGCGAACACACGGTGCAGACGGCATCGCGCACGATCCTGTTGCCGATCGATGCCCGCTGGACGGTGTTCCCTTCGATGGCCGCTCCCCGCCTGCTGATTCACAAGATCGATGCGTTTGCGGAGACAGCCGAAAAAAATAGCCCGCGGCGGTCAGCCTAATAGAACAGATACTTTCGCCACTGCGCGTCGCCCTTGCCAAGCATGCGCATCAAATGCCGGCTGGTATGCAGACTGAACGGCCGCGGCATGCGCGCCAGTTTCAGGCCGGCCTCTTCGGGAGTGCGGTTTCCCTTGCGATTGTTGCAGGGGTGACAGCACGCCACCAGATTCTCCCAGGCAGTCTCGCCGGCGCGCGAACGGGGAATCACGTGGTCGAGCGTCAGTTCGCCCGAGGGCATCACACGATGGCAATATTGGCAGGTATAACGGTCGCGCATCAGAATGTTCTTGCGCGAGAGCGCCCGTGTCTGGTGGGGAATACGCCGGTATTCCAGCAGCCGGATGACCGAGGGCAGATGCACCAGCGAGCGCGCGGAGTGCACCGCGCTCGGAGACTCCTCTTCCGCCGATGCGACACCCTTCAGCACCAGCACCAGCGCCCGCCGCGCCGCGCAGATGTTGATCGGTTCGTAGCTGGCGTTCAGTACCAGCACCGGCTTTTGCAGTCGCTCGCTCGCCATCATGAGAATTGTTCTCCTATGCTTGGGACCGTTTGCGCTCTGGCGCCTTCCAGGCGCCGGTCGACGCGCGCCACCGTCGCCAGAATCACTCCGGCCGCGTCCGCCTGCTTGAGCGCTCGCGCGCAGGCGGCCGCCGTGGAACCCGTGGTCATCACATCGTCAATCAATAAAACCCGCTTGCCAGCCAATGCTTTCGAGGATCGGCGGCAGCGGAAGGCCGCGGCGACATTCTTGCGCCTATCGGTGTTGCTCAATCCCGCCTGGGTTTGCGTGAACCGTGTGCGTCCCAACGTCCGCATGAACGGAATGCTTCGCTGCCGCGAAATGGCGCGGGCCAGCAACTCGGATTGATTGAAACCTCGCTGCCATTGCTTCCGCCAGTGCAGCGGAACCGGTGTCACGAAATCGAAACGTTCCTCGAGCGGCAGCGCCGCGGCCAGAAAGTCCGCCAGCGGCCGCGACAAGGTTTGGATCCGCGTGTACTTATAGAGGTGGATCAGCTCCCGCAGCGTCCCTTCGTAGGACCCGAAGCAGTAGGCCGCGTCAAACCCGCGCAGACCGGCGCGGCACAATGCGCAGCGCCCCGCGGCATCCAAGGGGAAGGCATTGAGAAAAGGCGTACGGCAACTAACGCAGAAGAATTCGGCGGCGAGAGGCTGCGGCTCGCGCAGACATTTGGCGCAGACGGGAATGCGTGTGACCTCTCGCAAAGGTCGCGCGCAGATGCGGCAATCGTCCGGGAAGAAAAGGGAAAAAAGGGCGTGAGAGGTTATGCGGACTACTGAGGGACCGGCGCTTACGATTGCGGCTCGTCTGCTACTCGAGAAGACCCACCCCCGCTCGAAGTTTCATTATAGCCGATACGATGCGGGGGTATGCAAGCAAATGCCCATGCCGAAACTGTTACAATCCATTTTCGAGCTCCCACGTCCATTAGAGGGAGTAACTGCGCCCGATCCCCGTGCTGCGACGCGTCTTCAAAGCTTTCCAATACCGCGACTTCCGCCTCATGTGGATCGGCGCGTGCACCTCTGCCATCGGCACCTGGATGCAGGTGTTTGCACAGAGCTGGCTGATCTGGGATATGAGCCACTCGGCGCGCCTGCTGGCACTCGATCCGATTTTACAAGCGATACCGATTTTTCTTTTCTCGCTGGTAGGCGGCGTTTTGGCCGATCGCTTCGAGCGCCGTCACATGCTGATCTTCTCGCAGTGCATTCAGATGGGCGCGGCCGTTGTCCTGACCCTGCTGGTCGGCTTCCATGTTGTCAAGGTCTGGCACTTCCTCGCAGGCTCCTTCGTGGTCGGGTTTGCACAGGCGTTCGGCGGCCCAGCTTATTCCGCTTTGATCCCAACCCTGGTGCCAAAAGAGGACATGCCGAATGCCATCGCGCTGAACTCCATGCAATTTAATGCGGCGGTGGCGGTGGGACCGGCATTGGGTGGCGCTGCCATGCTGCTGGGCGCCACCTGGTGCTTCGCACTCAATGCCCTCTCATTTCTGGCGCCCATCGTTGCGCTGCTCATGCTCACGGTCCGTTTTCTGCCCGAGAAGGCCGCGGGAAGCATGTTGAGCAGCTTGAAGGAGGGCGTGGCATTCGTTCGTGGCCAAGGCGCCATGGGAGGGCTAATCGTTCTGGCTTTCTTTATGGCTGCCCTGGGGATTCCCATGCGCACGTTCCTGCCGATCTTCGCGACGCAGATTTTTCACCGCGGCCCTGGGATCGCCGCAACGTTCGTCTCCATGTCGGGGGCCGGTTCGGTGGTGGGCGCGCTGGGCATCGCCGCTCTCGGGAACGTGCAGCGGAAGGGCCGGCTGGCGCTGATCATGCTCATCTTGCTTGGTATCGGTGTTTCGGGTTTTGCACTCTCACCCTGGATACCTCTCACGTGCGCCAGCTTGTTTTTCGCAGGCGCGGCGATGATGGGAGTGTTCTCCATGGTGAGTTCGCTGGTGCAGCTGATCGTCACCAACCAGATGCGCGGCCGCGTGATGAGCGTTTACAATCTTTCTTTCCGCAGCGGCATGCCGATGGGAAACCTGATCGCGGGATGGCTTGTGCCGATTTTCACAGCGCCTTTAGTGCTGGCCGTGAACGGCGCGCTTTTGGTCTTTCTCGGACTCTACTATTTCCTGATACAGCGCCGCGTCGCCGAGCTCTGATCTAATAGAGGGTAGACGCCTATGTTGGTCCTATGGATGGCCGGGTTTCTGGCCTTCGCCCCTCCGACGCCGATCGAGACCGCGCGCGACCTGCAGGATCGTCCCGCGCTGGAGAAAGCGGTAAACGAATTCGCCGCGGCTGCCGCCAAGGCCCCTAACGATGCCGACGCGCAGTACCGTTTAGCGCTCGCCTGTTCTTTTCAGGCGGAGGTCGACATCGAACTCCACGACAAAAAGGCCGGCCAGCAGGCGGCCGAGCGCGGAATCAGAGCTGGCGAGAAGGCTGTCTCGCTGAACGGCAATAGCGCCGAATACCTGCGCGTATTGGGCACGCTCTACGGTCAGGCGATCGTCGACATTCCCAGCGGACTCAGCTACGGCGCGAAAGCCAAAGACGCCATCAATCGCGCGGTCGAAAAGGCGCCGAAATCGTCGGCGGTATACGTGGCCCGGGGAGTCGGCAATTTTTATCTCCCGGCGATGCTGGGTGGCGGGCCGAAACCGGCCATCGAAGATTTCAAGAAGGCCATCGCGCTCGACCCCAACAACGCAGAGGCCTATTTGTGGCTGGGGGTGAGCCTCCACAAGGACAATCGCGCCGCCGAGGCGCGCAATGCGTTGCAGAAATCGCTGGCGCTCGATCCGAAGCGGGTGTGGACCAAGCAGCAGTTGGATAAGACGCCGGCGAAATGAGCGCAAGGGCGAGCGGGGCTCGCCTGGACAAGCTGAAGCATGCCCCACTTATGCCACGGGATTCGTCAGTGTGCCGATTCCCTCGATGGTGATGGCGATTTCGTCGCCGGAGGCCAGAGTGAAGGTGTTCGGAGGCACGATACCGGTCCCGGTCAACAGAAAACATCCGTCAGGAAAGGTGTTTTCGCGGAATAGATACTGCACCAGTTCGGCGGGATTGCGCTTCATCGATTCCAAGGTGGTGCTATCGGAGAATACAGCGGATCCCGCGCGGCGGATCTCGATGTGGATTGCAGTAGTGGGCGCCAGCGGCTCGTTCGCTACCAGAATTCCGGGACCCAGCGCGCAGGACCCGTCGTAAACCTTCGCCTGCGGCAAATACAGCGGGTTCTCGCCCTCGATATCGCGCGAGCTCATGTCGTTGCCGACCGTATATCCCAGGATTTTGCCCTTGGGCGACACCAGGAGCGTCAATTCCGGTTCCGGCACGTTCCATTTGGAATCGTGGCGGATGCGCACCGGCTCGCCGGGTCCGACGGTGCGGTGCGGGGTGCTCTTGAAAAACAGCTCGGGACGTTCGGCGGTGTAAACGCGATCGTAAAAACTCTGGCCGCCGCCCGCTTCGGATTCCTCCATGCGGGCGGTACGGCTCCGGAAGTAGGTCACCCCGGCGGCCCAGACTTCCTGCTCCTCGATGGGCACCATCAGGGCGTGGCCACCGCTGTGAGGAGCGGCGTCGCCTTCGATGGCGGCCAGGTATTCGTATAGGTCTTCGCGAGTGGTGAGGCGGCCGGAGGCCTGCGGCGGCACCGGAATCCGGCCTCCATGGGCGCCCTCCAGCTCCCATCCGTTTTGCGTTCGATAAATGCGCATTTTATGATTTCAGCCTTTCGACGATCTGGTCGACATCGAAAACACATCCGCCCCAAGTGCCGCCGCTCACGTCCTGCAGCGCGGCCCATAAGCGCGTTTCGGGCGGCAACGCGGGGTCGGCGGCCAGATCGGCCGGCATGGAGCGCAGCGCGAGTTCGTGCGCGCCCGCCTCCGCGCTTCCATCCACTACGAGATTGACCTCGCCGGTGAGACGCTGGCGGTCGATCGCGATCGCAATCCGGTCGCCTTCCCGCACTTTCCCGATCGGCCCGCCGGCGAGCGCTTCGGGCGTAACGTGGCCGATACAGGCGCCGGTGGAAACTCCGCTGAAACGCGCGTCGGTAATCACCGCGACGTGCTTGCCGAAATCGAGGTAGCGCAGGGCCGAGGTGACGGCATAAATTTCTTCCATCCCCGAGCCCATAGGGCCGCGGCACATCAGCACGATCACGTCTCCTGCTTTAATGCCGCCGCTCTTGATGGCGGCAATCACTTCTTTCTCGGCACGGAAGACGCGCGCGGGCCCCGTCTTGCGATAGACGCCGTCGGCATCCACCACCGAGGGGTCGATGGAGGTGCTCTTGATGACCGAGCCGCCGGGCGCGAGGTTGCCTTTGGGAAACGTGACGGTGGAGGTGAGCCCGCGGCGGCGCGCGCCGCCGGGGTCCATGATGACGTCGTCAGGATCGATACCGTCGCGCTCGCGCAGTACTTTGCGGAGGGCGGTGCGGCGTTCCGATTGCTCCCACCAATCGAGCACGGCATCGAGCTTTTCGCCGCTAACGGTGAGCGTACCGGTTTCGAGCAGTCCCGCCCGCCGCAGGTGCAGCATCACTTCAGGCACGCCGCCCGCGAGGAACACCTGCACGGTGGGATGCCCCTTCGGTCCATTGGGAAGCGCATCGACCAGCCGCGGCACCTGCCGATTGACGCGCGTCCAATCGTCCACCGTGGGGCGCGAGAGTCCGGCAGCATAGGCGATGGCGGGCAGGTGCAAGATCAGATTGGTCGACCCGCCGAAGGCCGCATGAACTACCAGAGCGTTTCGCACATTGGCGTCGCCCAGTACGTCACCCATGGTGAGGCCGCTCGACTCCATTTGAATGACGGCGCGGGCGGACCGGCGCGCCATGTCGGTCCAGATGGGATGCCCGGAAGGAGCGAGGGCGGAATGCGCCAGCGCCATGCCGAGCGCTTCGCCGACCACCTGCGAGGTCGCCGCGGTGCCGAGAAACTGGCATCCTCCGCCGGGCGTGGCGCAGGCGCGGCAGAGCATATCGGCGGCATCCTCCAGGGTCATCTGTCCGCGGGCGAAGCGCGCGCCGGCCGATTGCACTTTGCCGGCGTCTTCGCCGTCGGAGGCCTGCAACGTAACGCCGCCGGGAATCAGGATGCACGGCAGCGTGCGGGTGGCGGCGAGCGCCATCATCATCGCCGGAAGACCTTTGTCGCAGGTGGCGACGCCGATCACCCCGCTGCGCGTGGGCAGCGAGCGGATGAGACGGCGGAAGACGCTGGCGGCATCGTTGCGGTAGGCCAGCGAGTCGAACATGCCGGTGGTGCCTTGCGTGCGGCCGTCGCAGGGGTCGGTGCAGTAAGCAGCGAAGGGGATGGCGCCCAGCGATTTGAGTTGCTTGGCGGCGGCGTCCATCAGCAGGCCGACTTCCCAGTGGCCGGTGTGGTATCCGAGCGCGATGGGAGTGCCGTCGGCCGCGCGGATTCCACCGTGGGTGCTGAGGATGAGGAATTCCTTGCCGCCGAGCTCGGACGGCGTCCACCCCATGCCGGCATTCTGCGACCAACCGAAGATGTCGCCGGAAGGCCTCGCGATGAGCATTTCGGGCGTGATGGGAAGCGAACCGGCGGGTCCAGGAACTTTGCTGTGGATGTCGTAGAGCGAGGGATCGCCGGAGTCCAGGAGCTGCGCGAGCATGTCTCCCTGAAGTTTAACGTACGGCTGAGGGCGCTTACAGGTACTTCTTTTCAAGCTCGTCGAAGAAGGCCCTTGAGAGCCGCACAAAGTCCGCTTCGCTGAGTCTCACCTCGTCGCCAACCTTGAGCTTTAGCACGGACTTCTCCCGCGGCCGCTTGATTCCAGCATTGGCGGACATCGGCCACCACGGAAGCTTGTCGACTTGAAATTTGCCCTGATTCAATGTGACCGAGTCAGCACGATCGAGTTACAAAGCACACTCACCTCGTTCAACGGATTGCCGTCCTTGCCCTCTGTGACCCTGAGCCGGCGTTCGAACAGGTAGTTCAGGAGGGGGACCGCACGGTTGAAGAAGACGGCTTCAAATTCTTTGGTCTTCGCCGCCGCGGGGGAGATGCCGGTAAGCGGCAAAGTCCGACCATGGCGCGGCCGGAGTCGATCTCTTTCCGGGTATAGGTTTTTCTGCCGAGCATGCAGACTACCTTAGCGAAACTGGCGACATGAAGGGATGAGAGACCCCCAGGTTCGACCCCGGGCCCGGCCGGAAAGACCTGGGTACCACCATGTACTCCCAGGGGCATTCGCCAGTTTGGAAATGAAAGGGCCGGCAAGAAATCTATGCCGAGACGGACATTCTTGAGATGTAGTCCCAGCGGGCATCCGGCCCTTTTTCGAAGTTGGAAGGACGGGGCCGACAAATCCATCTACCGGGACGTTTGGCATTTGTGTCAAGAATGTAGTCCCGGCCGGCATTCGGCCCCTTCCTTTAAATTGCCGTCGCTTCGATGCGGCCGATCCAATGCTTCGGATCGAGCTCGCCCGAAACGAACGCCGAGATCACATCGAACACCTGGTCGGAGAAGCCTCCGATGTTCAGGATGTCCTCGCGATCGAGGGCCTGCGCGGTGTCGTACGGCTGCACGTCCACGCAAACCATCCGCGCCTCGGGGTTGCGGGCGCGCAGTTCCTGCCACTCCTTCAGGAGCGCGGTTCCACGGCCCGCCCGCGGGTCAATCCACGACTGGTTGTCGGAGACGAACACCACGGCGTCCACCTGCGCGCGCTCCCGATTCAGCACGTGGAGCGGCGCGCTGCAATTGGTGGCGCCCCCGCCGACGGACGCGAGCCGAGCGGCGTTGGTCATCACCGAATCGCGGGGATTCAGTTCGACAGGCACCACACCGTCCGCGAACGGCAGCACCTGCGCGCGCGGATTGCGGCGCAGGACCGCGGCCGTCACCAGGGCGGCGATGTCGATGCAGAGAACGCTGGTGGTCGCGCCGCGACGCGCACCGGTCACGGGGCTCTGCATGGAGCCCGATACGTCCGGGCACACCACGACGGAACCGGCGATGGCCGGTACGTTGGCGATAGCCACTTCCATGGCGTCCTGCAGCGCTTCGCGGATGGCCGAAGGCACATCCGCGCCGCAATTCTGGTAAGCCGACATCAGTTGATAGGGGAACACGCGAGCCCGCGCGATCTCTCCGGCATCTCTCAACTGAGAAGCGATGTGTTCGGTCATGCCGGCCTCCTCAAAGACGCCGTGCCGCGCGAACGTGTTGAGGTTCATGCGGACGGTCTGCCAGGAGGCGTTGCGTGCGATGGCCGCCCAGTCCTTCCGCTTGAGCGGAAGGGCCGACAGCATCATGAAGGGCAGATCGGGCGGGTCGAGATCCTCGCCAGCTTTGAACCGTTCGAAGTCGAGCACCAGCGGCGGCAAAGCCGCGGAATCGAACGGACGGCCCAGCATATAGCCGTAAAAGGCCTCGCGCCGGCCGGTCACGGGTTTCGGGTGGACCATCTTCAGGATGTCAGCCATGGACGGATCGGCGCCCACGCTCGCGCGGAAGAGAGCCTCCTCATCGCGCGCGGCGAGCCAATCGCGCACCATTCGCTTGGGAGCGGTGCCCAGGGACTTGCGGCCCACTACGCCGGAACGAACGATCTGCACATAGGTGCGCAGCATTTTGGCGTTGTCGATCACCTGCGCGAACACCGACTCATGCAGGCGCGCGTCGCGCCCCGAGAGCCAGGCGCAGAGCAGCGCCGGCATGTCCTTCATGTAGGAATGGCGGCGGGCATAGATGGCCACACGGGCCACGAACTCCGGCTCGACCGTCTGGCAAAGCTCCAGCACGCGCGCGAGTTGCTCCTCGGCGGTGGCGTAGAAGGTGCGGCCGAAGCAGCCGGTGGCGGCGTACTGTGCCAGGGCATGCTTGGGCGAGAACGCGTATGCCGGTGCGCCCTCATGGTTCACTGCGTCGGCGGCAGGCATCAGAATGCCACGAAAAGTCGCGATAGAACTTTGTTTGCCATGTTTGTGCCTCGCTAAGTGAGAAGACAGGTGACGCCGGGTGTTGTAAGTCGCGACAAACGCAAAGAGGGCGGCCATTTCCGGTGGCCGCCCCCTGGAAAATCGAAATGTTATTCCAAGACGGTCAGGTCACCGAGCATGGCGCGCCAGTGACGACGGCGCCGGTTCCCTTCGAATCGAATTGGATAACATACAACATGCAGTTACGATACTAAAGCAGCCGCGGATTGTCTTCAAGAGCTATTTGCGATTCTAAGTGGATTTTAATGCGCGCCGGCGCACGAACCGTTGTCTCTGTGCCGTTATATACTGAACGCTGTTATGACGAGTCGAATCTGGTTTTCGGTGCTCTGGCTGGCGGCAGGTTGGCAGGCGTGGGCGGCGCCGCTCACACTGCGGACGGGATGGGTGTACGTGCCGGGGGCTCAGGACATGATCGCCGCCGGCCAGTGGGGCTGCTTGACGGGTGTAAACGTGAACGGCGATACACTTTCCATCTCCGCGTCCAGCGGCAACTACAACACGGTGATCAACACCAGCGGGCCTGTGCTGAAATTGCAGGGCGATTTCAGCGTGCTGGCGACGCTCTCGGACCCAGGCACGGTGGGTTCGTTCCTCACCATGGTCGGTACCTTGAATACCGGCAGCGCTTATTGGCAAGGGCTGAAGCGTCTCGACGTCGGCCGTTCCGGCAGCTCGATCGTAGTGAACTATTGGATCGGGACATCGGCAAGTCCCACCGAACAAAGCTTCGCCATCCCGGCCGGCGTTTCCGATCCGGTCACCTTCGAGGTGGCGCGCGTAGGAACGCAGATCCAGGTCTATGTCGGTGGCTCACAGGTGGGAAGCTTCGCGGACCCGGGCCTGTTCAGTTCCGGGCAAATGTATTTCGGATTTAATATCTCACCCGGAGACACGCTCAATGTTCTCGCCTTGGCGGCGGCGATGCCGGTGGGATCGAGCACCTCGCTCTCCGCTCTCGATTTGCAGGTCGTCAATCGCACCGGGTCGGGACTGCGGGACTTCGCGGCGCCGTCGGGCCTGCTGATGGGCGCGGCGGCCGATGCTCCGTACTTCTCCGACCCGA
>Ga0182018_10000864_pt1 | contig 37371 bp, 23 predicted proteins | sample 812P2MmetaG_FD_120490 | JGI IMG/M metagenome (GOLD analysis project Ga0182018, IMG submission 120490) | Permafrost microbial communities from Stordalen Mire, Sweden - 812P2M metaG | ecosystem: Environmental > Terrestrial > Soil > Wetlands > Permafrost | place: Sweden: Stordalen | collected...
CGACGCCGAGATGAAGAAACCAATGAAAGACCGCACCACCCTCGTCAAACGTTGCCACATAACCCCTCCCGTTTAGGAACGCTGCGCTGTCTTCGATGGGGGCGGCGCCGCGTTCACATCGCCCGTCGTAATAGGATTTTCGGTGACAAAATAGCCGACCGCCTCGGCGATCTTCTTTTCTTCCTGCTGTTTCTTCAACCGCCAACCGGTAAAGCGTTCTTTTTCCCGTGATACCGATTCATTATTGCTCTGGATTTTCGCTCTCTGCTCGGTCACATACTTATCAATCTGCGCCTGAATCTCACTGTTCTCTTTATTCTTGCGTGCTTCCAGTTCTTCGGCAGTGCGCTGCTGCACCCGCTCATACCCGTCCAGCGCGCGATCGCGCCGTATCGCATCCTGGATGACCTCCTTAATGTCCACTCCCGCGGCATCGAGCGCCACCAATACAGAGGATTTCTTTACGTCCGAAGGCAAATTGCGAAGGTGTTCGCTCTCCAGCATATGGAAGATCTTGAGGATGGAATAGCCTTGCGGGGCGGGCGGGATTTCCGCCGCCTGGTAGATTTCCTCGAACGAGGTCGGATCAGAGATCGGAGTGGTGAATTTCGGTTCCGAGGCTATGCTGGACGCTATGTCAGCCACGCTCTGCGCCGCGCTCCTAGGGGTGGAGGGAACGTTTCTGGTGTTCGGCGGGACATTCGGCGAGTTTGGCTCGGTGCCCGCCGCGTCGTCGACGGAAACGATATAGTTATACCACTTCTTGGGCATTCGACCTCCTGCCTAACCAATGCAGCTGCAGCCGCGTAGAACCAGAGTCGATCACGGTGACTCAGAAAGCTAATTCCCACTGGATCCTTTGTCAAACGTTTTCATATAGTTCCAAGCGCCACTCGAACCGCGCAAGGCCCATTTTTATAATTCGGTAGCATGGGGAAGACCGGGTGCCGATGCCCAACTAAATCTAATCGCACATCTTGCTCCTGTTCAATTCAGCTAGAATGAACGCTCTCAACGTTCAAAATGAACACGTTTCTTGAACAGTGTGGCTGAGACAGGAGCGAGCGTGGCTGCGAACGATCTTGCGTCGATACTGAGCCGGGTGGTAGAGATAAAGGCCGAATATGATATTCGATTGCTCGCCCAACAGTTGGGGACGAATTATCGATCACTCATGTACTGGCTGAGAGGCGAACGTCAGTTGCCCGCGGATCTATTGCCCAGGATGTGCGTGCTCCTCAACAATTATGAGGCCCTTGATTTTCTTGAAAGCCAGGCCGGGCGGGTGGCGTGCAAACTCCCTGATCCGGATGTCACGCTGGAGAAGCAACTTGTTGCGGTTTCCCACCTGATCAGGGAAGTCGGAGAGGCTCTGGAGAGCGTTGCGGAAACCCTCGCCGACGGCATTGTCGAAGAAAGCGAATTGCGCATCACAATCCCCAAGCTTGAAGCTGTGATTCAAGAATGCGCCTCCCTTAAGTACCTGTTAGAAGACCTCAGTGAAAAGAGGAAAAAGAAAACCAGGAATCAGCGCTGAGCAGACGATTGGGGGCCTCGGCTCACCACAAACACCGCAATTAATGAAAGACTTTCGGGTATATCAATCCTGAGACCCGCGCTTCGGATCCGAGAATCGCCAAGATTACGGATCGTCTTGGGAATAACGGAACCCCTTTTCAGTCGAATTGCCCGGAGGCTCAACGACACTGGCCAGAAGTCTTCGTTCTGTATCCGAACCGCCCCTCCGGAGCACCACTGCGGCATGAAACTGCTCGCCCAATTGAATCAAAACAGCTCGACATGGGCCGCATGCCCCGAAGCAGCGCTGAGTCGAGCATCCCTTGTAACTAACACGGCTCCGAGTTTCTCAGCAAGCACGATGTAGGCAGCATCATAGGCAGAAAAATTGTGACGGAGTTGCCAGATGCGGGGCAGGAGCACGAAATGAGGATAGCGTGTAACACGGAGGTCCAGCAGATCGCGGACCGCCCCGTCGGCACGATGTGCAGAGACCGCTCCTTGCAATGCTAGACGCCTCAGTACCTGCGTGACCTCGAGATCAAGGAGGTGGGGCGCGTGCAGGGTTTCGTTACGCGAATAAATTCGCTTCTCGATGCTCTGGCCCGCGGATGTCTGAAGAAGCCAGTCCACTGCGGCAGACGCATCGAGGACGATCATCGTGCCTCGCGCTCTTCTCGCAACAGGCGAACGGTATCGATCTGCGCTGAAACCGGCTTACGCTTGTGCAGCCGCTCCCGCAATTCTGCAAGCGTGGGTCGTTCCGCAATTTCTTTGATCTCAGCTAACAAATAATCGGAAAGCGACATACCTGCCATCGCAGCGCGAGCTTTCAGGCCGCGGTGCAGGGCGTCGGGTACATTACGAAGCTGAATCATCTTGGTCATGCTATAAGCATAGTTTCATGTTATTCACATGTCAATGACGACCGCCCTGTCATTTTCGGCGCGCGGCTTCACTTCTGAAATGCCTTCTGGCCGGCGAGGATAGCCACGGAGAAGGAGGGTTCCGGCGGGTCTTTGAAACTTGATCGGAGCTAGTTGCGTTGCGCGGGCAGAGAATAGAAAACGATCTGTTCGTTTTGCAGGATCGCAAGGCGACGGTCGTCAGGGGACAACGCGAAGGTTTGTACCGTGGGCAGCGGATCTGAAATCGTCACCGCAGTTATCTTCTTTCCGTCTTGAGCGCGGTAGACACTCACTCGGAGATGTTTCAGGTCGGTGGAATGAAAAGCCGAAGAGATATTCACGGGCTTCGACAACTCAGCAACTCCGACCGCGAAAAAGCTGCTGCCCGCGATTCCGCTGGCGGAGTGGCCTTGTTCAGTAGAAGGGGAATCGCCCTTTAGAACCAGCTTCCCGTCCGCCCGAAGTATTTTGTACCACTTCCCATCCTCCAGACGATCACACCCCGTGACAAACAGCAGGTCCGGCGGCAGGCTTGTAACCTCCGGCCTGCAAGTGGACGCAACTTGCTTCAGCACGTGGCGTTGATCTGTCCATGTGTACTCGGCGATTCGCCAGCGGTTCTTGCCGATCATGGGGATGCGAATCTCGCCATTATCACTCAGGACTGGGAGCACACTTCTCGAGGAGCGCATTACCCTGGCTAGGGTGCGGAAATCCGGATTCAATACCTGCACCTCAACATCTTCTTCGGGGTCCCGATTCTCTGCTTCGGCAAGTTCGCGATGAATGACCTCGGAGTGACGCTCATGCACCGTTCCGACTGCCAAGTAGTCACCGGAGGGAGCCACCGCGACAAAGGCAAGAGGTCCATTCAAGGCGAGTCTTCGTTCCAATTTCAAATTGGGTCCGTAGATGCGCAGCTCCGCGCCAATGTGCACCAGCACCCGGTCGCGCCCCATGGACCACAAATACTGCTTTGCGTCGTGGACGCGCCAATCCGCGGTTCGCACGACTTTCTTGGTCGGCAAGTCGATCAAGGCGGCACGCACAATGTGGAGCTTGGGCAGAGCAATATCGGCCCCGGCGCGCCGAACCAGAACATGAGGATTGAACGTGAATAAAAGTTGGTTCGATCCGAGATAGGATATGGCGACGGCATGATCGAGGTCATACATCTGTTGATCGGCGGCGGCGACAAATCCCAGTTGCTTGACCGACATGGTGAATTCAGCGGTCGCGGAGCCATTCTCTAGCTGATTTGCGCTGAGTGCAATATTGCATTCTGGAGGCAGGCAGGCGTCCGGCTCCTCCATGCCGGTTTCGTCTGCAACATCGGAGGGCACCGCATTGGCCGTAGAGGGCGCCGGTCCAGTGGGCGAGTCATCTTTGGTCTCGGCTGCCGGTGCGGGCGCAGGGACGCTGGGCACCAGAACGAACCGCGAACCAGATTCGAGTCGCAAGTCATGCTTCTCCGATGTCAGCACGGAACTGCCTTCGGGACCGCGACCGACGACCAACGTCACATTTCGAATACCCACGACTTGGCCCGGCATCACTACCTGAGGTGGCTTGTTGCGCGGCGGTTCGACCAAAACCGTTGCCGCTGCGGTCAGCATGCTCCTCATCGGGCTGCCACTTCCTTCCTGTCCGAGCCCCAACCCAGTTGCCTCATTGAGTGGCTGGCTTTGCTGATCGTTGTACAAGCTGCTATTCGGATCAGGCGCAAGTACGGCCGCAAGAGTCAGAGGCAGTGGCTTCATGTCGCGCCCACTACACTGGCCACTTTCAAATAAAAGAGCGATGTCCGATGATTTTGCCGCCTTCGACCGGACTGTCCGGGCCACGATTCGACCCTTGAGGATCGCTCCTTCGCGAAGTTTGCACACAGCGTTGTTCCAGGCTAAATCCACCTTGGCATACACAGCGTCGCCGGCCTGCACTCGCCCGGCATCAACCGCTTTGAGGAGTTCGGCTTGAACGGGGATGCGATTGGCCGAGGTTGACTGGCCAAGACAAGAAGAAGCAAGAAAGACAAGCAGACACGCAATTCTGAGAAGAATTGGCGCCGAAGCGTTCGACGATGTGTTTCGCAACCAGATACGAGTCGCCACAATTATTCGGTGCGCGCTGCCACCGTCTCCACTAGATCACCGAGCTGCTGTGCGGTGAAATTATTGCCTTCGAGATTGGCGGCCAGACGTTTGCCGCGGCTAATCACGACAGTATGAAACGAATGCACGTAGAGTGCTTCGTCGGGGTAGAAAGCCATATCGAATCTGCGGCAAATCCACTGAATGTCGGCAGGCGAACCAGTCAAAAAATGCCAACTGCGGGAATCGGCCTTCCATGTACGAGCGTAAGTTCTTAGCGCGTCTGGCTGATCGTGAACCGGATCGATGACGACCGTGAGCAGCACGAGATCTTGTCCCATGCGACCCCCGAACCGCCTTTGCAGAATGCCGAAGTTGTTCGACAGGCGAAGGCAATAGTCCGGTAGAGGGCAGCGCGTGTAAATAAAAGTGAGAACGACTACCTTGCCCGCGAATTGCGAGAGCGCGACGGACTGATGATTCTGATCGACAAGCCGAAAATCCGGTACCGTTTGGCCAATGCGCAGAACTTCGGCCGACGGTGGCTTGGTGCTGCTTGCGTTTTCCATGAGTTTGAAACGGCGAGCTTCTGTGGGATCGAGCTCAAGACTTTCAAACGGACGAATCTTTATGTCTTCGGCAAAGGAAGAACCCTTCTCGACGACTAACGCGAATTCGACGATCATCCCGGGCTGAAGACCATCCGGCAACGTTCGATCGTGCACCGGGAATGACATGACCATGGGGTCCATGTAGCCGGGAATTTCTCTGCACGACACGGTGATGATATGAAGAGACGGATCGGATGCCAGCAGCAAACCCGTAACTTCATACTTCTGCGGAGACGCAAGAGCCGGCGCCGTGACTACGAGGAGAAGGAGTAGTCCCGCCGGACGTGCTCGGAAAATCGCAGCCCAACTCACGGAACAACCCCCTCTTTTTGTCCGCTCGGGGTCGGGTCTTTCGCAGCCCAAGGCTTTCGATCCCCCGGCGGGCCGCCGAGACGAAACTTATGCCGCTCCAATTTATCGTACTGTTTCGCAAATTCCTTGATCTCGAGAAATTGATTGGGCGCTACCTGGGCGAAATTCTGGCGTGTGCGACTGGCGGGCCAATCGATTTGCAGATCGAGCAGGCGTGCCGATTTCCCAAGCCCAATGTGCTGCGTGAGAGGAGAGGCGCCGAACGAGCCGCCGCTACCAACCGTTCGGAAAATGAATCGGGGAGGCTGCCCTTCGTTCTGCACCATCAGTTTGATCCGCGCCCCGATCGCGGACCGGTTGGTTTTGACGCCAACCAGATGAAGGCTGATCCAATCATTTCCGTTTCCTGGGTTCTCGAATAGACGAAAAGCGTGACTGTCCCCGGGAACCGCGCCGCCGGTTTCGGTGAGAAGGTCTTCATCGCCGTCATTGTCAATATCGGCGAACGCGACAGCGTGACCTTTGTGCAGTTCGCCGGTTCCGGAGGAGGCGGTTACATCGGTGAAGAATTTCCCCTCCTTATTGTGCAGCAGCACGTTCGGCAACATGGAGGCGTAGCTGGGATTTCCGGTGCCCAGATAGATGTCGAGATATCCGTCGTTATCGATGTCTCCGAAATTTGAGCCCATGGCCATGAACACGCGATCCAGGCCGACTTCCGCAGTTACATCGTGAAACCTGCCGTCGCCCATATTCTTGTAGAGCTTCATGGTCTCCGCATTGGGCGTGAGACCAAGGTAGCTGCGGATCGACTCGTCGACAGACACATAGTAGCTGGTGACGAACAGGTCGGGCCAGCCATCATTGTCGTAATCGAAGAACCATGCCGCGAAACTTTGCCACGGTTTTTGCACACCAGCCTGAAGGGCGACATCGGTAAACGTTCCGTTGTGATTGTTGTGATAAAGAAAGTTGTCGCCATTGAGATTGGAAACGTAGAAATCAACATAGCCATCATTGTCATAGTCGGCTGCAACTACCGCTTTGGTGTAGGCGGAGCGGTCAATTCCAGCAGCATGCGAAATATCTTCGAACGTGCCGTCTCCCTTATTCCGAAATAGGTGACTCGGGCCGCTCTCGTTGCCCACAAACAGATCCAAAAATCCATCATTGTCGATGTCGGCCCAGACTGCGGTTTGTGTCTGTGTGGGCGTGCTCAAGCCAGCGGCCGAGGTCACGTCGGTGAATGTGCCATCGCAATTATTGCGCAGCAATGACATACGCTGGGGAAATTCCCAGCCCCCGCGCAAGACCAATATGTCAAGGCAGCCGTCGTTGTTGTAATCCGCCTGCAGCAGGTTGAGCCCGCCCAGTTGGTCGCTCAGACCAGCTTGAGCCGTGCGATCGACGAATGTCCCGTCGCCGTTATTATGAAAAAAATGCATGGGGGCACACTGACCGAAATCCGAGGTCACGATATCGTAGAGCCCATGGCTCTCGAAGTCATCGACGATCAGGCCGCCCGACATCGAATCGAGATTGATGCCCGCTTGCGGCGCCACATCGACGAACTTCCCGATGTCCTCGGGCGAGTCAAAATTGGAGGGTGCAATCAGGTATTTCGGCGGAACGCCCGCTGGATATTTTCCCAAGGTCATATAGGCGAGATTTAGAATCCACTTCACATCGAGCGCCTCGGGTTGGCGCTGTAAATACTTCAGCAGATATTCAATCGCCTTGGCGGAAGAAGCCGGCTTGGCAAAGCTTCGATTTGTGACCGGGGGAAAAATACATTGGTCGCCGGGATGACGATAAATGTCGTTCTCCATTTCGGAGTTGTGCAGATAAGCGATGCCAAGCGCTTCCTCCAATTCAGGCATGGCGCCGGGCAACTGGGCCGATGCGATCTCATATGCGGCTTGCCACTGTTCAATTGCCTTCTCCATCTCGCCTTCGTACGCATACACGTTGGCCAGTGCGTAGTGCATCTGGATAATGTCGAGAGCCCGACCGTGGGCCACACCGCTCGGATTCGCAGGATCCAGGCTCTTTTGAATGTCGGCAATCACCGAGGCCAAAGATCGCTGGCGGATGTCACACATGGCGTGCAGATCCTGGTTCCATCCCTCGGGCTTGGGAAAATTGCGGTAAGCCAGGTCCGCTTCCCCTTTGCCTCCGATGTTGGGGGCATACCGGATCGTGCCGGCGGCGGATGACGGCAGTAGACGAGCAGGCGCGGTGTTGTCCACAGGAGCTGTCTCGGAAGGCGAAACAACTTTGACGATCGCATAGCCCGATTTGCCGTGAATCACATTTGTGATCTGTCCTGGAGTCATGCCTTTAATCGCATCCCGGAGATCGGGACGCAGAGTGGCGGGATCGATGCGACCCATATATCCACCGTCCGATGCGGTAGGGTCGATGGAAACAGCTTTTGCAACCGCAGCGAAGTCTTCGCCATTTTTCAGGCGCTGCAGGGCGCGATCGGCCTGGCTGGAAGAATCCACAACGATGATTCGCAATTCCACCAGCGGCGGGCTGGCAGAGAGAGCCTGGGGCCAAGCTTGCCCGCTTAGCCAGGGCAACAGTAGTGCCGAGATTAGGGCACGGAACATTGCACTTCGTGAGTGTACAGAAGGCCGGTTCATGGTTGAGACGGGCGAGCTCGGCACCGAAGCGAGACCGCGACAGCCCAGAACCTAAGCTGCGCGGAATTCTGAATACTATAGCATCATCCTCGGCAAACGTTTACCATATGCGGCGGTGTGGAAGTGCTGGAACGAGGTGCGGACATGATGAAACGCCGTAAGTTTCTGGGCGCAGGCCTGGCCGGGGCGGCAACAGTTTTTGCCGCTAAGGTTTCTCTTCCGTGGGCATGGGCGCAGGCGAATGCCACTGACTCCAGAATCGAAGTGCTGACCAACGAACCTCTGGGGACGATTTCTCCTAACATCTACGGCCATTTCACGGAGAATCTGAGCGGCGTGGTGTATGACGGTATGTGGGTGGGCGCCGACTCGAAAATTCCGAACGTCGATGGAATTCGCAAAGAACTGGTCGACGAAATGCGCAAGATAAAGCCTCCAGTAGTGCGCTTTCCAGGAGGGTGTTTCGCGGACAGTTATGACTGGCGCGACGGCCTTGGCCCTCCCGACAAGCGCCCCCGCAGAACGAATTTCTGGAATCAGGGCGAGCCAGCGGAAGCGCCCGCCAGTCATCGATATGATCCCAACCAGTTCGGCACCAATGAATTCATACATTTCTGCAAGTTGATCGGCAGCGAGCCTTACCTGGCAGCGAACCTGCGCAGCCTGCCCGCGGAGCAGTTCTACCGCTGGGTGGAATATTGCAACTCTCCAGCCGGCAGCACGACGCTCGCTGACATGCGTGCCGCCGCAGGGTTTAAGGATCCATTCAACGTGCGCTTCTGGGGAGTGGGGAATGAATCCTGGGGCTGCGGTGGGAATTTCACGGCGCAAGAGTATGCGGTAGAGTTTCGACGATTTACCACCTGGGTGCCGCGCTACCAAGCTCGATCCGCGTCCGAGCGGCGCGAGGAATTGTCATTTATTGCTTCTGGTCCAAATGTCGACGACTGGGCCTGGACTCGCGGTTTCTTCGAGGAAATCACGCGAAAAGGCCGATTTGCGCTGCGTGGCCTTTACGGATGGGCATTGCATCACTATGCCTGGAACCTGAGCCGGGGCCGCACGCGCGACTGGGTGCAAGGCAAGGGCGATGCTCTCGCGTTCGATGCCGTGGACTGGTATGAACTGCTTCGCGAAGGCGACCGCATGGAAGGGCTGATCAGCGGTCACTGGCAGATCATGAGCGAGGAAGATCCGGAGCATTTGGTGAAGCTGGTGGTGGATGAGTGGGGGCCGTGGTACAGGCCGGGAAGCGAGGCGACGCCCGGAGATCAACTCGAGCAGATGCCAACGCTGCGCGATGCGGTGTTCAGCGCGATGACGCTTGATCTTTTCAACCGCCATCCGGAAAAAATTGCCATGGCGAATTGCGCGCAGTTGATCAACTGCCTGAATAGCCTCTATCTGGCGCACGAAGACCGCTTCGTGGTGACGCCGGTAGGCCATGTGTTTGCGATGTACGCCGCCCACCAGGGCGGGCAAGCTCTGCGCACCATCTTCTCCGCGCCAACGATCAGTTACGATCGCGATGGCAAAACCGCATCCTTTTGGGGACTTAAAGGCTCTGCCTCATTACACGATAAGGACTTAACCTTGACCGTGGTCAATCCTAACGTGAGAGATGCGCGAGATACGCAGGTGGTCATACGAGGAGCCACGATTACATCGGCCACGGCTATGGTGTTGACCAATTCCGACATTCACGCTCACAACACGTTCGCCGAGAAAAATTTGGTCGTGCCGCGGACGCAGAGCGTCGAGAGCAACGGAGATTCCTTAACTTTCAGCTTTCCCCCTGCCTCGGTCACGAAACTCACCCTGCAGCTGACCTGAGCCCTGCCGTTGACGTAAAACGACGTTGGGACTCGGTCATGATAGCCCTTGGGGCTAAGCTGTTCTTTAGGGAGAGAGATTCATGAGGGGAGAAGATTCATGCGAAATAAATCAGCCGTGATTCTGGCGGTTCTTGGAGTTGCCATCGTCCTGCCCGCGCTTCTAGCTTCGACCAACCAACCTTGGCCAGCCGAGCGTGCCAATGAATGGTACGCGAAGCAACCATGGCTGGTGGGAAGCAACTTCATTCCCAGTACGGCCATCAATCAACTCGAAATGTGGCAAGCCGATACCTTCGACTTGGCAACCATCGATCGCGAACTTGGTTGGGCTCAGGGTCTGGGCATGAACACGATGCGTGTGTTCCTGCACAACCTGCTGTGGCAGCAGGACTCGGCCGGTTTCCTGAAGCGCATGGACGAATTTCTTGCCGTCGCCGACAAACACCACATTCGCATCATGTTTGTTCTTCTGGATTCCGTGTGGGACCCTAACCCACAGTTGGGCAAGCAGCATGAACCGCGGCCGCATGTTCACAACTCAGGCTGGGTGCAGGCGCCGGGCGACAAAATGTTGCACGACCCGTCGACCTGGAACAAACAATTAAAACCCTACGTGATCGGGGTAATCGCGCACTTCCGGGACGACCCGCGAATTGTGATCTGGGACTTGATGAATGAGCCGGACAACGACAGTGCTCAGTACAAGGCTCAGGAGTCCGGCAACCGGGCTAAAGCTGCATTGCGCTTGCTCAAGTTGGAATGGGGGTGGGCTCGGAGTGCAAAGCCCTCGCAGCCGCTTACCAGCGGGGTTTGGCAAGGAGACTGGTCCGACGCGAAGATCACCGAGATGGCGCGTTTTCAGCTTGAGAATTCTGATGTCATAACTTTTCATTGTTATGACCCTCCCGAGGTGATGAAGAAGCGCATCGAATCGTTGCGGCGCTTCAAGCGGCCAATCATCTGCACGGAATATATGGCGCGGCCGCTGGGCAGTACATTTGCCGCAATTCTTCCGTTGCTCATGGAAGAGCGTGTCGGCGCCTACAATTGGGGATTTGTGAGCGGCAAAACCCAGACTATTTATCCGTGGGATTCCTGGGAAAAGTCCTACCATCAGGAACCGCCGCTGTGGTTTCATGACATCTTCCACAAGGACGGCACGCCGTACGATTCCAAGGAAACTGAATTAATCCAGCGCTTGACACAAAGCGCGCAGGCGCGGATATCTTGAAGCCCTTCCGACGGCGCCAAGCGGCGGCCCTAGGAAATCTTCAGGGGTAGCGGAGCGGGAATGGATCGGGGCGAGATGCTCATCTTAGGTCTGCGTGCGTTTTTCCTATTCTCTTGGTGTTTGTCGTCTTGCCTCATGGCACAGGAAAAGACGGATTCTTCCCAGGTTGCCCCCCCAGCGACGCCTCAAGCGCAGGGCGTCGTTTCCACGGGTGGTGCGCATGCAGCGGTCCTGGACGGCCAGAAGCGTCCCATCACCGCGGGCGGATTTGTCGACAGCGGGCCGATCGTTTTTCAAGACGTGTCCGAAAAGGCGGGATTGACGCGCTGGCGGCACGTGATGGGCACGCCGGAAACGAAATTCATTCTCGAAACTGTGGGCTCCGGCGTCGCCCTTCTCGACTATGACAATGACGGCTGGCTCGACATTTATCTAGTGAATGGATCGACTTACGATGCGCTGTCGGGCAAAACCTCTGCGCCACACGCGGCCTTGTTTCACAACAATCACGACGGCACCTTCACGGACGTCGCCCAGCAGGCAGGAGTAACCAACGATCGGTGGGGTTTCGGCGTGGCCGTAGGAGATTATGACAATGACGGCTGGCCCGATCTTTACATAACGAATTTCGGCAAAAACCGACTGTATCACAACAACCATGACGGCACCTTCACCGATGTTGCCGAGAAAGCGGGAGTGACGCTTGGCAACTGGTCCACGGGAGCGACGTTTGGCGACGTCGACGGCGACGGCCGCCTGGATCTTTTTGTTGCGGGATACGTGCATTACGACATCGAGCAGCCGCCCATCCCGGGTTCCTCCGTCGTCGCTTTTTCCACTTGCGAATTTCGTGGGCTTAAGGTCATGTGCGGCCCGCGCGGGCTGAAGGGCGAACCCGACCATCTGTTTCGTAACAATGGAGACGGAACTTTCACCGACGTGAGTAAGAAGGCGGGGGTTGACGACGCGAATGCGTATTACGGACTAAGCGCGGTGTTTGTCGACCTGAACAACGACGGAAAAGTAGATCTCGCTGTCGCCAATGACTCAACGCCAAACTATCTCTACATCAACCAGGGCGATGGAACATTTGAGGATGCCAGCTACGCCTCAGGTTATGCGCTGAACGAGAATGGCCGCGAGACCGCATCGATGGGAATCGCAGTGGGCGACTACCTCAACAACGGGCTGCTCGATCTCTACAACACGGTTTTTTCCGATGACTACAATCCGCTCTACCGCAACGATGGCGGGGGCAACTTTACCGAAGTCAGTTATCAGGCGGGAATCGCAGAGCCAACCATCCCTTTTCTGGGATGGGGTACCGGCTTTCTCGACTTTGATAATGACGGTTGGAAGGATTTGTTGGCCGCTAATGGACATGTGTATCCCGGCGTCGATCAGAGCGATTGGGGCACGACCTTTGCGGAGCGGCCGCTGCTGTTTCGCAATTTGCACAACGGGAAGTTCGAACTCGTACCTCCGGTCAAGGGCACTGGATTGGCCGCTTTGCTCACTGCGCGAGGGGCGGCGTTCGGTGATCTGTTCAACGACGGTAAAATTGATGTCGTTATCAATCAACTCAACAATACCCCGGTGCTGCTGCGAAACGTAAGTACGGATCACAACCACTGGGTTGGGCTCAAGCTGGTCGGAGGACCGAAGAGTCCGAGAGACGCCATCGGAGCCGCGGTCTATCTGAAGGCTGGGGGTATTCGTCAGCGGGCCGACGTCATCAGCGGGGGTAGCTACGCCTCGTCGAATGATTTTCGTCTGCACTTCGGTCTCGGAGGCAGCGCAAGAATTGACGGCGTCGAAATTCACTGGCCCAATGGCAGGGTTCAGCTGCTGGATCTGCCCGCCGTAGATTGTTTTTTCACCATTACGGAAGGGAAATCCCCGGTTCGAGAACCTTCGCCCTGAGCAGCGCTCAGGGCCCGGTCTGCCCAATCTGGTTTTTTCTGGGAAAGCAGGGAATCGGAGATTCGCGGTCGTAAACCCGGGTAATCGTTTGCCCAAAAAGCCTGGTGAGCAACAAATCTGCTTGACAGCTCTAATTAATTCGTATTAGAGTTCACGCCATTCGTGGGTGGAGACAATTCTCGCGACAGCCACAAGATCGAGAACATCCGCAGTCTTAGGGGCGCTGCTCATCTTTTCTGCGGCCCTTTACCTCCAGGCACAAAATCCAACCTTCGAGAAGTCGTTTCAAGACGGTACCCAAGCAATGCGTGCAAGCGACTGGGGCGGTGCCATCGCCTCGTTCAGTCGCGCAACTGAGATCCTCCCCAGTTCAGCGGAAGCCCACTTCAACCTAGGACTCGCGCAACTTCAATACGGCCATTTGCCAGAAGCGATCAGCGCGTTCAACCGCGCAATTGCGCTTTCTCCGAGGCTCCGAGGGGCTCACCTCTTTCTGGGGATTGCGCGCTATCGTACCAACGACTATCCCGATGCCATTGCCGCTCTGAGGCGCGAGACTCAGATCGATGCCAGCAACGCTAAGGCTCTGATGTGGCTGGGGGTGACGCAGTTGGCGGCCGGCGATGCCGAAGCCGCCGGAACCGCTCTGGACCGAGCGGCCCACTTGGATCCCAGCGACATCGATATCCTTTACCATCGCGGCCGCGCACATATGCTGGTGTCAAAAGACAGTTACGAACAAATGTACAAGGCCGATCCGAACTCGTGGCGGGTACATCAAGCGCTGGCACAATCCTTTGTCCAGGCAGACAGGCTGGAAGACGCGGCGCACGAATGTCAAAACGCGCTGAATTTGCGCCCCCTCGAGCCAGGATTACACGAAGAGTTGGCGGACGTTTACTGGAAGCAGAATCAACTGGAGAAAGCGGAAGCGGCATTCTTGGATGAATTGAAGGTTGATCCGGAAAGCATCTCGTCGATGTACAAGCTGGGGATAGTCAGCCTGGAGCGATCCAAGCCTGAAACAACCGTGTCGCTCCTGACTGAGGTGTTGAAGGTTTCGCCAAATTATCGCGACGCCCATTATCAGAGGGGCCGCGCGCACGCGCAATTGGGAGATGTCAATGCAGCCATTGTCGACTTCAAAGCGGAAGTCGCCAGCGGCGATCGCGCTGACGCTGAATCGTTGCGGCAATCGTACTACCAGTTGGCTCAACTTTACCGCAGAGCGCAGCAACCGGCAGAGTCCAAAGCCGCCTTGGAGGCTTTTTTGCGTTTGAAACAGACCGAAGATGCGGCGCAGGCCCAGAGGCTGCAAGACAAAATCGACCGGGCATCAGAGGTGAACCGGTAGTTTTTTTGGGCCCAACGAGTAAACGTATTCTCAGCCACCCTGTGGCGAGGTAATTTCGCAGTTTTGGTTTTGGAGGATAGCATGCAGCTTTTGCAAGATTTGGCAAATCGCGTAGCCACGATGAGCGGTCTTCTGGTGCTAACGGTCGTACTCCTGCAGTCTTCACTGGCCAGCGGCCAACAAAATCAGGGATCGATTGCGGGCAATGTAACCGATCCCAGCGGCGCTTTGGTGGTCGGAGCAAAGCTTACCGCCAAAGGACAATCGACCGGCTCTGCCTATCAAGCGGTATCGAGCAGCGCGGGCTCCTACCGATTTCCGAACATGAACATCGGAACCTATGATGTCACCGTCAGCGCCGCTGGATTTAAGACGACGACATTGACCGGAATCCTGGTGCAGGTCGCCACCACCTCGGCCTTGGAGATCAAGCTGACCGCCGGTGCAGTCAGCGAGAGCATCGTAGTGAACGCCGAAGCGCCCACGGTGCAGTCGGAGAGTTCCGATATCGGCACCGTCGTTGGGGAGAAACAGATTCTCGATTTGCCTCTTGCCCTGGGTAGCACCGTTCAAGCCATGCGGTCGCCGGAAGCCTTTGTTTATCTAACCCCCGGCGCGGTGGGTCCGGGTTCCGACTCGGGCAACGGCGGAACATTTGAATCCAAGATCAGCGGAGGCCAGAACTATGGGACGGAGGTGCTGCTGGATGGCGCGTCCATGACGCGATCTGAGAACGGTTCTTCGTTCGACGAAACGGCGCCCTCGGTGGACGCGCTCAGCGAATTCAAAGTAATCACTTCGACCTTGCCTTCCGAGTTCGGCATGACCACCGGCGGAATTGAAAGCTTCAATACGAAGGGTGGTACCAACAAATATCACGGCGAAGTCTATGACATCTTCCGCAACGAAGACCTCGACGCCAACACCTGGGGCGACAACTTTGCATTGTCGCAGGGACTGCCTTACTCCACGTTCAGAACTCCGCTCGACAAGCAGAACGACTACGGAGGGACGTTCGGCGGTCCATTCAGAATTCCACATTTTTATAACGGCAAAGATAAAACATTTTTCTTTTTCTCTTGGGAGCAATACCGGCAATCGGTAGGTGGGACCCAGACCTCAACCATACCGACGACTGCGGAACTGGGCGGCGATTTCTCCGCGACCCTGGATACTGCAAACGTTTTGGGCATTAACCCGTGCGAAAGTAATGCTCCTATTTACCAGGGCGAAATTTTTGATCCGGCAACGGCCCAAACAATCAACGGCGTGGAGTGCAGAACCGCCTTTATGGACGAACCGGGAAGCACCGGGAACAAAATTCCCTCGACTCGCTTCTCGCAAGTGGGTCAGAATATGTTGTCCTACTTTCCCACGCCGCAGAACAACAACCTGGCGAGCAACTACACATTCCCGTATAGCTATCCGATTCTCGATACCACCACGACGTTCCGCATCGACCAAAACATCAGTTCGAAGAGCAAGGCCTACTTCACCTACTCCTCGCGCAACAATGTCCGCCTATCCACTGTTCCGGTCTGGGGCAACGCGGCGGGAGAAGGACGAAACCAGTTCTTCGGGACCCATTACATCCGCTTTGGCTACGATTACACGATCACGCCAACGATGCTGAACCACCTGAATCTGGGCTACAACCGCACCAACAGCAAGAACGTAGGCGCAGGAGTGGCGTTCGGTCACGGTGACACCGATTGGGATGCGAAACTTGGCATTACCGGCGCGAGCGGTACAATGTTTCCAGCAATTAACACAGGAGAGCCCCCCATCGTCGGGGGATATGGCGACGCCGTGGCTGGTGACACGATCGACAATGGGTTCCGCTTCGCTGACACGCTCACCTGGATTCACGGCAGGCACGATTTTAAGTTCGGCTACGAAGAGTGGTATCAACAGTTTAACCCTCTGAATTTTCAAAACACGAGCGGTACGTTTAACTTCGGCCGAGGACAGACGGCGGGCACGGCCGCCACCAGCGGCCTGAGCGGCAACGGCATCGCCAGCATGCTTCTCGGAGAACTCGGCTCGGCCAACGAGACCGTCTACGCCAGCCAGCCTCGTTGGTTGCGCAGCTACTTTGCCGGTTTCGTGCAGGACACCGTCAAGGTCACTCCAACTCTTACTTTGAACCTTGGCCTCCGTTATGACGTCGACGAGCCCGAAAGAGAAGCGCATGGCAACACCTCGGATATCAGCGTGACGCAGCCCAACACCGGAGCCGGCAATCTGCCTGGGGTGCTGGTGTTCGCGGGTAAAGGGGCGGGGCGCAACGGAAATGTCAACGAACGCTGGGCCAATATCTGGAAGAAGGACTTTGGTCCGCGCATTGGGCTCGCCTGGGCGCCTGCCATGTTCAACAACAAGATGGTGTTCCGTGGAGGCTACGGCATTGTCTACGGAAACCTCCAGTATGCCGATTTCGGTGGGTTCAACCGAACCGGATTCCAGGCCAATCCGGCCTTTAACAGCGTCAACGGTTTCGATCCAGCGTTGCAGATCGACGCGGGCCTGCCGTCGTTTCCGGCTCCGCCGAATCTAGATCCCACGCAGCTGAACTTTACCGGACCCGAGTACACCGCTCCCTCGTACGGACGCCCTCCGATGTCGCAGAACTGGAGTGTCGAAGTGCAGCGGGAACTCGCTCCTGATCTGATCGCGGACGTGGCCTACGTAGGGCAGCACTCCCAGGATCTGCGCTCGAATTACGACGCAGTGAACACCCTCAATCCGAAGTATTTCTCCATGGGAGCTTCCCTGCTGACGCCAATCGGGTCGCAGTCAGCAATAGCTCCGCCATACGCCGGTTTTCCGAGTTCGGCGATCGTGGCGCAAGCGCTTGTGCCCTTCCCCCAATATTTCGGATTCAACACGGACGGGCAATTGGAGAATCTCGGACAGTCCACCTACAACGCCCTGGAGGCCCAGTTAACTCGCCGCTTCCGCAACGGGTTGAACCTAATGGCTTCCTATACCTGGTCGAAGACGTTGACGGATGCCGACTCGGCGTTGCCCTATTTCGCAACGCTGCACCAGGGCGGCTCGCCGCAGAACGTGTTCAACAAGCAGGGCGACAAGGCGATCAGCAACCAGGACCTTCCCCAGAACTTCGTGCTCAGTTATGTCTATGAGCTCCCGTTTGGAAGGAACAAGAAGTTTCTCAATGGCAGCAGGCTCTTGGATCGGGCGGTCGGCGGGTGGTCGGTCAGCGGCATCCAACGCTACGAGAGTGGCCAGCCGCTCGCCTTTGGCTGCGCCACTGGCGTTCCGGCTTACAATGACTGCATTCGCTTCGACTACCTTCCAGGATCGTCCCCACTCAGTTCAGCGTGGAAAAGCAGAAAAGGGAACTTCGTTCCCATCACAGCCGCGGCCTTTGCAGCTGGTGACCCAGGTGTTCCCCTGTTCAATCCTCTGGACACGGCGACCAATACCCTTCCTCCCGCGTTTGACGATCCGAACTCCTCCCAAAACCTTGCATCCAGAGGAACGTACGCTTTTGGCACATCGCCTAGGGTTGACGGCTCCCTACGAATGGGAGCCTATCTTAGCGAGGATTTCAACCTGCTGAAACGAACGAAGATTACGGAAACCAGCGACCTCTCGTTTCAGGTGAACTTCCTCAACGCCTTCAATCGACACGTTTGGAATCGTCCAGGAGATCTTGGCCCCCAGGACAGCAATGCGCTGAAGGGGCAATCCAACGGGCCCAACGATACTTTTGGGGTCATAAACTGGAATACCTTTTCCACAACAGGGGGTGGGGGCTACCTGCTGCTTCCGAGGCGAATCCAGCTGCAGCTTAAAGTCGAGTTCTAGCTGCAGACTGGGGTTGGTGTGAATTCGGGGCCGTCGCTTCGGCGGCGGCCTTTGTTTTGGCAGAAAATGATCTGACTCGGCGAATGTAGTTTTCGCGGTGCGTATTAAACTGAGACAGTGCAGAGCGCAATTGGCGGCACATGGTCGGGCGTAAGTAAGAAGGCTCTGACGTTTTTCGGTTATTTGGGCCTGATTCTTGGCCAGAGTTTTGGACAATCGGGCAATCCTAGAGACTTGCCTGGAAACCCGTCAGAGTCGAAGGCTGCAGTTCCGGGAAGATTCGTCGACGTGACGGAGAAGGCCGGCATTCACTTCAAGCAACAGGCCTCGAAAACTTCAAAGAAATATTTGCTGGAGACCATGGGCTCGGGCGTTGCCGTTTTCGACTACGACAACGACGGGCGACTGGACATCTTCTTCGCGAATGGAGCGCGCATCGATGATCCCATGCCGAAGGGCGCTGTTCCCCAGAAAGATGGCGAGAAGTATTGGAATCGCATGTACCACCAGAAATCGGACGGGACATTTGAAGATGTAACCACCAAGGCCGGGCTTCAAGGGAGCGGATTTTCGACGGGCGTGGCGGTCGGCGATTATGACAATGACGGCTACGACGATCTGTTCGTCGCCGGCTATGGCCACAGCACGCTGTACCACAATAACGGCGATGGAACCTTCACCGATGTGACGGCAAGCGCCGGCGTGGCGGGATCAGGCTGGGCAACCAGCGCGGCGTGGATCGACTACGACAACGATGGAAAACTGGACTTGGTCGTTGCGCGGTACATGATTTGGGACTTTGACGACATTTATTGCGGCCATCGCGAAGAGGGATTTCGCTCCTACTGTCATCCAGATCTTTTCAAACCAATTTCGATTCTGCTCTACCACAATGACGGCAACGGAAAATTCACTGAAGTTTCTGAGAAAGCCGGCGTCGCCAAGCCAGCCAAGGGCCTGGGACTGGCAATTGCCGACTTTGACCACGATGGGTTCATGGATATTCTTCTGGCCAACGACTCGATTCCCGAATTCCTTTTTCATAACAAGGGCAACGGCACTTTCGAAGAGATTGGCCTGCCTTCGGGCATTGGCTTGGACGGCGGGGGAGCTACCTTCGCCGGCATGGGCGCAGATTTCGAAGATTATAATAACGACGGCTGGCCGGACGCGATCATCACAGATCTAGCCAATCAGAAGTACGCTCTTTATGCCAATGGGGGCGATGGGAGCTTCGACTACACGACTCTGACCACGGGCCTGGGTGCAATCAGTTTGCTCCACTCGGGATGGGGCGTCCGCTTCATGGACTACGATAACGATGGCTGGAAAGATCTTTTCATTGTGCAGGGGCATGTCATGGACACGATTCAGGTGAACGAACCGCATCTGCGATATCGCGAAGCTCCTCTGTTGCTGTGGAATGATCGGGGGAAACGCTTCATCGATGTTTCGGCGCAGTCGGGAGCGGTATTCCACGAGGAATGGGCCGCTCGGGGCATGGCCGCTGGCGACCTCGACAACGATGGCCGAGTCGATGTGGTGGTCACTTCGCTCGATGGCCCGGCGTGGGTTCTTCACAACCAAACTGCCACGCAAAATCATTGGATCACCTTCAATCTCATTGGCGTACAGAGCAATCGGGATGGAATCGGCGCCCAAATCAAAATTTCAACACCGGCGGGTGATCAGTATGCGACGGCGACGACCAGCAGCAGCTATCAATCCTCCAGTGACAAACGCGTGCACTTCGGCGTCGGCTCGGCCAGCGCGATCTCTCGTGTAGAAATTCGCTGGCCCAGTGGAGCCAGACAAATTTTGTCAGACCTGAAAGCGGACCAGATTTTGACGGTAACGGAAGCGAATTCTCCGCTGAAATAGAGAAACGGATTATGGGTCGAGCATGTGCAACCGTTCTTCTAGTGCTGGCGGCGGCGTTTCCGGGGGAAATGTCCAGCCAGGACAGGAACTGCGCCGCAGCCATGCAAATGTTCCGCGCGCGGCGCTGGTCCGAGGCGGCTGCCGGCTTCGAAGAATGTGAGAAACGCGATCCCGGAAAGACTGACGCGCTCCTATATCGCGGTAAGTCTCTGGTGAATCTTCACGAGTTTGATGAGGCCGCGACCACGTTACAAACGTACGCGAAGTTGCATTCTCAATCCGACGACGCCGTTTACTTGCTCGCGTTCATCTTCTTTCGGAAGGACAAACCGCAGGAATCACTGCAATTGTTTTCCCAGGCAGCCAAGTTGAAGCCTCCGAGCGCAAATGACTTGACCATCGTCGCGCTCGACTATGTGTTGCTTACCGACTACAACGATGCCGCTCACTATTTGGAGTTGGCGCTCAAGATGAATCCCGACGATCTCGACGCCCGCTATCACCTGGGACGTGTTCGCTATCAGCAGAATCAGTTCGACTTGGCGATTGAAGCATTTCAGACAGTGATCCAGCGCGATCCTGCGAATGTGAAAGCCGAGGACAATCTCGGTCTGAGCCTCGAAGCAAAAAATCAACCGGCAGCAGCCGTCGCGGCCTACGAAAGAGCCATCCAATTGGATCAGGCCGCATCCTCGCATAACGCGCAGCCCTATTTAAACCTGGGCTCGCTCATGGCAAAGTCGAATCGGTTCGATGAAGCTATCTCTCTGTTGACGCGCGCTTCCGAGATCGCTCCCGGTGACTTTAAGGTTCGTTATGAACTCGGCAAGGCCTATTTTGACTCCGGTCAATTCGCTCCTGCTCGTCAGCAAGCGGTGGAAGCCATTCAGCTCAACCCAAAGGACAGTTCGGGTCACTATCTGCTGGGCCGGATCTATCAGCGGCTCAGACAAAAAGACCTCGCGAATGAGCAATTTCGCCTTACCTCGGAACTGATCCGCGACAACGGCGCAACTTCACGAGGAATGGCAACTGGCACGGCCTCGCAGCACTAGTGGCCTGAGGTGATATGTCTCCGATGGTGTTTCCTGTCAGCCAACGTCCGATTTGGGGCAACCCTCTGCTTACGCTGGTCTCCGTCATCCTGCTTTTCTTGAACTGCACCAAATCCGCCCCGGCACAAACCGCTCGGGCCGCCCCCGCTCCCACCGTCCGGGATGCTGCCACGGTGCTCGCAGCCGGCGACCTTAAGCAAGCCGAGACAGAATTGCAATCCATCTTGAAGACTGCTCCGATGAATGTGCACGCGTTGAATCTTCTGGGCATCGTTCGAGTGCAACAGAAGCGGGAAAGCGAAGCCGAAGCTCTGTTCAAACAAGCGCTTGCGCTTCAACCCGAATTCGCAGGCGCGCAGGCAAGTCTGGGCCTCCTCTACGTGCAAATGGCGAAGAACGATCTGGCGATTCCCCATCTCCGGGAAGCACTGAGACTCGATCCTGGAAGGGAAGAGGCGCGAGCCGCTTTGATCAACGTTTGGCGCGGCCAGGCACGCATTGCTGCACAGCGCGATGATCTGGAAAAAGCCCTGGCCCTGCTGATCGAAGCTCGCAAGCTCAACCCCAACCAGCGTGATGTGCAATACGACTTAGGCATGGTCGCGCTCCGCATGTCGCTGTTTCCCGACGCGATCGACGCTTTCCATCAAGCGTTAGAGCTGCGCGCCGATGCTCCGCAGGCGCTCTATGGTTTGGGCCGGGCCCAGCTGGGCACCGCTAAATTTGACGACGCGCAACAGTCCTTCGAGCGCTATGTTCAGCTTCGTCCTGCGGATGCATCGGGGCATTACGCCTTGGGTCTCGCGCTGGAGGCGCAGCAACGCACAGCCGAAGCCCGCGCAGAATACGAAAAATCCATTGCTTTGCAACCGCAGCAGACCGAATCTTATTTCCATTTGGGCTCCATGGATGTGGACGCGGGAAATCTCGGCGCTGCGCAAGAGAAATTCGAACGAGTTCTCAGGCGCGCTCCGCTACACGCTGGTGCGCTTACCGGGATGGGACAGGTCAAGTTTCAAGAAAAAAAATACTCCGAGGCGGCTGATCTGCTTGAGAAAGCAATTGCTGTTCAGCCCAGGCTCCGGCAATCGCATTATTATCTGGGCTTGGTGGACGCAAGGCTCGGTCGGAAAGAAGATTCCGAAAAGGAGCTACAGATCGCCCGCCAGATTGAACATGAGGAGGTGGAAAAGCACCAGACCGTTTTGCGAGTTCTCGATCCAGATCAGGTCCACGTGCCGGAGCGTCCTCCGCGCCAATGACAGCATTCTGATGCCCACTATTGGTCCGCAGGATTTCCGCCTTCCAGTGCCGCCTTAGGCCAGCCATTCACCCAGGTCAAAGTCGAGATCTGCAGGTATGCATGGCCAGTGTTGCCATCGTAGGCATGGTAGACAATCAGGTCTCCGTCCTTTTGCTGCAGCACAGATGCGCCCCCCGGCCCCCGCCAGCGGCCGTTTCCGAGCAACAGCGGAGTACCGCCACCTTCCAGCATCGGTGTCCCGCCGGCATCGACGTAAGGACCAGTGACGTTATGGGATCGCCCAACCATCGTTTTGTAGTTGCTCTTCGTTCCCCGGCAGCACAAATCAAACGAAACAAAGAGATAAAAATAATCTCCATGCCGCACGATGAACGGAGCTTCAATCGCTTGCCAGTCGCCGGGAAGTCCCGGTGGATTCGGCGGCAGATTCTGTGGAGGTTTGCGGCTGGCCAGCGAATAAACCTTAGTATCGGTCGACGACAGCAGGCCCGTCTTGCGATCGATCTGGCGCATCTTGATCCCGCTCCAGAAGCTTCCGAACGCCAGCCAGGTGTGCCCCTTCCCGTCGATCACAAGATTTGGATCAATCGCATTGAAGTTATCTTCCGCCCGCGAGCGCAGAACGAGCCCCTTATCCACCCAGTGGAAGTCGGGACTGGTCGGGTTAAGAGTCTTATTGGTGAGAAGGGCAATGCCTGAAATATTCTTGCCGAAAATCGAAAATGCATAGTAGAGATGATATTCGCCATCGAAATAGGAGATGTCCGGCGCCCAAAGCTCCTTCGTCGTAGGGCTTTCGTGGCCGATCCAGTCGGGAATCTTTTCGAATACGTAACCGCAAAGCCTCCAGTGATGCAGGTTCTCGGAGCACCGGACCGGCAGTTCTCCCTTTCTCACTGGCCCGTTGGCCGTTCCGAACAAGTACCAGGTATCGCCGTCCTTGGCGATCGATGGATCGTGTGTGTATTCGACGTCTCCTTCGAGCGCTAGCGCTTCAGAGGTTTTGCCGGAGGTCGCTGTGTCAGCGGCCAACCCTGCGGTCGCACAACATAAAACCAGAGAAATCAGGACGGTGGTTCGCATGTGGGCCTTTCGGAAACATAGAGGATACCAAAGATAGGGCAATCGTTTAGGCCATGATTGGTAGGGCGGACAGGACGGGGCGTGAGCCGTTGACGCCCGTGCCCCAGCCCTCGCGACCGAGAGACTGCGGCGAGTCGCGCGATTGCTGAGCTGGTTTCATGGACGGAACACTGCGACTACCGCCAGGCGGGAAGGAATTGAATGTTCATACAGCGGAGAGGCCCTTTCCAACTGCGGCCGGAGAAGTCTCGGCGTATAATTCCGTCGGCAAACGTTTACTCGTAACTTGCTTTTACGGGAACCCGTTATCCGCGGAGAAGGACTGGTAGCATTTGCAGCCTGTATTTTCCTTCCAACCGTGTTGATCGTCAATCAAGTGAATGTGATCCAGCCTCAGCATCCTCTGCCCAAGCTCCCGGTTGCGAGAGCGATCTGGGCACCCGAACCCAATTTGAAGGTTGCGGCAACCGCGTGGATACACGCTGGCGGCGGCCATCACACCGCTTTAAGCTTTGCTCTAAGGCCGAAGCACTTGGAGAATTTTGCTGACATGGCGGGCATGGAATGCTTGCTGATCGATGCCGAGACCACGATTGCCGGCTTCAGGAAGGAGCTTCGTTGGAACGATATGTACTATCACCTGGCCAATGGTTTCTGAGGCAAAATCCCGATCATACAGTTCTGACCGGACGGAGAACTAAATCTGACTTCTGTTATGCTGCAAGGCGCATGTAATCGTTTACGGCTGAGCAGTTCTTATTCGTTGACTCTTTAACCAAGAGGCCTCAATGACCAAGCCCCTTTCTGATTCTGCTGTGTGGCCGCGCAGGCAGTTCCTTCAGACTTTAGGAAAAAGCTCAGTTCTGGCCGGTTCGCTGTTTCTTCCAGTTCCCGTGAAGAAAACCCTGCTTGCCGCTGGCGCCGCTCCGGCACAAAGTCAGGCAGGCCCAAGGGTCGTCCCTCCTAACAAGACCTATCGGATGATGGAGTGGGAATGCCACACGCCGCCCGAGGGCAATTTCGAGATCAATGTGGAAACCGCCCTCGCTGCAGCCCGGGATGCCGGAGCCGAAAGCATGATGTTTTATTCCCAGGATCACTGGGGCTATGCTTTTTACCAGAGCGATGTGGCCGTGCGACATCCCCACCTGAAAGGAGACTTCTTTGGCGAGGAAGTCAAGATTGCCCGGAAGATGGGCCTGTCAGTGGTTTGCTATTTTAGTCTGCAATTTAACAATCAGGCGGTGCTCACCCATCCGGACTGGGGATGGATCAATGCCAATGGCGAGCAGCAGCGCTACCGCTGGTTCATCACTTGTCTCGACAGTCCTTACCGCCAGTATGTTCTGGCCATGATGAATGAGCTGTTCTCGCGCTATCAGATCGACGAATTATTTCTAGATATCTTTGGAATTCAGTTCGTACTTTACAACAGTGATGGACGAGACCCATTTTGTTACTGCCAACATACCGAGGAGGTTTGGAATTCCAGCCATGCGGGAGATCCTTATCGCCAGGGTTTCAAAACTCGTGAAGGCCGCGATCTTCGATACCAGTGGCACCAGAAACGGTCTACGACCCTGATACTGGATGAAATTCTTTCGGCAGCACGCCAGCATGGCCCGGAAGTTTTGATCTCTCTGAATGGCGGACCGGAAACCTTCACCAACGAAGTCATGCAGAAAGTAAGCTTCATTTACGCGGAACCGTTGACTTCGGATACCGGGATTTCCCTGGGATCAATTCTGATGCGCGGCTGGGGCCGTCCGGATTATCAGGCGGGCGTTTTCAGTCAGCAGGGATATCTCGACACCTATCCCGGATCCATTCCCCGGGTCAAGGCCGACGGTCTGATCCTACAAAATGCGCGGGTCTTTATTGTGGGAAATGCTCCGGTCGTCGGAGGACTGGACGACCAGGGATTCTCCAAGCGGTGGTTCAGTGTTGCCAAAGAGACCTGGACCGACGTTCGAGGTGTGGATCACCTTCTGGGGAACATCACACCACTCTACAGCACTGCCATGCTCTACAGCGAGGCAACGCGAGAAGAATTGGCCGGCCAGAAGCTTCCGGTGCATTTTCGCCGGACGGTTACCGGCGCCCTCGAAGCGCTGACCCATTCGGGACGACCCGTGGAAAGCATTCCCGAGTTCAACGTGACGGGAAAGTATTTAGGACAGTTTGAAACGTTGGTCCTTCCCGAGGTGGAGGTTCTGGGGTCGGCACAAATAGAAGTCATTCGCGATTGGGTGAGGCAGGGTGGAACCTTGCTGGCCACCGGCAAATGTGGGCTCATCGATGAAAAGGGACAGCCCCGCTCAAATTTTCCCCTGGCTGATGTTTTTGGCGTGGACTTGGTTTCAGAGGACAAGAAGTATGCTTATGATCCCTCGGGAAAATTCAAGGAAGATGTCATCTCGATCTACCTGGAATCGACCGGCCATGCGCTCTCCAAGAGTCTCGCGGTGAGCACGGTGGGTCTGCCCGGCTCATTCTTGCGTCTTCGTCAGACCTCGGGACAGGAAGTACTCCGCTATCGACTGCCCTTTATGATTGAAGACATGGCCAACCACAAATGGTTCAACTGGGGGCCTCCCCCACCAGGACCGGAGATGGGAGGACCGGCCGCCGTTTTCAATGACTTTGGCAAAGGACAATCGTTGTATGTTGGGGTCAACCTCTTCCAAGCCATGAGCAGCAAACTGTTCTGGATCCGCAGCTGGGTTCCGGAGGTGATGCGGTTACTGCTTCCTCAGCCGGTCGCCGAACTCAGATCCGTCGTCTTCCCAGAGTATGTTCACGGAACATTTTTCTGGGAACAAGACAGGCGTTCACTGCTGGTGCAGGTGTTGAACGCGATTGAATTGACCACTCAGGGAGAGTTTCGCGAAGTGCCTGCCGTGGAGATCCGGATTAACAGTGCCCGGATCAAGATTAAGTCGGCCAAAGTACTGTGGCCTTCTGAGCAAGAATTGCCGATTCGAAACGGCCCGGGAAGCGCCAATATCACATTGCCCTCGCCTGCGCGTTACACAGCCTTGCGGCTGCAATTCGCCTGAGCGACATGTTTGACAGCCGAGGAATCGTACACCCAGTGCACTGGAGCCACTGGCCTCCGGCGGGCAGGTCTCGGGGTGGTGATCGCGCCTGCGACCTGCACCATTAATCATACCAAGGTGTGATCGATACCATCGAGAAGATGCTGTGAACCGTCTCTCCTCCATCGCGGTGCAACAACTTACTTGTGACGCCATCGCGTTGGAGGTCTCGTAATAGGCTATGCAAACTCTTAGCGCTCTGGAGTAGAGAATGTTTCATCAAGCATTCCGCGCCGATTCAGCGTCGAACCTCTGCGACTGCGAATGACCGTTTGGTGTTTATCACTTCGCGCTCACAATTCTTGGGAACTTTCGAGGCACAATGCCTCTGCCCTCCTGGACCGCGATGATCTGATCGATTGGCACATTGCTCAAACGATCTACCTGCCCGCTTGGCCACGTGATTTCAAGAAAGTCGATTTTCGTGCTCTTGCCCAGACCAAAATGGATTCGAGGGTCGCTGGCCGACATGTAGCCCATGCCGCCCTTGGCCTGTTCTACATGTGCCACGCCTTCAGAGCTTAGTTTCAGTGAAGCGCCGGTTCCATCACGATTCGATTTCGTCCCAATCAGGAGAACCGTCAGCCAGCCATTGGCGTTGCCGCCGTCATTGCGCAGCAGCGAAGGATAGTCGCCACTATTATTCGTGACAATATCGATGTCTCCGTCATTGTCGAAGTCGGCCGTTGCCAGCCCGCGGCCAACCATGGGACGCATGAAGTCGGGACCCAGCGAATCTGACACTTTTTCGAACTGACCCTTCCCCAAATTGCGGAACATCAGTAGCGGCTCTTTGTACGAAACCTCACTGTGATACAACTGAATGTTGTCGAGCATGGCGCCATTGAGTTGCAAGATGTCGGGCCACCCGTCATTGTCGTAATCGAGGAACTTCATCGACACACCACTGAGATGCCTTGCCTTGTTGCCGATGCCGGAGCGATACGTATCATCGGTGAAGGTCCCATCCCGGTTGTTGAGGTAGAGGCGGTTCAATTCAAAATCAAGATGGGTGACGTAGAGGTCTTGCCAGCCGTCGCCGTCGACGTCGGCGGCGTCGATACCCATGCCTGCTTCATAAAGCCCGTCTTCGCTAGCCGCGACGCCGGAATATAGCGAAACATCTTCGAAGGTTCCATCGTGCTTGTTAATGAACAAGAAATTGGGCCAGGAGTCATTGGCGATTGCGATATCGGGCCAGCCATCGTTATTGAAGTCCGCGAGCACCACGCCCATGCCCTTCGATTCGGGCTTGCCCACGCCGGACGAATCGCTCACGTCGGTGAAGGTTCCGTCGTGATTGTTGTGGTACAGCTTGGTCTTCTGTCCTCGGTAGTTTCCGGGATGACAATAGGAACGATAGCCGGGTTTGTGTTCCCCGCACCAGATGTTGGTTTTCGGTGTCCACTCAATGTAGTTTGTAACGACCAAGTCGAGCCAGCCGTCCTTGTCGTAATCAAACCACCCTGCGCTCGTAGACCATCCGCCCTCGTCGGCGACGCCAGCTTTGGCCGTGACGTCGGTAAAAGTACCATTCCCGTTGTTGTGATAGAGGATGGCGCGGCCATAGCCAGTTACGTAGAGATCCGGATAGCCGTCATTATCGAAGTCGCCGACAGCAACGCCCTGACCGTAGTGGCCTTCACCGCCCACGCCGGCTTTCTCGGTGACGTCGGTGAACGTCCCGTCGCCATTGTTGTGGTAGAGAGCACAACGAAGCGGATGCGGCGGCTTGTAAATGTCGGTCGCCGCGGACTGGACGAAGAAGAGGTCCATCAGCCCATCCTGGTCATAGTCGAGCCAGGCCACACCGGTGCCCATGGTTTCCAGATAGTATTTCTGGTCGGAGGCAGTGGAGTCCTGCTTGAACTTCAGACCGGCGGCCTTGGTAATGTCGGTAAAGCTGACCGGAATACCAGTCGACGACCGAGCGACGGTCCCAGTTTTGGCAACGGCGGGGTGCTGCAGCATCATCCCCAGGGCTGCAGAGATTAAAACGGCGAGTACGAGAATTCCAATGGTGGGCCGTGCGCGGACCGAATCAGAGTTCTTTTCCCGCCCCTCCCCGAGAATCGAAGCCCGTTGCACCAATTTCAGATCTACCCGAGTCACGCTCGCATTCCCTTTGAGGTTTAGAAATGAGCAGCACCTAAGCGCCACGTGCAAACGTTTACACTCACGAAATACGCGGTCTTCCCAGCAACGAAGACCGCAGCGCTATGGTAGCATAGTAAGGTTTCGAAAGGGCCGGTCCACAACCGGAGCGACCTCCGAGAATACGAATTCCCGATTCTGACCTCTTCCCGAGCCGAATCGGCTTAGGACAGGCTGCTTCTCCGGGGTTGATGAGCCTGCAAACGGGATGAAGATGGTGCAGAGCCGCGAACGACGATCTGAAACCAATCGAGAGAAACGACAGCGGACCTCCCTGAGTATCCTCCCGATGGTCTTCTTTTTTGCAGCCTGGGTCATAGTCGGGGCCCACATGCCGCGGGCTCTGGGAGCGGCTGTGTCGCAGGACGCGAAGACCGACGTTCGGAGACACGGTGGCGAGGACCGGGATGCGCCCCTCGAAGCAGTGGAAGCCGATATTGACGCGAACAAATTCGGCGAAACCGAGTCCCGCCTGATCAGCTATCTCGCAGACCATCCGGATTCTTCAAGAGCTTACTACGATCTTGGTTATGTGCAATTCAGAATTCATAAAATCGGGCTGTCGATCAAGGATCTCTCGAAATCACTCGAACTGAATCCGAACAACGCCGAAGCGCACAAAGTGCTGGGCTTGAACTGCAGTATCATCGGCCGTTACGATCTGGCCGAGGTCGAGTTGCTGGAGGCGGCGCGGCTCAAGCCTGAGTCAGCCGAAATTCATTACTTCCTCGCGCGCACCTATTACACCAGGGGCGTCTACCCCCTTGCTAAAACTGAATTTGAGACCGCGATCCGGCTCGACTCTTCCTACATCAAGGCCTACAGCAACCTGGGGATCACCCTGGAAGCGCTCGGCAACACCGACGCCGCCCTAAGGAATTACACCACCGCTATCCAGCTCGAAGAACGACGGAAGCAAAAGTCCGAATGGCCCTACATTTATCTCAGCGCTTTCTACAATCGCCAGAAAAACGCAACCGAAGCTCTCATCTACGCACAGAAGGCAATGGAAATCAATTCCGCATCCGATACCATTTATTTTGAGATGGCGAAGGCATACCGGACACAGAAGCAATTGCAGAAGGCTGTCGACGCCGCACGGAGCGCCATCGCGATCAATTCACAAGTTCCGGACTATTACTATGTTATGGGTCTGGTGCTGCGCGAACTGGGAAACCAGCAAGAAAGCGAGGAGGCGCTGGAAAAGTACGCACAGCTTCAGCAACACTCTAACGTTGCTCTGCCCGAACATAAATCCCAGGAGCCCCTCATTGCTCCGGAGCTACATTGAGGCAAAGAGACCACCGCAGTGTAGAGTCCGAAGCGCGGATTGTGCCATCCTTTCGAGTGAATCCGAATGAGTGAATCAGGCCTGTGCCCTAAGCTGCGAACCTTCCGTGGTCGACGAGTCTGTCAGCAGCTTGTGCTCTTGATTTGCCTTTTTCTCCTGCCCGCACTCGCTTCAGGTACAGCCCCGGCAGATTTGGATCACGTTCAAAAATCAGCGGAATTAATGAGCGCAGGCGATCTGGAGGGGGCAGAAAAAGAGGCAAAATTGGCCCTTCGCGACGCTTCCGCGCGGCCCGTGGCCTGGGCCACATTGGGCGCCATTCGGGTCCGTCAAAAGCACTATGCGGAAGCAGTCGAGTGTCTGAGCGCAGCCCTGCGGCTCGATCCCGCTTTGGTGGGTGCCCGCGTTACCCTGGGCGAGGTCTACGCCCTTACGGGAAAGCAAGTTCATGCCCGCGAAGAATTCAAGGAGGTTCTCCGCGTCGATCCGGGCAACGGCGAGGCGCGCTTTGCTCTAGCACAGCTCGAAAGTGAGAGCGGCCACTTCAGCGCTTCTTTGACTGCAGCCGAACCTCTCCTCGCGGGACTTCGCCGTTCCTCTGACGGCATTCTGCTTCTCGCTAAAGACTACGCTGGCCTCAAACAGAAGGATTCCCTACTTGCGCTCGTCCGCGACTGGGACGGTTTGCCAGAGGCTTCGGCCAACTCCAGCACGGCCTTTGCATCAATACTGGTAAAGTCTGGCCTGAATCAGCAAGCCCTTGACGTCCTCGAAAAAGCGAAACGCGGCGGCGAGGTTTCCTATGACATGGCCTTAGCCCTCGCCAATCTATACTTCTCTAGTGGCGATCTGAACGAAGCCTTTGAGAGTTATGAAGCTGCACTCAGCCTGCACCCCGGTTGCATAGACTGCCTGCTGCGGCTCGCTAAAATAGCCACGCAGCAAAAGGATTCAGAAAAGGCTCTTGCCTACTTGATCAAGGCCAAACACGAGCAGCCCGGCAATCCCACGATACTCTTTGAATTCGGAAAAACCTGCCTTGAGATGGATCTGCCCGACGACGCAATCTCCGCGCTTCAAAAGGCGGTACGCTTGCAGCCCACGAACGATTCGTACTCGTATGTGCTGGCCTCTGCTAACGTATCCAAGAAGCAATATGAAGTCGCTGGCAAGATTTTCCAGGGGTTGCTGACGAAGCACCCGGACGATTCCGTTCTAAACTATGCGATGGGCTCCCTCCTATTCCTTGAAGTAAGGCTCAGTGAGGCGACGAAGTATCTGCGCAAGAGCGTCGAACTCCAACCGGATCAAATCGCTGCTTACTATTACCTGGGCCTGATCGCCGAAGGAGAGGGCGAAAATGATCAGGCGATCGCCACCTTACGAGATGTGTTGCGGCGTGATCCGGACTACGGTCCGGCGTACGAAGCCCTGGGCAGGATCCTTTTGAAAGAACAGAAATACCCGGAGGCGCAACCGGCACTCGAGAAGGCGGTTCTTCTCGATCCCGATTCCGTCAAAGCCCACTACCAACTAGGGATCCTGTTGGGCCGCATTGGCAGGCATGACGAGGCTGACAAGGAATTTGGGATCGTCAAGCAGCTTAACGCAGAGGAAGAAAAACGGCTAGGCATGCGCCTGCGCATCCTGACTCCGCACTGAGTTAGCAACGGCCGACGCTGTGCAAAGCGGCAGGGAACCCTTCAACGTTCTTCAATGGGCTTTTTGTTGTAGTTCCGACATGAAGTCGTCGGCGTATTTCTGCATCGGTGTGCCACGGCCCAATTCCGATGCTTTCTGGAGAGCTGCGATGGCTTCGGAGACATTCCCCATGCTGGCCTCGGCTTCCGCCAAGCGATAGTAGTATTGGAAGGTCGGCTTTTTGGTCGAGGAAATAGCGGCCTGGTACTCTGCCACGGCCTTGTCGAAGCGTTCTCGCTGCATCTCCACCATACCCAGGGCGAAGTGGGAATCCGCGGCCAGGGATTGTTTCCGCGCCTGGAATTGTTCGTCGGTTTCGTCCGGCCGCTTTTGCAATTTCTCAAGAAGGGCCAGGGCCCGATTGGCGTCTGCCGCTGCCTCCGACAGTTGTCCTGCTACTTCATTCCCGCTTCCCTTTAGCAACTTGGGCTGCGGCAAAACCAACGCCATAATGATCAGCGAGAACGTGTTGTCTGGATCGAGCTTTAGGCTCTTGCGGCCATATTGGACGGCTTCGTCGAAAGCGTTGTTCTGTTGGTCGGCTCGTGCGGCTTCTGTGTAAGCGTAAGAAAGAAGTGAACTGTTCGGGAATTTCTTCTCGAATGCCTCCACCATGCGAAGTCGCTGGTCCGGTGAACTTTCGTTTTGAATATCCTGCAAGGCCAGAGCCTCCCCGGCCGAGGCATGCAACTCGAGACCACTGGGGCTGGTCAAAAGCGCTTGCATATGCGCCTTACCACTCGGCGTGACCTTCCAAATGTCAGCGAGCAGCTCATCATCCGCTCCTGCTTTTTGCAGCTTCTTCTGGGTTTTCTCTTCCAGTTCGAAATTAACGCCGCGTTCAGAAATGGCGGAAGCTACCGCCTTCGGTTCGCTCTTGTTTTGCTTAATCAGTCGTATGACTTCATCCAGCGTCAGCGGTGAAAGGGGAGATTGAGCGGCCGGTGCAGATTGATTCGATTGAGGATGCGGAGAACGTGCTATCAGGGGGCAAACGAGGATTCCGGCCAATAAGACAGCAATTCCAAGTCTTGTGAGAAGGTTGCGATCTGGTTTTGTATACGAAATAAGCCCCTTCCCTTGATGACAGTCAGCTTCAGGAATTCTTGCGGAACGAAACCAGCTCGCTTTCCGAGATGTTACCTTCGGCGGAAGAATGGCGGCAGGACTCCCTAAGGATCCTGCCGCCGCGCGAGGGACGCTCAGCAAAACTACGGCTAAAACTCCAATCTTGCTCCGAACTGGATACTCCGCGGCGTATTGCACTGGGAAGACACTGTTCCAAAGGTCGAGTCGCTCCAGTTCGTGTCCGGTGCACACCACAGATGGCGATTGAATATGTTACCTACATTGGTCACGAAACGCATATCAACCCGTTCAGTTATCGCGGTCAGCTTGGCGATACTGAAGTCCTCATTGAAGTTGTGTGGAAGACGAACCGACGGGTCGTTTTGCGGCTCGTCTCCGAACACAAGCGGATTGTTGGGATCGGGATCAGCCCAAGCGCTCTTTAGAAGATACTGGTTAAGGTTGGAGGTCGAGAAATTTCCGTAGGCACGCGCCCCCGGCACCCTATTTGGCCGTTTCTCGTTGCTTCCAAGGAAGGTGCAGAGTTCGCCGCAGGCCATGGTGATGCTAACCGGACGCCCCTCCTCGTAACGTTGTGCCGCCGAGATCATCCAACCGCCGACGATTTTGTCGACAGGTCCGGTGAAGTTGAACCTCTTCCCCCTCCCGAATGGCAGCTCGTACGACCATGCCAGGATTAGAGTCTGAGGAATGTCGTCCACGCTCAACGCCCGGTCGTCTAAGGCTCCGCGAAGTGGATTTTGAATGCCGGGGTCACTCCCCGCGAGAGAGTTTTCCGCACCGCTATTGATCAGCTTGGAATTAACGTAAGCGACGCGTGCGAGCAGCCCGGAACTGAACCTCTTGTCGAGTTGGGCCGTGAAGGAATTATAGTGACTGTTTCCGTACGGAACGCTGAGGACATTGAGATCCGTGTATTGCGGCCACGGGCGTAGAGCTTGGTACACATCTCCCACAAACCCAGGGTAGGGCGATTGAATTCCGGCAGCGTTCGCCGCCGCTGAACCGATGGGAGAGCCGAGAACAGTAGACCCCAAGGCCAGTATGGAAGGATTGTTCATGTTGTCTCGCAGTCCCAGCGAGGGGGCATTGTCAGGCAGCCTGGTCCCGTGATTGCCGGTGTAAAAGGCTCTGATCAACATACCTGTGCCGATTTGACGTTCCAGGGACAGAGAGTAGTTCTGATATCTCGGGAGGTCATTCCGATTTGCTGTGACCCAGGTCGGACCCTCGCCATTGGCAATGCTGGGATTGATGTTGGGGGGAAGCTGGATCACGGAACTCGGGAATCCAGTATCCCAATAGAAAGCGGGAGAGTAGCCATTGGTGAAATTGGGAACCGTTGGATTCGTGGAAAAGCCGAGACTGGCCGTGCCTGCAAACTGATTGGCCGAGAGGCCTCCGTAATAAATCCCGTAGCCACCACGAATTGAGGTTTTATCGTCGATTCGATAGGCGAACCCTAAACGGGGTCCCCAGGCATCCTTCGGAGGCTTTTCAAAGCATTTCGCCCCACTCCGACCCGGCCCGCTGCCAGCAAAGATGATCGCCCCCAAGTGGCCACCAGCCCCGGGGTTCGGCGTGTTAGGGTCGAAGGTTGACTGGTAACCGTGCGACTCCGACAGACAGCCCTGATAATCAAAGCGCAATCCAAGGGTCAGGGTAAGGTCCTTGGTGGCCTTGAACTCGTCGTTGACCCAGGGAGCCATGTATTGCTCGTTCTCCAAGGTCTCCTTCGTGATATTGAAATTGCCATTGTCGACCTGTCCGAGAATGAAGGAAGCGACCGGATCTCCGGTTGCAGTCGACTGGACGCCGGCGGAATTCCAGTTTGCGGTTTCCGCGTTACTGAAGCTATAGCTTCCCGTGTTATTCCCGTTACCTGTTATCGGAAATTGGTGGTGCCGGTATTCGAAGCCCGCTTTGAGCGTGTGCTTGCCCTTGACCCAGGTAACATCGTCAAGGAATTGCCAGCGGTTCGCGATACAGCCCTCGGAATTGGTGTCGGCCTCCCCATACTGCGTATAGGGAATATTGGGACTGTTAAGGTAGACATACGGCGCACCACCGGTGTCCGCAACAGGCCCTATAAGCCCTAGGCGCCCCACCCAGTTCTGGCCCGCGGAGACCGGTTTCGCGGGGAGAACCCAACGGTCGAATGAAAGTGTCGTATGGTTGAACAGATTGGGCCGGATGATCCAATCGAACTGCTGATGGACCGTCCGTGTGGTGATGTCCTGGTAAAATCCTTGTCCGAAATAGTCCGCGGGGTTTGTAAAATTGCAACCCTCTGAGAAGTTCGCGCACTGCCTCAACGAGGGCCGCGTGTTGGCGTTGACGGAAGTCGACATGCTGAAATGCGATCCGAAGGCCTGATCAACCCTGACGAACAAGGTCTTGGGGTTAATCCATTTGTTTCCGGAAGGCTCGAAGGCATTATGATCCAGAACCCCTGGCAGGTCGGGAGCCGGGATCAAAGGAATGAGCTTGGCAGCGATCTGGCTCCGCAGAGGATCATTCGCGGGGATGATATTCGCCTGCCCCGCGATGGGCAATCCGGTGGTCGGATCAAAGCCGTAGCCGTCCCGCACTGGAATGCCGTTCACCGTCTTGGTGGTGGAGGGGTTGAAAATCTCTCCGGCATAGATCGGCCGTCCAAGAACATCGGTTCCGATCGACGTCGAGGTGTTCAGGAGAAGAGAACTTGAGAAATCCCCCTGAAGAAAAGATGTGAGCGGGGCAGTATTGCCGTAACTGGGCAAGGTACCTTGGCCGAAGTGAAGGTCGTCCAGGTTGGCGAAGAAGAAGGTTCGGTGCTTCCTGCCGTCGTACAGTTTGGGTATTACAACCGGCCCGCCGATGAGAAATCCCCAGTTCTCGTTGCGCGTAGGAGTCTTTGCCTTAATCAGCTCTCCGGTAGCATTCAGGCCCTGATAACCGTAGTAGTCGTAGAAGCCACCGTGAAAAGCAGAGGTACCGGACTTGGTTGTATATGCGACGAAGCCGCCGCTGGTGCGCCCGTACTGCGCGGAGAAATTGCTGGTGAGGATCTTGGTCTCCGCGACCGAATCAAAGGGGACTGAGCGCTCCTGGGTGTTGTTATGGTCAATGGCGCTACCATAGGAAGCTCCATCGAGGTAATTCTCCATCGCCATGATCTGGCCGCCGTTCATACGCGACTCGAACTGGCTCCCACGGAATATAGGACAACCGTTCGGCCGCATCGGGACGTAGCCGGGCTCCACGCCCAGCAGGGACTCAGCCAGACGGATATCCGCACCCATCACGACCGGCAGGTCGTGGTAGTACTTCTCTCCGAGGACTTGCGAAACCTCGGGGTTGGACATATTGACTTCTACGTTCGATGCTTGTACTTCAACCGTTTCCGACACCCGACCCACGTCCAGCGCGGCATCCAGGCGAACGGTCGCGGTATTAACTGTCACTCCTTCGGCGACGAATGTCTTAAAGCCGGTTTTCTCCACTTGTAGCTTGTACTTGCCGAGAATGAGTGGCGTGGTGGTGTAATTGCCCGCCGACGAGGTGTCGATGACGATTTTGTCGCCCGTGGCCTCATTGGTGATGGTGACCGTCGCCTGTGGAATGGCACTACCCGTCTTATCGGATACCAGCCCCGTGATGAGGCCTCTGTCCTGACCTTGCCCGAAGAGCAAACCTGCAAGGGTCAGAAGGGAAACTCCAGTCAAGACACAAGAGAAAAACACGGAACGACACTTCATTTCCGGCCTCCTTGGACTCCCCTGCCTTCAGCGGGCGCATGACAACGCCCGAAAGCGATTCCATGCAGTCCTTTCATGTAATCGCTTACATTGCAACGGCAGAACATGGTGCCTTTTGAGCACATTATTTGTCAAGCAAAATCTAATACAAATCCATTAGACACCAGGTTCGACCCCATAGCCGGAGGAGAAAAACAGGGAACGATGTTTGCTTCCGGTTTTCTCAGACTACCCCTATCTCCAGCAGGTCGGCCTGCCAAACGCCCGTAATCGATTCCCCGTAATCGCCACCTCATGTAATCGCTTACATTGCGACGGCAAGCATGGTGCTCTCTGAGCACATTATTTGTCAAGCAAAATCTAATACAAATCTATTAGACACCAGGTTTAGCCCGTCTCCGTGCTCCGCGACCCTTCCCCTATCAAGGGAGCGGCCGTGATGATTCATTTCACCCAGAAACAGGACTGGTCCGGGTTCCGCTTGCCGCCAGGTGAGCGAAAAAGAGTTGGCGCAGTCCAAGCCCACGCCACCGGGGAAGCGCCCCAGCTTACTTAATTGGTGGCGTAACCGCCCGCTGGGACCACTTCTTCCAAGTCGCCGCGTCCGTCAGCATCTTAATGTAAACGCCTCCCACCACTGAGCGGGCCTGAAAATAACGATGTTTTCCCGTGTCGGTGTCATAGAAATCGGTCAGAGGCACGCGGTCGGGAGTCTCGTTTGCGAACTTATAGGCTGGTGAAAAAAGCGAAG
>Ga0182018_10000865_pt1 | contig 37275 bp, 33 predicted proteins | sample 812P2MmetaG_FD_120490 | JGI IMG/M metagenome (GOLD analysis project Ga0182018, IMG submission 120490) | Permafrost microbial communities from Stordalen Mire, Sweden - 812P2M metaG | ecosystem: Environmental > Terrestrial > Soil > Wetlands > Permafrost | place: Sweden: Stordalen | collected...
GGAATTCTCCAAACACGTCATGGCCCGGCTTGTCCGGGCCACCTGAACCAGCACGTGCCGCGACGGGTGGCCCGGACAAGCCGGGCCATGACGTGGGAGAGGGCAATAATCTCCTCCCGCCGTCCCACTATCCTGATGCATATGCGGCTCGGCCGGGCCATGACGTCGAAAAGACAACAGCCAGTTCGTTTCACGAGCGTGCGACTACAGTACGCGATGTTCTCTGAATCGCCCGCGCCAGTCAACGCGATGTCGTGCGCGATAGGTTCGATCACGCCGTGCCATGACCAAAGAACGGACTCGTAACGATCAACGCCGCGCCTGACGCGGTCAGCAGCTCAGGCACGACGCACTGAAACATCAGGTCGTGACCCGTCGACAGAAGAAAAATCCGGGTCAGGCGGCCCGATCCCGCGGCAGCCGAGCAACCATCGCGCCGAATTCCTCCGCCGCCGCGGCATCGTGCGTGAGTTCGAGACCGAGGGCGCCGTCCTCCTGGAACCGCACGACAAAACGCGATTGAGTACCGAAGCCATCGATCGCGAGCGCGCCCTGGGCGCCGATCGCCATCGGAGGCGCGTTGATGACCCGCACGCCGGCTTCCGAGACGTCGGCGACGACCGCGGCCACCGTCCGATCGCCGAGGTTCAATCGGCACGCCAGATTGACGGCGCGACGGGGGTGCCGGCGCCGGTCGACTTCGGCGGTCGACGTCCGTACCACGCGAATGACGGCGTGGCGCAATTCTTCCACGTCATCGTTCAGACCAGACACATTTTCGCGCAGCTCGGTGGCATGACGATCGGTCTCGGTGGCTTCGGTCGAGACTTCGGTGGTGCGGCCACTCATTTCGTCCGCCGCGCTTGCGGTCCCGGTGACGCTGCGCGCGATTTCCGCGGTGGCGGCGCCCTGCTGCTCGACCGCGGCCGCGATCGATCCGGCGATCGCGCTGATTTCCCCGATGGTCTGTTCGATCCGTGCCACCGCCGCGACCGACGCACCGGTCGCGGAACGAACCTGACCGATGTGACGCGCGATCTCCGCCGTGGAGCGGGCGGTCTGGGTGGCGAGCTGCTTCACCTCGCCGGCGACGACAGCGAAGCCCTTGCCGGCATCACCCGCGCGCGCCGCCTCGATCGTGGCGTTCAGCGCCAGCAGGTTGGTCCGCGCCGCGATTTCGCCGATCACGTCGGCGACCGTGGCGATCCGCTCCACCTCCCGGTTCAGGGCGTCGATCGTCACGCGTGCCTCGCCGCCGGCGGTCACGGCGCGGCCTACCACGACCGAGGACTGACCGACCTGGCCGCCGATTTCGCGGATCGAAGCCGCGAGTTGTTCGGTGGCACTCGCGACGGTCTGCGCGTTGGCCTGCGCCTGAGCGGCGGCATGCGCGGCGATTTCGGCTGCCTTGCCCGTGCGACGCGCGGATGCGGACATTTCGTCCGCGGTGGTGCGCATCGCCGAGGTTCGCTGGTTTATTCCCGTCAACGAGCTTCGCGTTTCGCTCTCGACGGTATCCGCCATGGAAATCAGCGCCGCATGTTTCTCATGGTCCGCGCGTTGTTGCGCCTCCACTTGTTCGGCGCGAAGCGCTCGCACGGCGATTGCGTTGTCCTTGAACACCGCCACCGCGCGGGACATTTCCCCGAGCTCGTCATGACCCGCGGTATTGGGTATGGCAACGTCCAGATCTCCGCTGGCGAGCTGGCGCATGGCGCTGGTCAGCGTGAGCATCGGCCGGGAAATGCCGTTACCGATAAGTATGGCGAAAATAATACCCAGACCGGTCGCGGCGGCGGCGGTCAGCAGGCTCCACCGATGCGCTTCGCTGGTGCCGGAAAGCATCGCGGCGACCGCCTCGAGTTGCGACGCGGCGGCTTCATTCTGGCGCGCTTCCGTTGTGCGCAACACCACCGCGGCGGCTCGCTCTCGGGCTTCAGAGGTGACCCTGACCCGCTCATCGGCGGCAACCACGCGATGCAAAGCATCGGAGAACCGATCAAACGGCTCCGCCATGCCTTTGACGAAACGCTGGATGCGGCGGTTCGCGGTGGCGATGCGGCCAAGGCCATCGATCGCGGACTTCAGATCGCGCGACGCCGCGCCGGCCGCGTTCGATTCCGCCGGCGTTCGCGCGGCGACGAAACGGGCGGCGGCGCTGCTGGACTGGCCGAAGCTTTGCGAAAGACGAAGCGCTGCCCGCAGGATTTCCGGGTTCGTTTCCTCGTCCGTTGAGCGGGCGATCGCCGATACGATCGTGTTCAGTTCGGTCGCGGCGGACCACAGCGCTTCGACGCCGGCGCGCCTCGCCTCGACGGCGGCGATGCTGGCATCGACTGAAGCGCGATACGAGGTCGCGCCCTGGCGCAATTCTTCGTCGGACGCGGCCTCCGCGCCGTGCGTCAGAGCGTCGTCCAGGCGCGTCAGGCTTACCTGAGCCGCCTTCTGATCGTCCATCGACGCGGTCAGCGCGTATTGCACCACCCGAGCCCGCGCATCACCGACCAACAACGCGATCGCGGCCGATGCGCTCGCCCGCGCGCTGTCACGGCTGACACGTCCCGCGCCGTCGCCGACGGCGTCCATGCCGCGCAACGCGACGGCGGCCAGGACGATCAGCAGCAGCAGGACCACGGCGAAGCCGCCGAAGATGCGCTTGCGAACCGAAAGCGCGAGATATCGCGACCAGGGCCGCGCGTTTATCATGAGCGCTGCCAACCTGACGTGATCAGGCCACTCCCTTGATCCGCTGGATTGTATCGGATCCGAATTGTTTCTCGAATTCCGGCATGGTACTCGCCATGGCGGCGGCGAAACCGGCGCGGTCGATTTCGCTCTGCACGGTCATGCCGGCCTGGCGCAGCGCCGCCACGCCCTCGGTTTCCGCCCGCGCGGCGAACTCGCGCGATGCCTTGCCGCCCAATTTGGCGGCGTCCATGAATACTTGCTTGTCCCCGGCGGAGAGGTCATCGAATGCGTCCGGCGCCATGACAAACACCGCCGGATCATACGCATGCCCGCTCATGGTCAAATACTTTTGCACCTGGTCGAACTGGGCGGCTTTGATCGTCGCGATGGGATTCTCCTGGCCATCGAACTTGCCGGCGCGCAATGCCTCGAACAGTTGTGGGAATGGCAGCGGCGCCGCTTCGACGCCCAGGGCCTCGAACCCTTTCAGCAGCACATCCGACTGCGGGACGCGAAGCCGCAGCCCCTTCAGATCGGCGGGGGCAACGATCGGGCGTTTGGCGTTGGTGATGTGGCGCAACCCGTTCTCGCCCCAGGCCAGCATGACCATGTCCCTGGCGGCAAACCGCTCCCGGAAGCTGTCGCCGATCGGGCCATCCAGCACGGCGTGCGCGTGATCATTGTTCTTGAACAGGAACGGGATATTCAGCACTCCCGCCTCGGGCAGGACGCTGGACAAGCCCATTCCGGTGACGAACGCGAGGTCGATGCTGCCGAGTTGGACCCCCTTCAGCAGTTCCACATCGCCGCCCAGTGTGGCGTCGGGGAATTGCTGCACGGTAAATCGGCCGTCGGTGCGTTTCGCGATTTCATCGGCGAGTGCCGTGCAGGCGGCGCCGAGTTGCGATTGCAGTGGCAGGATGTAGCCGATACGCAAGGCCCGCGCGGCGGCTCTGGTCGCACGCGGGCGAAGTGCGTGGCCGGCGGATGCCACCGCCGCGCCGGTCAGAACGAGTCGTCTGCGGCTGATCATGGGATTCTCCCGCATGTCTATGATCCGCGCGGACTTGCGCGGACGGACGCGAGATAGGCTCATTCAGGTTAATGACGCGTGAACGAAGATGGCCGGAGCCCGCGGCGGCGGCGCGAATTACAGCAGTGGAGCGACGCTGGTAACGATCAACACCGCGCCCGACACGGTCAGCAACCCCAGAACGACGCGCCGGAACATCAGATCACTGACTCGCCGGTACAGCAGAAACCCGGCGACCGTTGGCGCCAGCAGAGCCGGAACCATGATCAGAAACAGCGGCCACGCCCGCGGCGGGATCGTGCCGGAAACGAAATATGTGGCCAATGTCAAACTGTGCATGCAGATGTTGAACACCTGGAACACACCGCGCTGCGTGTGACGATCCCAGCCTCGCAGCGTGGACCAGAGGATTGGCGCGGGCCCGGTCAGTCCGCCAAGACCACCCATGATGCCGCCGATCCATCCGACACCGGTGTCCGCCCATCGCCCTCCCCAGGTGATACGCGGCAGGTCGCCCGCGAACAGCATCAAGGGACACCACGTCACCAGCAGCACACCGACACAGGCTTTGAACGCTACAGGATTGATGTAACGCAACAGCAAGACGCCCAGAGGGACACCGACGATCCCTCCCACAACGAACGGCAGGGCACGCCACGGGTTCAACGCGCGCCACAACGCGCCGCTGCCGACCAACTGGCCGATCAACGAGCCGAACACCACCAAAGGTCCGGCCAGCACCGGATCGAGCGACCACGCCCAGAACGCCATCGCCACCAGGCCAAAGGCGAATCCCGACAAACCCTGCACGAACCCTGAGACCACGGTGCCGATGATGACGATCAGGACCGTGAAATCCATGACTTCTCCAGGCGTGAACGGCGAGGCGCCGTCTACATCCGCGACGGTAAATACAACGCGATGGACGGAAACGCGATCAGGATCGCGAGTCGGAAGATGTCGGTCACCACGAACGGCAGCACGCCATAAAAAATCGTCGAGAAACTGACGTCCTTCACCACGGTCTTGATCACGAACACATTCATGCCAACCGGCGGATGGATCAGCCCAAGTTCCACCGTCATCACGATGATGACACCAAACCACACCGGATCGAAACCCAGAGCCTCGATCACAGGAAACACGATCGGGATGGTCAGAATGATCATCGCCATCGCATCCATCAGGCAGCCGAGCACCAGATACATCGCCATGATCAGCACCAGCACGCCGATCGGACCAAGGCCCAGGCTGGTGACGAATTCGGTGACTTTCTGCGGCGTCTGGGTGACGGTAAGAAAATATCCAAACAAAATGGCACCGATCAGCACCGTGAACACGGCCGCCGCGGTGCGTGTGGCCTGCAACAACGACTGCAGCAGATCAGCGCGCGACAAACGCCCGCGTGCCACGCTGATGATCAAAGCACCACCCGCGCCCATGCCGCCGGCCTCGGTTGGCGTGAACAGTCCACCATACAGGCCGCCGATAACAAACAGAAACAACAAAATCGGTGCCCAGACTTCTCGTAACGCCTGAACGCGCTCCATCCACGTGCTTCGCGGCGTTTCCGGCAACCATCCTGGACGCACCCGGCCAATCACAAAAATCGTGATCATATACATCGAGACCGCGAGCAGGCCTGGCAGCACGCCGGCCATGAACAATTTGCCGATGTCCTGCTGGGTGATCAGTCCATACACCGCCAGAACGATCGACGGCGGGAACATCGCACCCAACGTGCCGCCGGCGGCGATCACTCCGGTCGCGAAGGACTGCGGATAATTGAACCGCCGCATTTCCGGATAGGCGACGGTGGAAAATGTCGCCGCCGTGGCGACCGAGGACCCGCTGATCGCCGCGAACCCCGCGCAGGCCGCGATGGTGGCGATGCCGAGGCCGCCTCTCCAATGGCCAACAAAGCGATTGGCCGCCTGGAACAGCTCCCGGCTCATGCCGGAGCGGGTAACGATCGCGCCCATCAGCAGAAACATCGGGATCACGCCGAAGGTGTAATCGGTGACGATCCGCATCGAGGTCTGCCCGACCATCTTCAACGCCGGGGTCGATCCGGACAGGTAACCATATCCGGTCACGCCAACCAGACCCATCGCCATACCCACCGGCACGCGCAACAGCATCAACGCGAATAGCACGACGAATCCAAGGATCGCGATGACGTCGGTGGAAAGTTCCATGCTCAATCGACAAGCTTTTCCGGGTCGTGGATGAAATCGGGATGAAAAATCAGCCGGTAGGTGCGCACCGCGATCAGCAACACGGCGGAGACATCGCCCAACCAGGCAACGGCGGCGAACGGCCAGGTCGGCAGGTGCAGATCGAAGGTCAGGATGTGGTCCTGGTAGGTCAGCCTCACCTTATCGAACAGCATGGTTGTCTGCACGGTGACAACCAGCAGCAGCACCAACGTCGCGAACACATCGATCCACCGTTGCGCTCTGGGACCGACAGCGGACCACACCAGATCGACCGTGATATGTCCGCCGCGATAGGACGTCGCGGCGATGCCCCAGAAAATCAAAATCCCCAACAGTTGTTTGCCAAAATCGTAGCTGTCGGGGATCGACACCGCGAAGAAATACCGCAGCAGCACCGAAACGAAGATGTCCAGCGCGACGACGCCGACGAAGAAGGCGGCGATCCACTCGATCCCGTCGATGAAGCGGTCCATCCCCTGGCGCACGAGGCCTACTCCGCCAGCGCGTCGTGCTTCTTCAGTTCGGCGATCAGATCGGCATAGACCGCGTCCGGATCGTAGCCGGCCGCCTTCACCTGCGCGGCCCATTTCGCTTTCAGAGGCTCGGCGGCCTGGCGCCACAACGCGGTTTGCTCGGGCGTGATCTTGTAAACGTCGTGGCCCGGCATGGCTTCCAGTTTGGCATGGCCGGCGTGCTCGAAGTCAGCCCAGGGCGAGGCGATTTTCTCGGCCCATTCGGAGGTGCAGTGGCTGTCGATGACGGCGCGCTGTGACGGCGACATCGCTTCATATTTGGCGTTGTTCATCGCCCACACGAAGGTGCCGGTCCAGAACGGCATGTCCATGTGGTATTTCACCACCTTGTCGATGCCGAACAGCATGATGGAGCCCCAGGGAAAGGTGATCGCGTCGGCCACGCCTCGTTCCAGGATTTCCCGGGCTTCGGGGGCGGAGGCCTGAACGTTGGTGCCGCCGAGCAGAGTCACGAAAGCACCCATCGTGGCGTTCGCGGGACGCACTTTCATGCCGTTGATGTCGGCGGGAACCAGGATTTTCTTGCGGCTGTGGAACGTGCCGGGATCGAGGACGAAGGCGAAACAGACGTGAACGTCCTTCATCTCCTTGCCCCAGTACTTGCGGTACCAGGCATCCACCGCGGCACTGCCGCCTTTGGCGTTGGCGATCAGGAACGGCAACTCGGCGCCCGCGATGACCGGGAAGCGGCCGGGTTGATAGCCCGGGTTGATGTAGCCGAAATCGGCGATCCCGTCGCGCACCATATCGTAATGATCGAACGCCTTGCCGAGCTGTTCCGACGGGAACATCGTCGACTTCACGGTGCCGTTGGTTTCCTTCTCGATGTCTTTGCCCCAGGCGATCAGCGAGGGGTTCAAAGGATGCGCCGGCGGCACCCACGACGAGAACTTCAGTTGAAATTCCTTGTCCTGCGCCTGGGCCGGCGACAGGCTGGCGGCAAGGAACAGACTTAGAATGATAAGCAAGCGATACATTTTTCGTTTCCCCTCTCTCTTCGTTATGGCCGGGCTTGACCCGGCCATGACGATTAACCGGCCCGGCTGTGACGAATAACCACCTCGGCCATGACGATTGACCACCCCAACCGTGACGATCGTCCGCCTCGTCCGTGGCAATTGACCGCTCCGGCCATGACGATCAACCGGCAACTCTGTCGCGCATCACATCCAGCCCCTGACGCAAATCCGCGATCAGATCGTCAACATCTTCCAGTCCGATATGCAGCCGCACAACGGGTCCCTCGAATTTACCGGAACCGGCGGTGCGGGTGATGAACCCGGTCGTCGGCACCGCGAGGCTTTCGTATCCGCCCCATGACGCGCCGATGCCGAACAACTCCAGCGCCTCGACGAACTTATGCGTGCTGACGGCGGGAAATTGTGGCTTGAACTCAACGCCAAACAGGCTGCACGCGCCGGTGAAATCGCGCTTCCAGATCTCGTGCCCCGGCGCCCCCGGCAATGCCGGATGCAGCACCTGGGCCACCTCCGGCTGTTGGCGCAACCAGTGACCGACCTGGATCGCCGCCTCCATCTGCGTTTGCAGCCGCACCGCCATGGTGCGCATGCCACGCAGCGTCAGCCAGCAATCGTCCGGGCTGGCGTACTGCCCCAGGCCACGAGCGGTCGTATGCAGCCTCGTCCAGTCCGCGTCACTGTTCACCGTAACGGTGCCGATCACAATATCGGAATGACCCGCCGGATACTTTGTCGCCGCCTGGATCGAGACATCGACGCCATGTTTGAACGGCTGGAAGTGATGAATGCCCCAGGTATTATCCATCAGCACCTTAGCGCCGCCCGCATGCGCCGCGGAGGCGATCGCCGGAACGTCCTGCACCTCGAACGTATGACTGCCGGGACTTTCCGTATACACAACGGTGGTGTTCGGCCGCATCAACGCGGTGATCCCGGCACCGTCGATCTCCGGCTTGTAATACGTCGTTTCGACACCGAAGCGCTTCAGAAACCCCTCACAGAAATTGCGCGCCGGACCGTAAACGTGATCCGGCATCAGCAAATGATCGCCGGTCTTCAGCCACGCCAGCAACGGCGTCGTCACCGCCGCGAGGCCAGAACACACGACGTAACACCGCGTGCCGCCCTCGGTCGCCGCCATCACGTCTTCCAAAGCCCAATGCGTTTCCGACCCGCTGAGGCCATAGGTCATCACGCGCTCGCCGCGCCGCGCCTGCAACGCCTGACGCTCCGCCACGGTCGGCGTCAGCACCGTGGAGCCGCGGTGCACCGGAGGATTGACGAACCCATGTTCGTGTTTGGTCTTACGGCCGGTGTGCGTCAGCGTCGTGCGAAAGCCACGCTTTTTCGGATCGGCCATGATCAGTTCGTTTCCACCGGTGTGTCGGAGCGGCCGCCCCATTCCGTCCATGACCCATCATAGACCGCGCCCTCGGGCAGACCCGCCAGGCGCAGGCCGAGGGTCAGGATGCAGGCGGTCACGCCCGAGCCGCAACTGGTGACCACCGGCAGCGAGCCGTCCACCCCGGCTTTGGCGAAGCGCGATTTTATATCGGTAACGGAACGGAATGTTCCATCCGGGTTCAGCAGGTCGGTATACGGCACATTCTCCGAACCCGGGATGTGGCCAGAGCGCATGCCAGCCCGCGGTTCCGGTGTCGCGCCGGTGAAACGGCCCGCCGCCCGCGCATCCAGCACCAGTTCCGATTGCGCCGCCACGTTGCGCATCACGTCGCCGACGCCGCGCAGCCGCGTGGCGCGGAATTCGGGCAGGAACGACGCGGACGTCGGCGTCGCGGCCGGTCCGGAAGCCACCGGCCGGCCTTCGCGGAGCCATTTCGGTAACCCGCCATCCAGCACCGCCGCCTGATCGTGGCCGAACAGCCCCATCAACCACCAACCACGAGCCGCCGACGCCAGCCCCTTCTGATCGTAGAACACGATTCTCGACCCATTGCCGACGCCCAGAGCGGCCATGAGTTTCGCGAACCGGCCGGGCGTGGGAACCATGTGCGGCAAATCGGTGTCCGGATCGGCGATTTCGTCGATGTCGAAATACCCCGCGCCTTGGATGTGGGATTTCAGGAACTCGGCCTTGCCGTCCTTGTCCTCATTCGGCAGGTATTTCGTGGCGTCGAAGATCACCAGGCCGGGCTTGCCAGGCTCGCTCGCCAGCCAGTCCGTCGTTACCAGCGGTCCCATCGCGTTTCCCTCCTGATCAGGCGCAAGGAGGGAGTGTCCCAGGCGATCCCCCTGAGTCAATCAGTCATCCCTGGGCGCGATGATGATCCGCCGGTTCTGCTTGCCCTTGTTTTCAATCTTTACCACCTGGATCGGCCCGATTTCGCCGGTGCGCGACACGTGCGTGCCGCCGCAGGGTTGCAGATCGACCAGTTCATCGCCGATCCGCATCAATCGCAACCGCCCAGTACCGCGCGGCGGTTTAACCGACATGGTGCGGACCAGACCCGGATCAGTATCCAGAACTGATTCATCGACCCATTCGATGCGGACCGGATGATCCGCCTCGATCAGGGCGTTGAGGCCCGCCTCGATCTCTTCCTTCGGCGGCGGATTGGGCAGATCGAAATCCAGCCTCGATCGATCAGCGCCGACCGAGCCGCCGGTGACCGCGGCGCCCTTGATCAGGCTACACAGCAAATGCATCGCCGTGTGCATGCGCATCAGCCGATGCCTGCGGTCCCAGTCGATTTCCGCGCTGACAACCGTGCCAGGCGCGGGCAGCAATCCGTCTTGCATGGGCACATGCACGATCGCTTCGCCCTCACCTTTCACGGTGTCGGTAATTTCGATGTCGCCACCCTCCCACCACAGCTTCCCGATATCGCCTGGCTGGCCGCCCCCGCGCGCGTAGAAGACGGTGCGATCCAACACGATACCTTCGGGCGCGCTGGAGATGACCGTCGCGTCGGTCAGCGCCAAAGTCGGCTCATCCAGAAACAAACGTTCGGTCATGCGGCGATCCTTTCGGCACGGCGGAGGAAGTCCCGGTTTACGACACTGCGAGGGCGCGTGCCAAGACGCTCATGCGCCAACGATAAAGCAACATCGCGTTGGCCGCCGCGCAATGCCGCCTCGGTCAGCGTCCAGTCGATGATGTCGCGTTGCGCGTGGCTGCCGCCGATCCGCCAGAGATCGAAACGAACCGGTAGCAGCAACGCAACGGCCTGCTGGTAGGCGCCGCGATGGAACGCCATCAGACCTTCGGCCAGAGGAATGCCGACATCGCGATACAATGGCGCCGCTTCATCGCCGCCGGAAGCTGTTTCGCGCATCAGGCCAAGTCTGCGTTCGGCCAGGGCTTCCTGGCCGGAACGCAACTCGGCCATGATCGCGTGCAGATCGGTGAATAACAGACAGTGTCCATCGGCATGGCCATCCCATTGTGCCGCCAGTTCGCGCCACCGCCCGGCCACGTCGCAACCGAGCGTGTCGAGCCGCCACAACAAGGCTGACAAATTGCACAAATTGAGGCCTAGCGGCCGTAGCGATTCAAGGATCGGCCCGTCGTACAGCGCCAGCGCGGCGTCGTACTGCCCGAGTTCGATGTGAAACAAGGATTTGTGCCACCAGATATGAACGCGCGTGATGTTGTCGGGGGAAGCCCAGTACGGCTCGCGCGCGGTCATCCAGCCCAGGCCGTCTTCCGGCCGGCCCATCATTTCCATGACGTGGGAAACCGTGTGATGCGGCCAGAAAGCGTGTGGTTCGAGTTCGGTGGCGGCGCGCGATTCGTCCTCGGCTCGGGCGTAGTCGCCGGCTTCTTCGCAACCGAATCCGTGGAACGCGAGCATGATGCCGTAGCCCGGCATGTCATTGGACCAGCGCGGCAGGGCCCGGGCGGAGCGGTCGCGCACCCAGCGGAAGCGCCCCAGAAAGCCGTCCAGCAACAAGGCGGCCTGATGCGCGACAAGATCGAACGGGTGGTGCATCAAATGCGTGTCCAATAACGCGACCGCGGCCATTCGCGAACCCGCGACCGCTTGCTGGAGAGCCGCGAAATGTCCGCGCTCCCGGTCGTTCATCGTCAGGCCCTCGGCGGTGCGCACGAGGACAAGCGCCTTGTCCGCCAGACCCGGATCGTTGGCCAGGGTAAACACCCAGGCTTTCGTCAATCGCGCCATGACAAAATCGGGCGATGTTTCACAGGTGGCGTCGAGCAGGCCAATCGCGTCACCGTAACCGGAATTGTAAGCGCCCACTGCCTGGTCGTACGTCGCCACGGATTCCACCGTCGCACCCGATACGGAATGTCCCTGAGCGTCCTTGATCATGGCTTACTCCATTGCTCGCGCAGGCTGTCTCGTTTCGCGGCCAGCCATAACAGGCCGATTGTCGTGACACCGTTCGGCATCGCGCCGGACAACGCAAGAGCAATCGCTTTCTCAGCGGGCCAGACGCGGGTGCGGATGTCCTCGCCTTCGGCCACGGCGCCGGCGAGGCCGACGATTCCATCCGGGCCGGTTTCGGGAGCCGTCACGCGGCCAACGTAAAGGTCGAGTAGTTCATCGCTGCTGCCGGCACTGAGCAGGTAGGCACCGATCCGTTGCAGATGGTCCGCCTCCATGCGCATTTCTTCGTGCAGTTCGCGGTGCATCGCGGTTTCGGGGTCTTCGCCGTCCTCGATCAGACCGGCGGGAAGTTCGATCAGCACCGGTTCTATCCCTGCGGCGAGCGCGGGGAGACGGAATTGTTCGATCAGCACGACGGAGTCGGCGATCGGATCATACGGCACAAGCGCGACGGCTCGGCCGCGGCGCCAGAGTTCCCAGGTGCGCGCATCCGACATCGAGCCGTCGAAACGGCGATGGCGAAAGCGGATCAGGTCGACCGCGAAACGGCCGGTCCAGGCGCGTTGTTGCGATTCGACGATGGCGCCGGGGTGTGTGGGGATTGGACGAGGCGTGCGTGAGGGCATTCGGATTGTATACACGGCCACGGGCGGCCAGCGAACATCTGGCATCCAGGCGCGGCCCCGCCCGACGTCAATGCGCGGCGAAAACCGCCAAACCTGGTGCGTTGTCCACCGGTCCTGTGCTATTCTGTCCCCATGACAGCGAAAGTTCTGAGTGAACCGATGAAACGGGTCGAAACCTGGCCAGAAAATGCCCAGGAGGAACTCGCCGTTGTCGCTCTGGAGATAGAAGCCGCGTTGAAGGGTAACGCTTATCGCCCGACACCTGAAGAACTGGCGGGGATCGACCGCGGCCTTCAGGCCGCCGAACAGGGGCGGTTCGCGACAACAGACGACGTATCGGCGGTCATCGCCAAACATCGCCCGGCATGAACGTCGTCTACACCGACGAAGCCCTTCACGATCTCCACGACATCCTGAGTTACATCGCGAAGCACTTCCCGGCGGCCTATCAAGGATTTGAGTTACAGCTACGGGGCGGTCGAACGACGGATCGGCCGATGGCCACAAAGCGCGCGCGAGGTCGTGGGACGCGCCGGCGTTCGCGTTGTTCCGCTGATCCGCTATCCCTACAAAATCTTCTATCGGGTGATGCCGGACGCTGTTGAAGTCCTCCATATCCGGCACAGTGCTCGCCAGGATCCGTGACCTGGTGGCAGCCCCGGGGGCCTACCTGCCGATCCGAAACACCGCGACAGCCTCCAACCGCGCCGACCAAAGGAACTGATCGATCGGTGTGACTTTCTCCAGTCGGTACCCGGCGCCTCGCAACACCGCCGCGTCGCGCCCCAACGACACCGGATCGCAACTGACATAAATCACCGTTCCCGCCTTCGCCCGCGCGATCGCGGGCATTTGCGCCGCCGCCCCCGCGTGCGGCGGGTCGAGGATGACCGCCGTGAATCCGGAAAGTTCGTTCGCCTGATACGGCTGTCGTGCCAGGTCCCGCCGCCTGGCCTCGATCTTTCCCATCAGCCCGGCCTGGTTGATGGCATTGTGGCAGGCGGCGACCAGCGTTTCGTCACCCTCGACCGCGGTGACCTTGATCCTTTCCGCCAGAGCGAAACTGATCGTTCCGCAACCGGCGAACAATTCCAGCACCCTCGACCTGGCGGTTTGTTTCGTTGGAAGGCCGTCCAGGACCGCGGCGATGATCGCCGCCTCAGCTTCGCGCGTGGCCTGCAGAAATGCTCCGGGAGGCGGAGTGACCGTGATCCCGGACAGCATGGTGACAGATGGACGCAGGACGCAGACCGCCTCGGCCGTACCGGTGCCACGAGCCCAGGAGATGCGGGGGAGATCGTGGGCGCGGGCGAAATCGGTGAGTTTCGTGCGGTCCCGGGTGATCAGGTCGCCATCCGTGCGCAGCAGAACATCGGGGCCGCTGTCCAGCAGATTGACCACCACCGAGGCTTCCCGGCGGATGGCGGCCAACCCGGACAGCGCCAGGCGTAACGGTGCGACCAGGGCAAACAGTTCCGGATGCAGAACGGCGCATTCGGTCAGGTCGACGATTTCGCTGCCGCGTGCACGGTGCAGGCCGAGCGTCAACCCACCCTCCCCACGCCGCGCGGCCAAATCCACTCTGCGCCGCGAACCCGGGCTGCCGCGCGCGATCGGCGCCATCGCGGGTTCGTCGAACCCCGCGCGGCGCAACGCGGCGGAAAGGCGGCCTGTCTTCCATCCCAGATACGACGCTTCGTCCCAGTGCTGCGACGTGCAGCCACCGCACACGCCAAAGTGGGCACACACGGGTTCGCGCCGTCCGGGACCAGGTTCCAGGAGTGTCTCGATCTCCGCCACCCATCCATCGCCACGCCGCGACAGCGGGCGGACACGCACGAGGTCGCCGGGGACTGTCAGCGGGACATAAAGGTGCGAACCGTGAAGTTCGGAGGGTGAACTCGCGGTCTCCTCGGCGGGAGATTGCTTCGCTTCGCTCGCAATGACAGCGGGTGCACTCGCAATGACGGGGGAACCGATCCCGTCGCCATCGGCGCCGACATACTCGATGCGTGTCTCGACCAGGCCTCGTTCAACAGAAGCCGGACCGCGGCGTGACCGGGTCATCGCCGCTCGCGGGTGTCAGCCACCAAACGCGTTAAGCCCCGTCTGCGCCCGCCCCAGGATCAACGCATGCACGTCGTGCGTCCCCTCATAGGTATTGACGGTTTCCAAATTCATCACGTGCCGGATGACGTGATATTCGTCGACGATGCCATTGCCGCCGTGCATATCGCGTGCCATCCGGGCGATATCCAGCGACTTGCCGCAATTGTTGCGCTTAAGCAGGCTGATCATTTCCGGCGCCGCGTCATGCGCGTCCATCAGCCGGCCCAGTCGCAACACCGCGTGCAGCCCAAGCGTGATCTCGGTCTGCATGTCGGCGAGCTTCTTCTGGATCAACTGTGTCGCCGCCAGCGGCCGCCCGAACATCATCCGCTGCAACGTATAGTCGCGCGCCGCGTGCCAGCAGAACTCGGCCGCGCCCAGAGCGCCCCAGGCGATGCCGTAGCGGGCGTTGTTCAGGCAGGAGAACGGACCACGCAGGCCGCGCACACCCGGCAGCAGGTTCTCCGCCGGCACGAACACGTCCTGCATCATGATCATGCCGGTGACCGAGGCCCGCAGCGAGAATTTTCCTTCGATCTTCGGCTGCGTCAGGCCCTTCATGCCGCGTTCCAGAATGAACCCGCGGATATCGTCCTTTTCGTCCTTGGCCCAGACCACCAGGACATCGGCGATCGGCGCGTTGGTGATCCAGGTCTTCGAACCATTCAGCACAAAGCCGCCATCGGCCGCCTTGGCGCGTGTGCGCATCGACGCCGGATCGGAGCCGGCATCCGGCTCGGTCAGACCGAAGCAGCCGACGAATTCGCCGGTGCGCAGCTTAGGCAAATACTTTTGCCGTTGCTCCTCGGACCCGAACGCGTGGATCGGATACATCACCAACGACGACTGCACCGAAAACGCGGACCGGTAACCGGAATCGACCCGCTCCACCTCACGCGAGATCAGGCCGTAGCTGACGTAATTCACGCCGGCGCAGCCGTAACCTTCCAGGGTAGCGCCCAGAAAACCCATCTCGCCCATTTCGTTCATGATTTCGCGGTCGAATTTCTCCAACCGGTTGGCCATCAACACGCGTGGGAACAGTTTTTCCTGGCAGAATTCGCGCGCGGCGTCGCGGATCGCGCGCTCGTCCTCGGACAGTTCGGACTCGATACGCAGCGCGTCATCCCACTGGAACGGAGTGAACTGGCTGGCGGGTTTCGTGGGTCGATCGTTCACGATTCCGTCTCCGGCACTGGCTCCGGCATTCGCTCCCCCATTGGCGGCTCCCCCATTGGCCGGCGGCGCACCATCATAAACGCGGGAACGTCGTCGCCAAACCCGACAACCGAAGCACCCAGATCCTCCTTGCGCCAACGCTGACGATCGTCGGGCCTCCTCTCCTCACGCGGCGAAGGCCGGTCACGGGTCTCGCGCGGTTCTGGTTCCTCGCGCCTGGCTTCATCGCGCGGCGGGCGCATGCGTGGCGCGGTCTCACGGGTCCGTGAACGCTCGGGCGCACGGGCCTTCGCCGGTGCCACGGCCTCCTCACGCGGACGGGACCGCGCGGCCGGTTCATGTCCGTTCGGCGCCACCAGCGCGTCAACGGTCCGTGCCGGCGCGGCTTCATCCCGAACCAGAACCGGCGGTGCCAGAACCGGCGGTGTATGATCACGGGCTCGCGGAGCGCGCTCCTTGCCGCGCGCCGTCTTCGCCGGTGCCCCCTTCTTACTGGCGGGTGCCTTACGCCCGCGCCGTTTGCGGCCGTCGAACTCGGCCCAATCGACCGGATCGAGACCTTCGACGATCATCGGCGGAATCGGATGGCCGGTCAGTTTCTCGATCGCCTCGACCGCCAGGCGGTCTTCCGGCATCGCGATGGTGAAGGCGTGACCTTCAAGGCCCGCGCGGCCGGTGCGGCCGATGCGATGCACGTAGTCCTCGGCGTGATGCGGCACATCGAAATTGAACACATGCGACAGCCCGCCGATATCCAGACCGCGGGCGGCGACGTCGCTGCACACCAGCAACCGCAATTCGCCGGCCTTGAATTTCTCCAGCGTGGTGAACCGCACCGTTTGCGCCATGTCGCCATGCAAGGCACCGGCATCGAATTTATGCCGGACCAGCGACTTGTGCAGAATATCCACCTCGGTCTTGCGATTGCAGAAAATCAACGCGTTCTGCACGTTCTGCGTCCGGATCAGGCGCCGCAGCGCCTCCCGCTTGTCATGCTCGGCGACCAGCGCCAGGCCCTCGGTGATCCCAACCGCCACGGTCGCCGACCGGGAGACGGTGATTTCCTTCGGGTTTTGCAGGAAGGCGTCGGCGAGGCGTTTGATCTCCGGTCCCATCGTCGCGGAGAAGAACAGCGTCTGCCGGTTGGCGGGCAACAGCGCGACGATCCGCTCGACATCGGGAATGAAGCCCATGTCGAGCATCCGGTCCGCCTCATCAATCACCAGGATGCGCGTGTCGGTCAACAGGATCGTGCCGCGCTCGAACATGTCGATCAGCCGGCCGGGCGTGGCGATCAGCACATCGACGCCCTTGTTCAGCACCTCGCGCTGATCGGACATACTCTCGCCGCCGATGATCAGAGCGTGAGTCAGTTTCAGATATTTGCCGTACTGAACGAAATTCTCCGCCACCTGCAACGCGAGTTCGCGGGTCGGTTCCAGGATCAGGCTGCGCGGCATGCGTGCCCTCGCCCGCGACCCGGCGAGAATGTCCAGCATCGGCAAAGTGAACCCGGCTGTCTTGCCGGTGCCGGTCTGTGCCACACCCAGAACGTCGCGGGTCATCAGAATGACCGGGATCGCCTGTTCCTGGATCGGCGTGGGATGGCGATACCCCATGTCGTCGATCGCGCGTAGCACTTCCTCGGACAATCCAAGATCGGCGAACACCGCGCGAGCCGGCTCATCCGGAGCGGCCAGATGCGCCGCGTACGCCGCGTCATGCTCATCATCCGAATCGTCGTACGACTCGCCGCCGCCGCCGTCCGCCGAGTGCACGTTCGGGGCCGCGGCCGGCGCATCACGATCATCGCTCTCGCGGGACTCTCCTGGCCCCGACAAGATTTCGTCCTGCTCCACCTGGGCGGGATCAGTGTCAGTCAAATTGGATCCAGTCGCTGTGATGGCCGCGGTTCGGTTCCGCGGCAACCGGATGCATGGCGAAGCGTCTTCCTCGTACCAGCCCGGAATTCGCCCGGTATCGGTAGAACATACCGGAAAGTCAAGAGCGAACGGTTTTCACACTTCGTTCATTCTTCTCGCGTGGCGCGATCGCGATCCGGTTCGTCGCGGCGGCCCGGCGATTTAAGGATCGGTGACCGCCGCTCCTGGCCATCGCGCGCGGCGACGATCCGCACGCGGTCCGGCATTGGGGCGTGCTTCAAAAAGTCACGCAATCCATTGCAATAATACGCGTTGCACAGTTCCGCGCGTAACGCGCGGCCCAGTGTGCAGCCTTTGGGACCGTGAAAAAGGCAGGACGCGCGCCAGGAAACCGGCGTCAGGCGTTCGATGTACAAACGAATGATCGCTCGCGCGTCGAGGTCGGGATTATCGCGCCGAACCCGCGCCATCGTCCGTGCATCGATGTAAGCGTGATCGCCACCGCCCTTGCAACAGTGGCCCAGACAGGTGGCACAGCCCGCCGCGAGCACCGTGGCGGTGAAGCCGGTTGGCTCGGGCGTGGCTTTTTGAATCAACCGATCCGGCCGCCGGGCCACGCGAAGGTCGCGCAAGGACTGGATCAGATGCCGTTTCAGAGCGCGCACCCGGGCAGGCGGCGGTGACTCGAGCGTCTCATTCAGCAACGGAACTGTCACGATCATGACGTCGCTCATGGTGTGGATTCCGTGGGAGGTTCCGTCGACAGATACCAGCCGTCGCCGGCGAACCAGACCGACGCACCGGACGGCGGTTTCCGGGTCAGAGACCGCACCGCGTCTTTGCCGCCCGCCTTGAAAACCTCGTTCAGGCGAGCGGCCGTCACCGGGTCGCGTACCCCGGCGCAGTTGATGAACCCGCAATTCATCACGAACCGCGCGGCGAAGCTTTGTCCCAGGCGTCGCACCAGCAGCATGGCACCCCACCCGCCCCACGTCGCGTCTCCGGTCAGCGGGAACAACAGGCGGCCGCCCTGGCGCAACGCGCCGAGCCAGAATTTCTCGGGATGCGAGGCGCCCGCGCTGACATAGATCGCGTCGGCTTCCGGCAGCCTCCGGCCCGCCCCGCTCTCGGAATGGATCGTGACGTTCGGCCACCGCGCGAGATTTTCCACCGCCCGCGCGGCGAGGATGGGTTCGATCTCATAGCCATCCACCGATCCCGCGAGTTCGGCCAGGATCGCGGTGTAGTATCCGGTGCCCGTGCCGACATGCAGTACCCGATCCCGCCGCGTCAGTTCCAGCGCGGCGATACAGTGCGCGTGCAAGGACGGCTGACCATTGTTGATGCCTTTGGCACGATCAAGAGCCACAAGCTTGTCGTCGTAGAGTGCTTCCGGATCGCTGGTGGTTGACCATGCGTCCGGTGGTCCGCCCGAACCGGTCAGCCAGGGCGGCGGACCGAGAAACGCCTCGCGCGGGACCTTGGCGAAGGCGGCCTCGACGGCGGGATCAGGCAGGCCATAACGCGCGGCCACCTCCCGCGCATAAGCCGCGCGGCGTTTGGCCAGACAGGCGGAATCGGTGGTCATTCCGGCCATCATGCCACGGCGCGAACGGCGCGAGGAGACGCGAATTTCGCCGCCGCCCGGCTGGCGACGGCCGCGTCCCGGTGCCATCGTGAAAGCAGACAGCGAGGAGTTCCGTGATGCCGATACCGATCATTTTGGATTGCGATACCGGCACGGATGACGCGGTCGCGATCCTGCTGGCGCTCGCCTCGCCTGAACTCGACGTCCGGGCCATCACCGTCGCCGGCGGCAATGTTGGGCTGGATCGCACGCTGACCAACACACTCGCACTGACGAAACTCGCGCATTCGGCGGTGCCGGTTTACAGCGGCGCCGACCGTCCATTGCTCGGATCGTTCTTCAACGAACCCAGAATTCATGGCGTCGACGGGCTGGGCGGCATCGTGCTGCCGGATGGTGGCCTGGCGGAACCGGAGCTGGCGTCCGACGCGATCCGGCGCATCCTGCGGACATCATCGGAGCCGGTGACTCTTGTCGGGATCGCGCCGGTGACGAATTTGGCGCTGGCACTGATGACTGAACCCGACCTCGCCGGCAACGTGGACAACATCGTTCTCATGAGCGGCGCCTGGGCCGAAGGCAACGCCACACCGGCCGCCGAGTTCAACGCATTGAACGACCCGGAGGCGCTGGCCGTGCTGCTGGCCTGCGGCCGTCCCGTGGTGTTCGCCACGCTGGAATTGACCGCTCAGGCACTGGTGACGCCGGAGAGGCTGGCGGTGTTGCGTGGGATGGGTCCGGGTCTTTGCCTGAAAGCGGCGTGCGACATTCAGGCGAGTGTGCCGAAGTCGCGGCGGCTGCCGGGTTCGCCTCTGCACGATCCTTGCGCGATCGCGTGGTTGCTGCGTCCGTCATTGTTTACGACCCGGAGTTGTTCAGCGCGTGTGGACCTTGGCCCAGGGATTGGCCGAGGCCGGACGGTGATCGACCGTTGGGCCCGGACTGACGATCCGCTCAACGCAGTCGTGCTGGAGACATTGGATGCGGACGGGTTCTTCGCGCTGTTGGGGGAGCGGTTGGGACGGTTGCCTTGAGTAAGACAACAGCCTGTTCAAAGGCCATGGTTACGGGGGGTTGTTCGATCGCGGCGACCGATCCCACCTTAACTTTCGCGCCAGGGTATGAAACTGACGCTGCCTAACCGCATATTTTGAACTATCCGGCGAAACTCCCATAAAATCAGCGGATATTTCGAATGGGTCGTTGTGCACGAAATGCGCCCTGGAATCCCTGTCGGGCACCACCCCTTCGAGCCAACGATGGAACTTCACGATCGCGGGTTTTCCGCACTTAAAGACGACGCTCAGGATTTCGTCGCATCGTTCCTCGAATGCGTCGAATTCCCGACGAACATCCTCATCGGAAGTTGGATCGAATCTATGCAGTTCGGACATTTTGCACCGTAAGAACAGATTGGACCGGTTGTGCTCGAACGAGGTTCAGTGCTTTGACCGCCTTTTTGGTATGGAAACTTAGCTGTTCATAGTCGGAAAAGGCAGTCCCCTGGAAAGTGGAAACCGGCCCATACCCAACATCGTAAAATCGATTTGGTGCGTTCGGTCGATGACTGTTTATACCGTGACGGCAATATGTAACAAAATCGGTCCAGTCAGGTTCAGGTTGAACCAACGCCAAGGTATCTAAGCCACCGACAGTATCGAGATTAATCCAAAGCTCAACCACCGATGCTCCAATCGGATCAGGTGCGCGGCCGCGAGAATGGCGCTCCTTCAATGTGTCATACTTGCCTCGAGCAAAGTTCTTGGCCTGCCCCAGCTTTCTTGTGGTATAAAATCCCGGTCCAAAATCACGATTCGAGATAGACTTGGAAAGGTCAATTCCCTTCATGACCTCGGCGGCGAACGCCTGGGTTGTCCCATGGTACAGTTTCAACGGACCGTTACGCCAGGACATAGTTTCTCATACCACAAACCTTGCGCGGCTATCTCGAACCACGCGGTCGTCACAATATAGTGGGGAACGGCTCGACACAAGGTCGCCACCCCCCTACCGGTTCGCCAGCCTCGCCCAACTTAACGCCGTGCCAAGCGCGGCGAAACCGGCGGCGACGCCGATCGCCACGTGCATGCCAAGCGTCACCGGATGCGGCGAATTATGTGTCAGACCCAATATCACCGCGACCAGCGCGCTGCCGGTGGTCTGACCCACCAGCCGCGCGGTCGAGACCATGCCGCTGCCCGCCCCCGCCCGATCCGGCGGCGCGCTGCCAATCAGCAATCGGTTGTTTGGGGACTGAAAGAATCCAAACCCCGTCCCGCAAACCGCCATCCTCCAGGCGATGTCCAACCGGCTCGCGTGCTCCGGCATGAACAGCACGAGCAGCAAACCTCCGGTCATCACCGCCAGACCCAGTCCGCCCAACAATCCGGCGGGATAACGATCGGCGAGGCGGCCGGCGATCGGCGCGACAATGACCAGCACGCCGGGCCAGGGCGTGATCAACAGTCCGATCTCGATCGGCGACCTGCCCTCGACGTACTGGAAGTAGAACGGCAGCGTAATGAGCGTGATCATCGCCGCGGCGTGCACGCAGGTCGCGGTTGCGACCGATAGCGCGAACACCGGTCGGCGGAATAAATCGACCGGCAACATGGGCGCGCGTAACGTCAACTGGCGGCGGACGAAAATCGTGCCGACGACGACGCCGATCGCCAATTCCGTGAGGATCATGGTCCGCGACTGACCGCGGCCAATTCCGTCCAGGCCCGGAATGAACGTGCCGAGAGCGATCGCGTTCAGCAGCGCGCTGATCGGATCGAATTTGTGGCCCGAGGCGGGCGACGGCGGCAAATAGCGCAGCGACAGCCACCACGACAAAACACCCAGAGGTACCTGCACTCCGAACAGCCACGGCCACGACCCGAGCGCCATGATCCCGGCCGCCACCGATGGACCCGCCGCGGAGGACGCAGCCACCACGAGCACGTTGTATCCAACGCCTCGGCCGAGTTGCGAACGGGGGAAAATGAAACGGATCAATGCGCCGTTGACACTCATGATGCCCGCGCCGCCAACTCCCTGCAGCACGCGCGCGGCGATCAGCACGGAAATGGAAGGCGCGAGCGCGCAGATCAGCGACCCGAATGTGTAAAACACGAGGCCCCAGATATAAACTCGCCGATGGCCATAGACGTCGCCCAACGAGGCGCAGGGCATCAGACAAACCGTGACCGCGAGCTGATAGGCGTTCACCACCCAGATCGATTCCGCCGGCGTCACGTTCATGTCGCGAGCGATCGTCGGCAGCGCGATATTGGCGATCGAACCAACCAGCACGGAAATCGCGACCGCTATGCCCACCGCGACCATGGCGATGGCGCGTTGGCCGGGCGGCAACCCGTCCTGAGCATCGATGAAAATTTCGGCCTGATCCATTCTGACGATTGAATTCCGGGTGAAACGGGACGCGGCGAGGCCCATACGGGATCGGCCCTACCCTGTCACCCGAGCCCCGCCGCGGGTCAGCCAACCGAGGTCAGAGTGTGAAACTGCTCGGGGCGTTAGCCCGGACCCCACCAAGAGGCTCTGCCTCCTGGCGGGTTTCAGGGCAGCGCCCTGAGCGCCTCCACCTTCGCCTCGATCCGGTCCCAGATCGCCTTTTCGAGGTGCACCCCATCGAACCGGGCGATCTCCTGCAGGCCGGTCGGCGACGTGACGTTGATTTCCGTCAGATAGTCGCCAATGACATCGATACCCGTGAAGATCATGCCCTGCTCGCGCAAGGTCGGGCCGATCGCGGCGCAGATTTCCAGATCGCGCGCGGTCAGAGGCGATTTCTCCGGCCGGCCGCCGACATGCATGTTGGACCGCGCCTCGCCCTCGGCGGGAACGCGATTGATCGCCCCCATCGGCTCGCCGTCCACCAGGATGATGCGCTTGTCGCCCTTGCGCACCGCGGGTTCGTAACGCTGTAGCATCAACGGCTCGCGGGACCGGGCGAAGTGCATTTCCAGCAGCGAGGCGAGGTTTTCATCGTCGGGTTTGATGCGGAACACACCGGCGCCGCCATTGCCGAACAGCGGCTTGACGATGATGTCCTTGTATTCGGCGCGGAACGCCCGGATCGCCTCGAGGTCCCAGGTGACCAGTGTGGGTGGCATCAGATCGGGAAAGTGCGTGACCAGCAGCTTTTCGGGCGCGTTGCGCACCGCGACCGGATCGTTGACCACCAGCGTTCCGGGTTGGATATGCTCAAGCAAATGGGTCGCCGTGATATAGGCCATATCGAACGGCGGATCCTGCCGCATCAGCACGACGTCCATCGTATCGAGCGCGAGCTCGGCCATTTCTCCAAAAGTGTAATGACCGCCGAGCTGACGCCGCACCGTGACCAGGCGGGCGCGGGCGAACAGACGCTCGGTCCGCCTGCCGCCATGCGGTTTGGAGACGCCTTCGCGCAAGGACATGTGGCGCACTTCGTAGTGCCACATCATGTGGCCGCGCGCCTGCGCTTCGAGCATCAGAGCGAAGCTGGAGTCGCCATCGATGTTGACGGTCTCCATCGGGTCCATCTGGATCGCGACTTTCATTGCGCCCGTCATGTCTGTGCCTTCCCGGATTCTACCTTCACCGTTATCACTGGCTTTGATCCCATACCATGAACACGTCTCCTTCGGCGTGAAGAGCCATATTCATTTCCACTGGTCCCGGACTCGTCTGAGCGCCGCGAGGCTTTACCACGGAGGACACCAAGAACCACGGAGTTTCACGGAGAAGAGAATCGTTTATTCGTTGCATCACCGTTCGCCATGTTGGCACAGAATTTCATCGCGATGAACCTCCGTGGTTCTCGGTGTCCTCCGTGGTAAACTCTTGCCGCCCGGTGAGCAAACGCCCGCCGCGCCATGGGGCACCCGGCCTCCCCGGGGATATACGGCTCGGACCAGACTCCTTCCGGTCCCCCTACATCGCGATCGCGTAAGCCGGCCGCCTCGGGTCCGCGCCGGCGCCAATCAGGCCGGTCTTCGGGTCGGTGAGAATCGCCTCCACCGAGCCCGCGAGCCAGGTCCAGTCGGGCCAGTTCTGAATTTCGTGCCCACGGGCGGCGAGTTCGTCCTTGGTCGCCTGATCGATCCGCCCCTCGACCGCCAGGCGGCCGGGGAAATACTCGAATGGCGCGAAGGAGGACGGGAACGAGTAAGACGCCACCCGCGGCGCCTCGATCGCGGTTTGCGGGTCCATGCCGAAATGCATGATATTCAGCAGAACCTGGAGCATGGCCTGCGTTTGCACATCGCCTCCCGGCGTACCGAACGGCATCACGCCACCCTCTTTGGTCACCAGCATCGCCGGATTAGGTGTCAGCCTGGGCCGTTTGCCCGGAGCCACGCCCGCCGGATGTTTCGGATCCGGCCGGCTTTGCGAACCGCGGCCAGATGGCGTGATGCCCAGACCCGGAACGACCGGCACGTTGCCCGACCCATCTGACGGCGTCGCACTGAAGGCATTACCCCAGCGATCGGCGACGCAGCAGTACGATGTGTCCGCCTCGACCTTCGGCAGTTCCCGATCGCTGGCGGCGAACTCCCGGTTGGGCAGGTCGAGCGGCGCGGGCATGTGCCCGAACGCGCGGTCGTCGCGCACCGCCGCCGCCCGCCGCGCGATCGTCGCGGGATCGAGCAAGTGGTCGACCGGCACATGGATAAAATTCGGATCGCCGAAGTGATATTCGCGGTCCGCCAGCGCCAGGTTCAGGCACTCGACGATGCGGTGCAGATAGTCCGCCGAGTTGTGGGCCAGGCCGTCGATGCCCAGATGCTCGACCAGCGCGAGCGCCTGTTGCAGGGCGGGTCCCTGACACCACGGGCCGCATGTAAGAAGTTCGTGGCCGCGCCAGTTGCGCCGCACCACCGGCTCGATCGCGGAATGATACCCCGCCAGATCGTCCATCGACAGGTAACCGCCTTCCTCCTGCTGGAATTTAACAATCGCGCGGGCGATATCGCCGCGATAGAACGAGTCGTGCGCCGCCTGCAGGCCTTTCATTCGGTCTGGCCCGGCGGCTCGGTCCTGATCGGCCATGAACTGCAACGTTTTCGCGAGATCGGATTGCACGAATTTATCGCCCGGCTTCGGCACGCGGTTGTTCGGCAGGAAGATCGCGGTGTTGGAAGCCCAGCGACGATATTCGTGCTCATGCGAGGCGATGGATGTGGCGAGGAGGGGATAAACGGCGAACCCCTCACCGGCGAAACGAATCGCCGGCGCGACGACGTCGGCGAAACGCATCGTACCGTGCCGGCGCAAAGCGGTGATCCAGGCGTCGGGCGCGGCGGGAATGACGGTGCGCAACACGCCGTCCGGAATCTTGCCGCCGTGCTCACGCATGAACAGATCGGCGGGCAGTTTTTTCGGCCACCAGCCCAGACCGGCGATGCTTTCCACCGTTCCGTCAGCGAGACGGAGGATGATCGGCGCGACACCCGCGACGTTGACCAGGTCCGGCTGCAGCACGCCCAGAGCGATGCCCGCGGCGCATCCGGCGTCGATGGCGTTGCCTCCGGCTTCCAGAATGGTGAAGCCGGCGGCGGCGGCGAGATAATGGCCGGCGGAAACGGCGTGGCGTGTGCCGTGGATCGTGGGGCGATGGCTCATGACCAATGTCCTTTGGCGTGCAGTCGCGCGGTCTTCACCCAGTGGCGTGAGGGCGATCGGCGCACAGGGTGCACGCGTGAGGTGTCTTCGTCCAGCGCGGTGCGCGATGCGGCGGAGGCAGGAAACCTCCGCCACCTTGTCAGGTCAGGAATTCGTCGGTCCAGGCCTTGTATTTGTCCGACCTCGTGACCTTCGCCATCATCTCGGACGATGCGATGCCGGTCAGGGCGGACGGTTTGGTGCCGTCGCGCAACGCCTTCAGCGTGTTGTAAACCGCCTGCACCGCGGCCGAAAACGGCTGGTGCCCCTGCAACGCGATCCGCACGCCCATGGAGCCGAGCCAGGCTTTGTCATGGTCGCCACCGCCGCCGCCCAACATGATGGGGATTTTAAGTTCGGCGTGCAGCATTTCGATGACTTCGCGCGTCGTGCCGCCGGCGAAAAACATCGCGTCGACGCCAACCTTTTCATAGGCTTTCGCGCGCGCCAGAGCGTCTTGCGGGCTGGAGATCGCGGCGGCACTGGTGCGGCCGATGATGGTCAGTGACTTGTCTTCCCGCGCGCTCAGAGCGGCGCGCATTTTGCCGATGCCTTCCTCGATCGATATCAGGCTCGGCTTTTTTTCGCCGAAGGCGCGCGGCAGGACGGTGTCCTCGATCATGATGCCGGCGACGCCCGCGGTTTCCAGTTCCTGGATGGTGCGCATCACGTTCAACGCGTTGCCGTAACCATGATCCGCATCCACCATCAACGGTAATTTGCCGGCGCGGTTGATGCGGTAGGCCTGAGCCGCGAACTCGGTCAGGGTCAGCACGATCAGGTCTGGCGCACCGAGCACCGAGAACGAGCCGATAGAGCCGGCGAACATGCCGACCTCAAAGCCGACATCCTCGGCGATACGGGCGGAAATCGCGTCGTACACCGAACCTGGATGGAGGCATTCGGTGCCACCTATCGCGGCCCGGTAGCGTTCACGGCGGTCTGTCCAATGCATGGTGTCCTCCCTGGTCCGTTCCCGGCAGGGTAGTGGCGTTCAGGTTGGGTGGGAAGGGACGCCGCCGCCAAACGATTGTCGCACCGGGCCCGGCATGGTACTCGCCACTTGAAGGAGTCAAGGTCGTGACGAGAACGATATACGCTGGCCTGTTGTTACTGATGATCAGCCTGGTGACCACGCCTTGCCGGGCGGACGGCGCATTCATCACGGCCGCGATCAACTGGCCCGGCGGCAAGGCACAGTTCTTTCTGAGCGATGGCACCTACGTCCGCTATGACATCGCCGCCGATCGCGCCGACCCCGGCTATCCGAAGCCGGTCGACGACGGCACCTGGCCCGGGATGGGAGGTTACGGGACCAAGATCATCGCCGCGTTCAATACTCGGGACAACAAGGCGATTTTCATTCTGTCGACTGGCGATTACCTCCGTTACGACATAGCATCCGATCGTGTCGACCCTGGCTATCCCCGCCCGGTCAATGATGAGACATGGCCTGGTTTGGAGCCGTTCGCGTCAAGCATCTCCGGCGCGATCAACTGGGCCAACGGAAAGGTTTACATTTTCTTCAGTGACGGACGCTATGTGCGATACGACATCGCGGCGGATCACGTCGATGCCGGTTATCCGAAGCCGATCAACGAGCAAACCTGGCCTGGGCTGAATACGTATTTTCAGAAGAAGTCGTCGGGACTGTCCACCCGCGGAAAGTTCGGCCGATCCGGGTTGGGGTGATTCTGGTTTCGGCGGAGCCGAAATTCACACCATCTCGATGCGCGGCTCGCGGCCAACAAGCGAAACGGCGCGCTGTAACGTTTCGATCGTCACGTTGCCTCGGGCGCCCAGGATGCGGTCCACCTGGGCGCGGCTCGTGTGCATCAGTTCGGCAAGCTGGGTCTTGCTCATGCCCTTGCGCTTCATTTCCTGGGCGAGTTGCCACGCCACGACGCGCGTCACCGCCTCCGCGCGGGCTGTGTCGCGGATGCCTTCCTCGCGCAGGAAGTCGTCCAATGTCGGGCCCCAATGAGGGTTCTTTTTGCTCATGCTTTCATCTCCTTCATCCGTTCGCGGGCGAGCGCGATGTCGTTCGGCGGTACCCGTGGCGATCTCAACAACACGATTGGTGCGGCCGTACCAAAGAGTGACGGTGCGATGTTGCCAAACCGTGCAGGCATGATGCAGCACTTGCGTCAGTGTCGGCAGGCGCTTGCCCCCCGCCTTCGCGTCGCGAAGGCGGGGGATGGCGCCGGCCACCAACAGCAGGACGTTCCGCCAGGTCGGGCGGGTGAACAGCCTGGGCAAGCCGGCAAGCCGCGACAGCAGACTTTCCGGCAGGGGAGACTCGTCGGATGGAGGAATGGGATCGAACTGTTCCATCGCATGCGTCGAATCGATTCGACCGAATCGCGGCAAGCGCTGGATTCGGGGTCCGCGGTATGAAGTATCGGCGCAAGCTGGATCGTCCGGCAGGCCGGGTGAGGGCAAACTGGCCGCCATGACGGAATCCGACCCGACCCACGTCATGATCGCCGCCACGTTCGCCGGTCTCGACGTGGTAAAATCCCGTGGTGGTTACACGCTACTGGATCCTCGCGGCGGTACGCCGCTCGCGCGGCTGAAGCCGATCCCGCAATCAGACCGCTTCGAACTGTTCTACTGGTCCGACACGCGGGGACGCTGGCGTACGTTCGGAGACTTCGAACGCCTCAGGCTCACCCTCGAACGAGCCCACGAAATCTTCCAGGAGGAAACAATCTTTCACATCCCGCCGAGGCGGTGAGGCTGCGTATTTTTCGATAAAGTCCAGCTTAGGGCATGCCAGACCCGGACCGCCCGCACCGTCTCTCTCACGTCATGCACCCGCAACACCGCCGCACCCTGGGCCAGCGCGAACAGGCCGGCGGCGACGGAGCCTGGGCCTCGCCGCGCCGGCTCGGCCTCGCCGCTGATGGCCCCGATGAAGCCCTTGCGCGAAACGCCGGCCAGAATCGGCAACCCCATGGCGGTAAGCACGGACAGGCGGCGCAACAGGGCGATCGAGTGCGGCGGATGCTTGGCGAATCCAAAGCCGGGATCGATCGCGATCGCCTCTCGCCCGATGCCTGCCTGCTCGGCGGCGGCGACCCGGACAGCGAGTTCGGCCATGACCTCGGCGGCGACGTCGTCGTAGCGCGCGAGGCCCATCATCGTGGCGGGCGTACCGCGCATGTGCATCAGGACCACGGGACAGCCTCGTTCCGCCACCACCGCGGCGGCATCTGGATCATGGCTGAGCGCTGAAATGTCGTTGACGATCGCGGCCCCCGCGTCCAACGCCGCCGCCATGGTCGCGGCATGGCAGGTGTCGACGGAAACCAGCACACCCGCCGCCGCCAGGCCGCGGATGACCGGCAGGATACGGGAACGCTCGATTTCAGGCGGTGTCGGCGAGGCGCCGGGACGAGCGCTCTCCCCGCCCACGTCGACGATGTCCGCGCCGTCATCGCGCATGGCGATACCGGCGGCGATGGCGGTTTCCGGATCGAGCCGTCCGCCGTCGCTGAAACTGTCCGGGGTGACGTTCAGCACTGCCATGACACGCGGCCGGTCGAGGGTCAGACCAGCCCAGATTGGAGCGGCGGGCGTGGTGAATGGCATGGCCATGAGAACCCAGGTCGGAAAAAACAAGGCGATCCCGCGCGCGAGGCCGCAACCAGACCGTCGCGCGCCGAACCTACCGTCCGGACGTCGGCTCGGGTACAGGCTCGAATCGGATATGGCAACGCCGCGCGAACGATCGAACGTCTGATTTCATCCGACGGCGACCTGGAGCGGTGCCATTCGCTCGGTGGTGGCCCGCCAGGAGGCGAACCTCGCATGCGCCTGATCCAGCCATTCCAGCACGAAGGGCGAAAAACGGTCCTCACGCAGTTTCTGGAACGCCAGCCAGGTCATCGCGACCAGGCCGGGGATGGGGGGCGATCCCGGCGCGACAGATGTTGGCGTGGCGAAATGGTGCCGCGACGATCGGTTCAGAAAGGCATCGATGCCCGGCCGGTCGCCGCCGATTCCGGCCGGCCAGTCGATCCCCGCGGTCTGGCCGGCACGGGCCATGCAACCAGGCCAGTCATCCAGCAACTCATCATAGCCGATCACCGCGCGCGGTACCGCGCGGGTCGCACGCTCAGCTTCAAGCATGTGGTGCAACCAAACCGGTGCCAAAGCGGCTCGCGGCAAAAGATCGCGCCGGGCAATCGACTGAAGCACCTCCTCCGGATGACGCATGACCAGAAGAACCGCCACGGCGATGCCAGCGGCCTGAAAAACCGGCAGCCAAACCGGCAACGTCAGGCACAGGCGCGGATCCTTGATCACGAACGCCGGAGCATCCGCGAATTCGTCCCGCAGGATATCACGCGCCATACCCGACGCGTTCGCCCGGGTCGCCCCGTCAAGCTGGCTCGCATCGAACGACAGGCAGTCATGCCACGTGCAGCCCGCCGCCTGGAGCAGCCAATGATTGAGTGCGACGACCCAGGTGGGTTCATAGGTGCCGGCGGGATTGTCCGCGGTCGGCCGAAGCAGCGTTCTGGGCGGTGCCAAACCCAGCCGCACAGCCGTTCCCGCGACGGCCGACGTGCCGCTTCGGTGCATGCCAAGTATAATGACCGCGACCCGAGAAGGTCTTGCCATGGACCCGGACTTGTCAGCTGTTGAGACTCAACCCGCCGGGGCAGCGTGGTGACCCAAGGTAACGGCATTAATTCGTGACTTAAACCCAATGTTACGAACTGTCGCCGTACGTCACACGTGGAACCGCCGCGCGATCGGGAGGCACGGGGGCCGTGGCCAATCACCTGGCGATCGTCCGGTCTTGCCGCCCGCGGGCCAACCACCCTTTCAGGGTGCGAACCGGCGGTGACGCCACGATCAGGTACCACGCGTTGGCGAGCGGGGCGTTGCCGTTTAGCATGCCTCGCAGAATCAGCATGGCACCGTGCAAAGGAGCCTCCGCATAAACGTTCCGCCCGAGCCGGGCGTATCGGAAGCCGTAGATGTGGCGGCGCTCGCCAAACGACAACCGATCCTTCTGGGCCTCGATATGTCTCCGCACCGCCGGCCAAACCTCAATATCCCATCGCCAGGTCCGGTGCGATAGCCCGGCCGGCTGGGTATGGGTAATCACGAGAACCTCGTCGACGAAGCCAGTCTCGCCGAGCAGGGCGACCCGTATGAAGAAATCCTGATCCTCGATCAATTCCATGCCCAGATGGAAACCACCGACCGCGTCAAACGCGGAGCGCCGAACCATCGCCACCGACGGCATCGCGTTGCTGTACGCGAGCATGGTGCGCCAGCCGTCCCGACCGAGCGCGGGAGGCAAGGTGGAAAAGATCCGTTCCCGTACCGTGCCGTCAAGTGTGACATTCGAAGCGTCGCAGGAGACGAATGTCATATCCGGATGACTGGCCAACAGGGCGACCTGGCGCGCCACCTTTTCCGGTAACCATTCGTCATCGGAATCAAGGAAAGCGATAAATTCGCCGTGCGATTGGGCAAAACCGGCATTCCGCGCGCCGGCGGCACGCAGGTTACGGTCGAGCGCGACGACGGTGACATCGCCGCGCTCCGCCTCAGCTTCCAGGATCTGCCTGGTGTTATCGGTACTGGCGTCGTCGACGGCGATGATTTCCAGGGGCCGCCATGTCTGCCGGCGCACTGAGTCGATCGCCCGCACGATCGTATCGGCGGCATTATAACAGGGGATGATGACAGTGACCAAAGGCTCAGTCATGCGGCGTGGCTCCAGTGCGCCTGATCGGCGGAAACAACACCGATGGCGATTTCATTGTACTGACAACAGCCACGTCGAACCAGGCGATCTCACGATCACAATTCCGCACTCAGACTGGCGGCCCCCAGGATCCAGGCGTAGCCTGGTCGCAAGCTGGCGGTCAGATCAATAACGGAGGAAACCGATGTGGACACGCCCATTGCTCGCGATGCTTTGTGTCGTCAGCATGACAAATCCCGCCTCCGCGCAAAAGCACTATGACCAGGGCGCCTCCGACACCGAAATCAGGCTTGGCCAGACCATGCCGTATAGTGGCCCGCTTTCGGCGTTCGCCACATTGGGCCGCGCCGAGGTCGCATACTACCAGATGATCAACGATCAGGGCGGCGTGAACGGCCGCAAGATCGTCATGCTATCGGTCGACGATGGTTTCAGCCCGCCGAAAACCGTCGAGCAAACCCGCAAGCTGGTCGAGGAAGACGGCATCCTGGCCATCGTCGGCTCACTCGGTACAGCGACCAACGGCGCGGTGCAAAAATACCTGAACCTGAAGAAAATCCCGCAGATTTTTCTCGCCAGCGGCGCCACGAAATGGGCCGATCCGGCGCATTTCCCCTGGACCATGACGTTCACCTGGACCTACCAGGCCGAGGCGCGGGTCTATGCCAGTTATGTGCTGAAACACATTCCGGACGCGAAGATCGCGGTGCTCTATCAGAATGACGATTTCGGCAAGGACTTCTTAAAGGGCTTCCACCAGCGCTTCGGCGACAAGGCGTCCACCCTGATCGTCAAAGAGGCGACGTATGAAGTCAGCGACGCCACCGTCGACTCGCAAATCATTGAACTGGCCAGCAGCGGAGCCAACGTGTTCTTCAACATCGCGACGCCGAAATTCGCCGCGCAGGCGATTCGCAAGGCATACGACATTGGCTGGCACCCGACGCAATTCATCGACAATCCGGCGGCCTCGGTCGGCACCGTGATGAAGCCGGCCGGTGTCGAGAAAGCCAAGGGTGTGCTGTCGACCGGGTTCGTCAAGGACCCGACCGACCCGCAATTCCAGAATGACGCCGACTTCAAGGCATGGCTCACGTGGATGAAGCAATACTTCCCGGAGGGCAGCCTGGAGGACCCGCAAAACGCTGTCGGCTACGCTCAGGCGCAGACCATGGTGCAGGTGCTGAAGCAATGCGGCGACGACCTGACGCAGGAAAACATCATGCGTCAGGCCACCAGTTTGCATCATTTCCATCCCGCCATGCTGATCGACGGGGTCGATCTCAGCACCAGCCAGGATAACTATGAGCCGATGCGCAAGCTGCGCATGGTTCGTTTCGATGGCGAACGTTTCACCTATTTCGGCGAGATCATCGACGCCGGATCGGACTGACGCCCAGACTGACGCCCAGACTGGCGCCCAGACTGGCGCCCAGACTGGCGCCCAGACTGGCGCCCAGACTGGCGCCCAGTACGCGTCTCCAACGGCGACATCGCGCGAGCCATCGCCACGAACCGATCGTCGGCCACGCCGCCATTCAGCGTCAGCGCGTCGGCGCAGGCATCGAAATGCGCGCTCAGGCGGGAGGCCCGGCGCACGACCGCGGCCAGGATCAACGCGGCGAGCAACACATACATCGAAATGGCGACCCGATTGACGCTCGTCAGCACCATCGGGTCGTTGGCCAGCACCACGAGGTTCGACACCGAAGGCGCCTGAACCGCGGCCGGAGCCGGAGTCGTGAGAGCAAGCCGTTCCCTGTCCTCCTTGGCGCCGCGTTCCCGCAAATCGTTATCAGCGGCGGCGAAGTCGCTCAGCGGCTGACCGATCGCGCTTTCCGCGACGCCGATCGACCGCAACGCGTCCCGCATATCCGGTAAATTCACGGCGGCCATGACACCGGTTGTGTCCGGCATCGTGATCGCCAGCACCGAGCCGTCGCCCGCCACGGCCCAAAGCTTCGTCGGACCGGCGGCGGAAAGTGCCAGAAACGGCGAGGTGCCGCCGGTGTCATAGGCCTGCCAGCTCGTTCCACCGTCCGCGGTGGCCAGCAGCGTCCCGTGCACACCGACCACCCACCCATGCCTCGTGTCGGTGAACCGGACACCCTGCAGCTCAAACTGCGTCCCACTCTGTTGTTTGAGCCAGGAGGCGCCGCCATCCATGGTCTTCAGGATGGTGCCGTTCGCGCCGACCGCCCAACCGAGCGACGCGCCGGAGAAGTAAATCCCGTCGAGATCGCCGGTCGCGCCGGAATCGCCGGTCCGCCAGGTCGTGCCACCGTCACTGGTGCTCAGGATGATGCCATTTTTGCCAACCGCCCAACCGGTGGACGGATCAGCGAAATACACCGCCCGCAGATCGTCCTGCGTGGAACTGTCCTGTTTTCGCCAGTTCGCGCCACCATCGGCCGTGAAAAAGATCGCACCCCCCTCGCCCACGACCCAGGCGGTGGTATCGTCCAGAGCCGCGACAGCGGTGAGGTTTCCGCTGAGGCCGTTGTCCCGCTTGTGCCAGGTCGCGCCGCCATCCTGCGTTGTCACGATCGTGCCGCGGGCACCGGCCGCCCAACCGTGCCGCCGGTCGGCGAACGTGACACCCCGCAGGTCCGCCCGTGTGCCGCTATCGGCCTTGTTCCAGGTGACGCCACTGTCGCCGGTCGTCATGATGGTGCCCCCTTCGCCGACCGCCCACCCGAGGCGGGATCCGGCGAATGAAACACCCGCGAGCGCGTTCGCCACGCCACTGTCATGCACGCGCCAGACCGATCCGCCGTCTTCCGAGGCCAGGATCGTTCCCTTGCCGCCCACCGCCCACAGATGCGCCGGATCGGCGAAACGCACGCCATAAAGATCGACGGGAACGACGCCCTCAGCCTGATGCCAGGTGGCGCCGCCGTCCGCGGTGACCAGGATCGTACCATCGCGGCCAACCGCGATCCCATGTTTGGGGTCGGTGAAGTGCACCTCGGTCAGCGAACTGACGGTGCCGCTGTCGCGTTTCAACCAGGTGGAGCCCCCGTCGCGGGTGACCAGGATCGTGCCACCACGGCCCACCGCCCAGCCGCGCACCGGATCAGTGAAATGCACGCTGGCCAGCGACGTGGTCACGCCGCTGTCGCGTTTTTGCCAGGTGGTGCCGCCATCCTTCGTATTCAGGATGGTGCCGTTGAGCCCGACCGCCCATCCCTGCGCCGGGCCGGTGAAGTGCACGCCGGCCAGGGCGTGGTCGACGCCGCTCGCGTTCGGACGCCAGGTGGCGCCGCCGTCGATGCTGGCCAGGATCGTGCCCTCACCGCCGACAGCCCAGACGCGGTTCTGGCCGGCGAAGGAAACGCTGGTCAGCGTCACATCCACGCCGCTGTCGCGCTTCCGCCACGTGATGCCGCCATCGTCGGTGGACACGATCGTCCCCTTGTCGCCGACCGCCCAACCATGGGTGTTGTCGGCGAAGCGCACGCAGAACAGGTCGTTCCGGGTTCCGCTACGCGCCATCTGCCAGGTGTTTCCGCCATCCACCGTCAGCAGGACCGTGCCGTAGAGGCCGACCGCCCAACCATGCGTGGTATCGGAGAAATACGCGCTCGTGATCGACGTGTCGGCACCGAACGAGCCCAGACGCTGCTGTTCCAGCTTCACCACCATCGCCGCGCGGGCGGCGATGCGGGCCCGCGACGTGACGATGGTTTCCCGATCCTGCGCCAGACGGGCTTCGTCCACGTCGATCGCCACCAGTTGGCCGACATCCGTGGGCGCGGCGACCGGCTTCAACGCGGGCACTTGCTTCAGTTCGGTCAGCGCGATGTTTTGCGCGCCGAGAAAAGCGACCACGCCGGCGGCCAGCAGCATGGCGATCAGCACGAGGCAAACGCGCGCCTGGACTCGCAGCCAGGAGGCTCGCCTTCGGAGCCGCCATTCGATCTCGCCGGCGGCGGCCTCGAGCGGCGGTTCCGGTGGTTCGGGTGAACGATCGACGCGCCGGCGATCGATCGTCAGCGTCGCGGGTTCGGCCGGTGTTTCAGGCGGGCGATCGTTCAAGGCGTGCGACCTTCATGATCCTTTGGCATGATCGTTGGTCCGGCGGCGGACAATTGCCCACGTCCGAGGGCTAATTGAAAGAGATTTGAACGCGGTTCAAGTGTCTGACGATTGGATCGCGAGCGCACGTGCATAGCGCCGAAAGATTACAACGGTCTGTCCCTGGCCCATCCTTCTCAGGTATCGGGCACGCCCGGTTCATCGCCTGACCCAGAATTGGTTCGTGCCCACCGGCACGAAACCCAGTCGATGGTAGAGCGCGATGGCGGGCTGGTTGCCGGCGACGACCTGCAGGCCAACGGTATGCGCTCCCAGAGAGGCGGCCCATGCCATGAGCGCCCGCATCGCCAGATCGGCGCCGCGCTGGCCGCGGGAGTCGGCGCGCGTCGCGATGCACTCGGCGACGGCGTGACCGCCAGCGGCGACACATAGCGCGGTGGAGATCACGCGCCCGTCGCGGCGAACCGAGAAGAAGGCTCGCGGGTCGGGGATGCGCCGCAGGATCTGTCGATTGACCGCACGGCGGTTCTCGGTGATCGCTTCCATGTACACGCCAAGCCATTCCGGATTTGGATCGTCCGTGACGATGACCCCGGGCGGAGGCGCGGCCGGGCGCGCCGTGGCGAGCATCGTGACGGTCGTATTGTTCGCGATATAACCGCGCGCCATGAGCATGTCAGTGAGCCCGAGTGGCTGACTGAGATCGTAGGTCTGCAACTGGACCGGCGAAACTTCGGCACCATAGCGGGCTTCGACCCTATCGAGCGCCGACGCCATATCGTTGCCAATGAAATCAACTGTCGAAACGGAATTCGCCCGCTGCGATCCGCCGCCAGACCAGCGCCAGAGCCAGCCGTCGATCCGCTCCGTCTTCAACGCCGGCCAGGCACGGACATGCAGGCGCTCAATACGTCGCAGGGTTTCTTGATTGGTCGACATAAATCCCACCCCATCATCAGGCCGGCCCGCCCATCGCCATAAGGTTCAAGGCGTTGCGGGCTGTCAGGCGAATGGTTTAACCTTTTGACGAAAAACCGATAACAGAATCGCGGAAAACGCGAGTCGGCGATTTGCCTTGCATCTGTCCGTTACCGCGCCTATATCCTCGGTGTCGCCCTGTTGTTTGAGTCAGGTCCGTATTTCGTTTCGCTTCAGGCGTCGAACCCGGTTCCCTATCCCATCGCCGCGGTACGACCCATCGCGCGACTTCGCGTGGTGGAATTTCGTCAATGGAGTAAACGAATGTCTTTAGGTACGGTTAAATGGTTCAACGCCCAGAAGGGCTATGGCTTCATCCAGCCCGACGATGGCTCGAAGGATGTCTTCGTGCACATCTCGGCGGTTGAGCGGGCGGGTAAGACAACTCTGCCCGAGGGCCAGAAAGTCGCCTTCGAGATCGAGGAAGGCCAGCGCGGCAAGACCTCCGCCGTCAACCTCGAACTACGCTGATCCCGGCTGGATCGGGGGCGCTCACCGTGCCCCCTTTTCCACGCGGGATGCTGATTTCGTCACCGAGGAATTTCGCCGGATCGTCGTGACTTCGCACACCCGAGGCCACGTGACGAACCGTAGAAGTCCCTTGATCGGAGCAACCAGGCTGGTATCACCCGCATCCGATGCCGGACCCGATAAGCCGGGGGCCAGTCAGCCCAGGGCCGATCAGCCAGCGCCCGATCAGCCAGCGCCCGATCAGCCAGCGCC
>Ga0182018_10000866_pt1 | contig 37257 bp, 32 predicted proteins | sample 812P2MmetaG_FD_120490 | JGI IMG/M metagenome (GOLD analysis project Ga0182018, IMG submission 120490) | Permafrost microbial communities from Stordalen Mire, Sweden - 812P2M metaG | ecosystem: Environmental > Terrestrial > Soil > Wetlands > Permafrost | place: Sweden: Stordalen | collected...
ACCTTCAAGCGAAGAGTGCGCGTGAACGAGGGCGGCATGAGAGTATTATCACTCTTCACCGGCGTTCTTGCTCCACTACGTTTCGCAATTCACGGGTGGGTCGAAACGTCCTTGTTTCTTCGTTGTGCGCTCATCATCCGTATCGCTGTCGACTCACCCCGCGGCGCGCGCTGCGACGATGGGTTCCCCGTCAATCCCACGTCGCCCGGATCGTAGCACGCAGATAACCGCCCTCCGAGAGCGTCTGGTTCGCGGCAGCCATTTCCGACACCGCGACTGTCTGTAATAGGGTCAAAAAAAACGGTCTCTGCGGACCCGCAGCCTCAAGCCCCGGCGCGCTCCGCAAAGCGCCATGCCTGGGCCGCGATCTGCGGTAAGCGGCCCGCCAACTCGCCGGCGCGCGCACTCGAGGCATTGCCGTCCATGAGCCGCTTTTTGACGCCCTGCGCGATCCCCAAGAGACGAAACAGGTTGAAAGCAAAATACCAGTCGAGATCTTGAATCGCATCTCGCGACGTTTTCTCGCAGTATCGCGCAACCACTCGCTCGAGCGTCGGGATGCCGAGCCGATCAAGATCGAGGCCCAGCAGCCCCGCACGCCCGTCGAGCGGCGTGACCCAATTCATCAGGAAATACGAGAAGTCCGAGAGCGGATCGCCGAGCGTCGAAAGCTCCCAATCGAGAACCGCAAGTACTCTCTCGCCGGATCGAGCCATGATGAGATTGTCGATCCGGTAGTCGCCGTGCACTATTGCGACGCCGGTCTGCGGCGGCAAGGTCGCGGGCAGCCAGACGATCAGTCGCTCGGCCACTTCGATTCTATCGGTCTCGGATGCCCGATATTGCTTGATCCAGCGTGCGACCTGACGCTCGAAAAAATTGCCGGGGCGACCGAATGTCGACAGGCCAGCGGCCTGCGGATCGATTCTATGAAGCGCCGCGAGTGTATCAATCATGTCGTGATAAGCGACCGTGCGAGCACTCTTGGTCAAATAGGGAAGCGCGCCGTCGGTGAAATTTGCGCCCTCGACCAAGGCCATCAAGTAGAAAGCCGAGCCGATCACGGCCTGGTCTTCGCACAGCGCAAACACGCGAGGCACGGGGAAGCCGAGTGGGTGCAGCGCCGTGAGGACGCGATATTCGCGCTCCACAGCGTGGGCCGACGCCAACAAAATCCCGAAGGGCTTGCGACGAAGCACGTAGGTGCCGTTCGCTGCATCGAGCCTATAAGTCGGATTCGACTGCCCACCCTCGAATTTCGACAAGGCAATCGGCCCCCGAAAACCCGCGACGTGCTGTTCGAGCCAGGCGGTGAGCGCGGCGGCATCGAGCTCGGCAGTTGCCGCACCCGTAACGGAATTCGTGGACGCAGGCATTGGCGTGCAGCTTAGCTCCAACGATCGAGAGCGTCGAGACGCGATCCGCTTCAGGCGTAAGTCATTAGTGTCGCATCCGATTGCGCCTCGAGATGTGGCAGCGCATTGAAGCTGAGAAGCTGATGGCGCCGCGCAGACATCGTGAATTCCGTGACCGCACTGTTTCGAATGCGCAGATTCAGCTCGACCGCAATCTGCGGAGGCGATTCGAGCGCCGCCGCGACGATCGCTGCGATGGGTCCGCCGGAACTCACGATGAGCACACTGCCGTCCGAGTGACGCCGCCGCACCTCTACAAGCGCCTCGACCGCCGCTGCCTGAAACATCCGCCAATCCGGCATGCCGGCCGGCTGGATGCGGCCTTCGGTCCATGCGAGTAGGGCCTGGCGTAAACGACGGAAATGCTCGCGCACAAGCGCCGGTTCGTCGCGCTTCGCAATCGGCGCCGGCGCGAAGCAATCGCCCATCAAGGACGCGATCAACGCTTCGGGTTTGTACTCATCGAGACCGGGAATGCTCTCGACCGCTGAGCCGTCACCGATCCCGGGACCGCCGTCGAGAATACCCCGCACCGTTTCTGTGTGGCGCCGCAGCGTCCCGGTATAGATCGCGTCGCAGCGCACCTGGCGAACGGCGAAAAATCCGCCGAGCAGACGCGCCTGCGTATACCCGATCTCCGTCAGCCGGTCGTAGTCGTCGGTGCCGAAAGCGGCCTGAGCGTGGCGCACTAGATAGATCACTCCCATGATCAGCACGCCTCGTCGAGCGCTTGCGCGATCAGCGCATTGACGCGCGCCGGCTGTTCGTGAACTACCCAGTGGGATCCGTCGTCGATGCGTGTGATCCGCAGATCGGCACATAATTCCGCGAGTCCCTCGAGCAGTGAGGCGAGCAACGCCGTGTCTTGCATGCCCCAGATCACGCGTACCGGTACGCGCACGATCCAGCGCTGCGGATCCGCCTCGACGCCGATTGCCGGATCGCCCTCGGTCGGCGGATGCAGGCCGGACGCGCGGTAGTAATTCAGGCCGCCCGTCAGACCGTGGCTCCCATGCTCCCCCGCGATCGACCACGTCGCGTGATAGCGCTCGCGCAGCGCGACGTCATACCAGTGACGCGCGCTGCTCTTCGCGCCGCTCCCGGCGCCGGCCCCGTTGGCGGCGCCAGCCGTGAATAGTGCGTCGAGGCGTTGGAAGTCGTTCTCGGCGAGAAGAAGTTCCGCACCGGGTTTGCGCAGCAGATTCATGTACGCAGAGGCCTGTCGTTGCGCCGGATTCTCGAGCAGTTGCCGCGCGAAGACATAAGGGTGAGGGGCATTGACGATCACGAGCTTGCGGACCCGTTGAGGCGCAAGGATCGCGAGCTGCCAGGCTATCGCGCCGCCCCAGTCGTGCGCCACGATCTGGGACTCGCCATATCCCAGAAGCGTAATCATGAGCTTCAGATCCTCGACGATTTTGTGCGGTCGGTAGGCATTGACGTCGACGGGTTTATCCGAAAGATTGAAGCCGCGCAGGTCGAGTGCCACCGCATAAAACCGCGCGCCGAACGCCTCGAGCTGGGCCTCCCAGGCGAACCAGGCCTCGGGAAACCCGTGCACAAAGAGCACCAGCGGCCGTCCGGGAGATCCGGCACTCGCGTAATGCAGCCGTATGCCGTTCGGCAGATTCGCATACTGGCCGCTTCGAATCGGGCTGCTCATGTTGCGAGCGCAGGCCTCAAACGAGCTTGACGATCTGTTTGCCGACATTCCTGCCGCGTAGCAGCCCGATGAATGCCTCGGGTGCACGCGCCAGATTCTCCGCGATGGTCTCGCGAAATTTGAGCTTTCCAGCAACGAGCAGAGCGCCAAGATCGGTGAGACCCTGCGGCCAAAGCTCGAGATGGTCCGAGACGATGAAGCCTTGCATCTTGATGCGCGCGACGAGGAACACCGCGGGATTGCGTATCGCGCTGTGCGGGACGACACCCCTTTCGTTGTTGTAGTCACTGATGAGCCCGCAGATCGCAACGCGCGCGAATGGATTCAACAAATTCATCACCGCATTCAATGCGTCGCCGCCAACATTTTCGAAATGCGCATCGACGCCTTTCGGTGCGGCGATGCGCAGGGCTTGCGTGAGTGCCTCGGCGTCCTTCGCACCGCGATAATCGACGCAGGCGTCGAACCCCAGTTCATCGGTCACGTAGCGGCATTTCTCCGGACCGCCGGCGATTCCTACAGCGCGAAGTCCGCCGAGCTTGGCCAGTTGGCCGACGACGCTACCGACCGCGCCGCTTGCGGCGCTGACGACGAGGGTCTCGCCGGCTTTCGGGGCCAGAATTTTGTGGTATCCGTACCAGGCCGCCATGCCCGGCATACCGACGATGCCGAGATAGGCGGACATCGGAATTTTGCGCGTGTCGATACGCTCAAGCGCCTTGCCGTTCACAACGCCGAATTCCGACCAGCCGAGCATGCCGCGCACGTGGTTGCCGACAGTGAACGCCCGATGGTGCGATGCGACCACCTCGCCGACCGTCGCGCCGATCATGGTCGCGCCGATTTCCTGCGGCTGCGCATACGACTTCCCCTCGTTCATGCGGCCCCGCATGTAAGGATCGAGCGAGAGGTAGTGGTTGCGCACCAGCACCTCATTCGGACCGGGACTCGGAATCGGTAGGGTCTCGAGCCGAAAATTCTCCGGCACGACCCATCCGGTTGGCCGTGATGCAAGCACAATGCGCCGATACGTCTTGGACATGGGGCTAACCTCCGAGCTTGACTCTACACTTTGATCAAGACCACCGTCGCTAATAGACTCGGCTTTCGATTCTAGGGTCCTAGGCCCCAAAGCTTCAGAGGGTACGTCGAATGAGCGTCCGCGAAATGTTCGAGCTAGGCGGAAAAGTGGCTCTGGTCACCGGCGGTTCACGCGGTCTCGGGCTGCAAATCGCGACCGGACTTGGTGAAATGGGCGCGAAAATCGCGATCAGCGCACGCAACCCCGCCGAGCTCGAAGAGGCCAAATCGTATCTCGAGAAGCACGGCATCGATGTGCTTACCGTGGTCAATGATATGTCCGACGCCACGCAGGCACCGGCGCTCGTCGACGCGGTACTCGGGCGTTTCGGCGCCATCCATATTCTGGTCAACAACGCGGGCACGTCTTGGGGCGCACCGGCCGAGCAGCTCCCGCTCGAGGCCTGGAACAAGGTCATGACGCTCAATGCGACGAGCGTGTTCGTGCTGAGTCAGGCCGTCGCGAATCGTTGTTTTATCCCGAACCACGCGGGTAATATCATCGTCGTGGCCTCGGTCGCGGCGCTGCGCATCGGGATGAGGATGAAAGCGGTGCCCTACTACGCCTCAAAAGCGGCGGCGCTACACATGGTTCGCGCGCTCGCGAGCGAATGGGGACCCTACGGCATTCGCGTCAACGCGATTTGCCCTGGATTCTTCCCCTCGAAGATGGCGAGCGGGTTGCTCGCGAAAATCGAGGCATCGGTCATTGCGCAAACCCCACTCGGGCGCATCGGCAATGACACCGACCTGCAGGGTGCGGCGGTGTATCTAGCCTCGGATGCTTCGCGCCACGTGACCGGTCAATACATCGCTGTGGACGGCGGCGCCTCGATCGTTTGAGCGGGTTCCGATGTCACTGGCCATCGGCCGGCCGGTCAGCCGGGCGCTGGTGGATATACTTGAAAGTACCCATCGACTTCGCAATGAGTCGTCCGGTCTCATCGCGCACCTCGCCCTCGCAAAAAGCCAGCGTCGAAGAGCGATGAAACGCATGACCGCTCGCGGTGAGGCGGCTGCCCGCTAACGCCGGCTGCACGAAGCTCGTCTTCATCTCGACCGTGACGCCGCCACCGGCGCTAGGGTCGAGCGAGCGACCGGCAACGGCCATCGCGACGTCGAGCAAGGTCATGATGACGCCCCCGTGCGCGACGTTCCAGCTATTGAGGTGGCGCGCATGCAGCTGCAGCGCAATTGACGCGTGCCCTGTATCGTGCGCGAGAAACTCCACGCCCAGATCGTTGACGAACGGAATGTCGGCGCGGAACGCGGTTGGTGCAGTCACGGTCGCACGATCATTTCAGCGCGGCGGCAACTTTGACGACGTTGGCACGACAAGTTGCCATGAGCATCGTGTAATAGGGGCCGGCGAGCGCATGGGTGAAATCGAGAACCACTAGGCCATCGAGCGGTGTGCCTGCATTTGACATGGCCTCATCATAAAACAACCGAGACATGCGGTGTCGAGGCGAAACACTGCGGCGATGCGCAACCGGGTGTCGATGCGCAGGCCGGTATCGACGCGAGGCCACCGAGGCTGTGATACTGCCGACGTAGGGCCATTTTCCAACAACCCCGGTGTAGCGCATGAATCTGTTACAGGCTAAAACCGCTTTCGTGACGGGCGCGGCGAGCGGAATCGGACGCGCGAGCGCGCTGCTGTTCGCCGCCGAAGGTGCCTCCGTCGTGGCATTGGATCGCGCACCGGAAGTCGAGGCGACAGTCGCGGCGATTCGAGCGGCAGGCGGCCGCGCGCTCGCGCTCGTCAAGGACTCCTCGGTCGAAGAACACGTCGCGAGCGCAATCGCGGCCGCGGTCGAGGAATTCGGCAGCCTCGATGTCTGCTTTGCGAATGCCGGCATCAGCGGCGGCCTCGTGCCGTTCTTCGAAGAGACCGCCGAGCGCTGGGCGCAGATTCTGCAGATCAATCTCATCGGTACGTTTCTTGCCGCCAAGCACGCAGCGCTCACCATGACCAAGCAGCGGCGCGGCTCGATCATCTGTACGGCGTCGGTCGCCGGATTGCGTTCGGGCGCCGGTTGCATGCCCTACAGCGCCAGCAAGTCCGGCGTCATCAGCTTGGTTCAGACCGCAGCCAATGAACTCGCCGGCACCGGCGTGCGCATCAACGCGATCTGCCCCGGACTCGTCGAAACCGGCATGACTCGCCCGATTTTCGAACAGGCACGCGCCCGCGGCAGCGAGCGCCGGATCGGTCAGCTCAATCCCCTGCGCCGCGCGGGCGCGCCCGGCGAGATTGCGCAGATGGCTTTGTTTCTCGCGTCCGATGCCGCATCGTATGTCAACGGTCAGGCCTTTGCCGTCGACGGTGGCCTGTCCTCGTCGCTTCCGGTCGTCTTGCATCGTGATTGAAGGACGACGGCGCACGCGGCGCACTGCCGCAGGCAATCGACGCACCCGCATTTTGCGTCTAAGCTTTGTGTGGGGCAGTGGAATCTCATGACGATCAGGGCCGGAAATCTAGCAACGCGAACGAAAGCCACCGCAGGTCGCGGCTACATTCTTGCCGCTTGGATCAAGGCGATCAGCCGCGCACTCGACGCTGCCGGCTGCGACAGCAGCGCACTGCTCGCAGAAGCAGGCTTCGATCTCAAATCCCTCGGTGGTCCGACGTTACTTTGCCCGCTCGTCAATACTGCGCGCCTCTGGGAAATCGCCGTCGCCGCTACGGGCGATCCGGCATTCGGCGTCAAAGTGGCGAGCCACATCCGACACACGACCTTCCACGTTTTGAGCTGCGGCCTCAGCGCGAGCTCGACTTTGAAGGACGCCTTCGAAAGACTGCAACGCTATTGCCATGTCGCCAGCGACGCAGTCGAATACGAATTCCACAAATGCGGCAGTGATTATCATTTCCTGATCGAACCCGCGGCCGGGGTTCCGTTCGAATCGATCGACGCCTTGGTCGGCGCGCAGCTGCGTATGTGCCGCTCGTTGGTCGGGCGAGATTTCTCGCCGCGGCATATTGAGCTGCGGCGTCCGCGGCCGGCGATAATCGATGACTTCGAGCGCATGTTCCGGGCACCGCTGCTATTCGGCGCCGCGCAGAACCGCCTGGTGTTCGACGGCGCCGGCATCGAGTCGCCGCTCGACGGCGCCAACCCCGACCTGGCGCTGCGCGCGGATGCGATCGCGCTCCAATACTTGGCTCGCATCGAGCGCGACAACATTCAGGCGCGCGTTCGCGAGGTTCTGATGCAGCGATTGCAACGCGCCGAACCTTCGCAGGACGAGGTTGCCGAACACCTTTGCATGAGCGCGCGCACGCTGCAGCGCAAGCTCGGCGAGAGCGGCACGACCTATAAGGAGATCCTCGACGAGACTCGTCACTCGCTGGCATTGCTTTACCTCAGCGCGCCGCATCACAGCCTCAGCGAGATCACGTATTTGCTCGGGTTTTCCTCCGGCAGCAGTTTCACTCGCGCATTTCGGCGTTGGACCGGCCAATCGCCGTCGAACTGGCGCGCGGGCGCGCCAGCGCCGTGAGTCAACTATCGAGAGCAGTCGTCGCGCGCGAACTCGGCTTGCCCGTATCGGTCGAGCAGATCAAGGTGCAAGCGCCGCGCCACGGCGAGGTCATGATCCGGCTTGCCGCGTGCGGCGTTTGCCACAGCGATTTATCGGCGACCAACGGTACGATTGCCTATCCCTTGCCGCTCGTGTTGGGGCACGAGGGAGCCGGAATCGTGACCGCCGTCGGCGAGGGCGTGAGCCGCTACGCGATCGGCGATCACGTCGTCAGCTCATTCGTAAGCATTTGTGGCCGCTGCCACTACTGTCAGACGGGTCGCCCGCATCTGTGCGTGCAGTCGCTGCAAGCGCTCTACACCTTGCCCGACGGCAGCGTGCGCACATTCGACGCGGCCGGATCGCCGCTCAACGTATTCTGCGGCTGCGGCGTCATGGCCGAGTATGCGACCTTGCACGCCGACAACCTCGTGAAGATCGACCGGCAAATGCCGCTCGATCGGGCCGCGTTGATCGCCTGCGGCGTCATGACCGGCTTCGGCGCCGCGGTCAACACCGCGCGCGTCGAAGCGGGCTCGGTAGCGGTCGTGTTCGGTTGCGGCGGAGTCGGCCTCAATGCGATCCAAGGCTGCGCGATTGCGGGCGCTGCAATGATCGTCGCGGTCGACACGAGCGCGCCCACGCTCGAATTGGCCGAGCGCTTCGGGGCCACACACACCTTTAACGTGACCGGAGAGGACCAGATCGGCAAAGCCTTGTACAAGCTCACCGGTGGTGGTGCCGATTATGCCTTCGATTGCGTGGGACTCGGTCGGATTTCCGAGCAGGCCTTCGGTGTCTTGCGCCGCGGTGGGACAGCCGTGACCGTCGGTATTGCCGCGCCCGCCGACAAGATTGTTCTGAATGCGCAACACGTCGCGATCACCGAAAAAACGCTGACCGGCAGCTATTATGGTTCGGCGCGACCGCAGCTGGATTTTCCGCGGCTCATCAGTCTTTATCGCAGCGGTCGATTGAAGCTCGACGAACTCATTACTCGGACCTATTCGATCGATGAGGCACCGCAAGCATTTGCCGATCTTCAAGGGGGCCGACCGGGACGCGGCGTCATCGTCTTTGGAGATATGACTTAGGTGGAATCGCTCGCTCTGCCGACTGCCCTGCCTGAGGAAATCGGCTTGAGTTCCGCGCGCCTCGATCGCCTCACCCAAGTCATGCGGGACGATAGCGCGCGCGGCCGCGTGCCCGGAGCAGTGGCGCTGATCGCGCGTCGCGGCAAGATCGGCTATTTCGAGAGCTGCGGCCAACGCGATCCGGTCAAGGGCACGCCGATGACCAAGGACACGATCTTCAGAATCTATTCCATGACCAAGCCGATCGTGACGGTCGCAGCGATGATGCTGTTCGAAGAGGGACGCTTTCTGCTCAGCGATCCGATCGCAAAATATCTGCCGGAGCTCGGGAATCTGCAAGTCGCGGTAGCGCACGGCGATCAGATCGATCTGGTGCCCCCGACGCGTCCGGTGACGATTCAGGATTTTCTGCGGCACACCTCGGGCCTGACTTATGAGTTCCGCGGCAACGGTCCTGTACACAAGATGTACATGGCGGCGAAGGTCTCCAGCCTCGCCATGACCGCTGCCGAGCACGTAACGGTGCTCGGCCAGTTGCCGCTGCTGCATCAGCCGGGAACGCGCTGGGAATACAGTCGCTCAACCGATGTCATCGGGCGCCTCGTCGAAGTGCTCTCCGGATCGAAGTTGAGCGTTCATCTCGACGAGCAGATTTTGAGGCCGCTCGGGATGGTCGACACCGCGTTTCACGCGCCGCAAGTGCATCATGCGCGCCTCGCCGAAGCGTTTGCCCAGGATCCGCAAACCGGCTCAGCGGTTCGGCTCATGGATGTGCGAAGTCCGCCGCAATTCGAGTCGGGCGGTGCGGGCCTCGTCTCGACGGCCGCCGACTACGCACGTTTCCTGCAGATGATGCAGAATGGCGGAACGCTCGATGACGTACGGCTGCTCAGCCGCAAGACGATCGAGTTCATGACGGCCGATCATCTCGGATCGATCACTGGTCCATCGGATCTGCTGCCGCCCGGTTATGGCTTTGGACTCGGTTTCGCCGTTCGGCTGCACGCCGGCATTGCACAGGTGCCGGGGTCGGTCGGTCAATATTTCTGGGGCGGACTTGCCGGCACGGTTTTTTGGGTCGATCCGGTCGAGCAGCTGTTCGCGATTCTGCTGACCCAAGCACCTGGCCAGCGCGAGTACTACCGGAGGCTGTTTTGCGACATGGTATACGCGGCGTTCGCGGACTGACCCTGTTGGTCGACCGATCCGCGTGACCGCCGCGGCGGCGCATGTAGAGTGCGCGACCCGCTGCCCGCGCGCCATTCGGACGGCGATAAGCCGGTCCAGCGCCTGAACGCGCGCGTGAAGCTGCTGCTACAGGAAAACCCGAGCAAATGCGTGACCTCATTGACGCTCATATGCGGCATGCTGAAGTGCGCGAGCGCCTGCGCGTGTCGGGTTTCGTCGACGATCTTTTTGAACGTGGTGCCGCTGTCACCGAGCTTGCGCTGCAGCGTGCGCGCGCTGACGTTGAGAGTCTCGGCGACTTCCTCCTGGGTGGGCTCGCTGTGCTGCCGGCGCTGCATGAGCACCGTACGCACCCGTGCCTCCAAGTTGTGCCGCTCGATGCGCGCCAGGTAACGCGCCGAGACGGCATCACTCAGGCGCGCGAGCTCGGGGTTGCCACTGTCGAGCACGCGCTCGATGCTTGCCGAATCGAATCTCAGACGGTTGTGCTCGGCATTGAAACGCAGCGGCGCGCGCCATAGCCGTTCGAAATCATCGACGACCGCGGGCCGTGGTCGCCGCAACTCGACCGACAAAGGTGAGAAATCGCGCCCGATGAGGGAGCGGCACATGCGCAGGTGCGTGCCGACCAGGGCGTCGATCGACTCGATCGGCACCTCGATCCTCGGCTCAATGTAGAAGTGGTACTCCGCCCCGAAGCGGTAGAAGCGATACCCGACCGCATCGCTCACCACATGCGAGTAGTGCTGCACGCGCTCGAAAGCCTCTTTGAGGGTTGAGCTCGCGCTCAATCCATACCCTAAGGCGTGGAACGCGGTGTGGCTGAAGTAACTGGCCAGTTTGACGCCGAAGGCTTCATCCCCAGTTGCCTCGAGTGCGACCTGCCACAGCCTTCCGGTCTTGGTGAGGGGGCAGCGGGCATCGGGGCCGCCGAGATGATTCAGGTCAAATCCCACCTCCGCAAGTAGCGCGGAACCGTCGCACCCGGCGGCGTCCAGTGCGCGCCCGAAGGCCTTCACCCAGGTCACTAATATCGAGTTCTCATGCGTCGCGGTGAGTGTCCGCATACCGTATCCCCCCGGCCGGAAGCACTACATGAAGCGCGGATGGGAGCTTAGCCCCAAAGACTGGAAGCGTCGATCTGCCCCAGCGCCGCAGGCACTGTTTCCGGATCTGCGGACACTCAAGTCTTTCCGTGTGGCGGTTTCGCCACAAGGTCTTTTGGCGTCTGGGGCTAACAGTTTGGCGCCTGAAGCGCCTGCAGGACGGAGGCCTTTCCGTAAGCTTTCGCCCGGCAAGTTGCGGGGAGGCACCACGACCGTAATCGCGGTGCATTGGCAGAGGCGCGCTGCGCGGGGGCTTTCGGGCCGCCGCTTGGAAGAGGGGTATAGCATGGTCGTCACTTCGAACGTCGCGGCAGCACATAACTCAAAGCGGTTTGCTTTCAAGCGGATATTGCTCGTACTGGGGCTGGCAATCGCGTTCGGCCCTGGCGGTCACGTCAGCCGCGCGGCGGACGCGACCGCAAGCGCCACCGAGCTCACGGAAGTGGTTATCACCGCGCAGAAACGCGAGCAGAACCTGCAGGAAGTGCCGATCGCCGTGATCGCGCTCTCCGGCCAGCAGCTGCGGGACGCGGGCGTGACCGATCTCAAGAACATGGCCGTGCTCGCCCCGGGCCTCACCGTGACTTCGACCACCTCGGAGAACTCGACCACGGCGCGCATCCGCGGCATCGGCACGGTCGGTGATAACGTGGGCCTCGAATCTTCCGTCGGTGTGGTGATCGATGGGGTCTATCGGCCGCGCAACGGCGTCGGATTCGGCAATCTCGGTGAAATCGACCGGATCGAGGTGCTCGAAGGCCCGCAGGGGGAACTGTTCGGCAAGAACAACGATGCCGGCATCATCAACATCGTGACCCAGCGCCCCTCGACCACCTTTGGGGTGACCGGCGAGATCACGGGCGGGAATTTCGACGACAGGGAGGCCTCCGGGTCGATCACCGGCCCGGTGGGCGATTTCTCCGCCTTCCGCCTCTACGCCGGATACCAAAAGCGCGACGGCTTTCTCAACGTCGAGACCGGAACCGGGAACTCCGACGACGCGGTCGACAACCGCAACTTCTACACGGTGCGCGGACAGTACCTGGTGACTCCCAGCAGCGACGTCAGTGTGCTGTTTATCGGCGACTTCTCGCGCCGTAATGAGATGTGCTGTCAGGCGACTCCCGTGACTCCCGGTCCCTTTGCCGGGATCATCACTGCGCTTGGGAGCAATCCCCTGCTCGGCGGCACAACCGGACAACCGGCTTTCCCGGACACACCCACGAACCCCTTCAACCGACAGTCGTTTGCGAACTACCCGATCTCACAGCAGATCTGGGACCGCGGATTTTCCGCTCAGCTCGACTGGAATTTAGGCGCCGCCCAGCTGACCTCGATCAGCGCATGGCGGGACAACAGCATCGACGCGGGCAACGATCCGGATTACTCCGACGCTGCCCTCGTGCAGGAGCCGGCCAACGGCAACGCAACGGACTTCAAGCAGATCAGCGAGGAGTTGCGGCTTGCGGGCAAGACCGATCGACTGAACTGGCTGATCGGCGGTTTCGCCGGCAAAGAGCTTCTGAACAACACCTCAACGATTCTCGCCGACGATCAATTCGACCTGTATCTGGGTGCGACGGCGTCGGCGGCCGCGGGCGCCAGCCCGCCCAATTTCGTGTTGTTGCCGGAGCTCACCGGCAACTTACCCGGACACACGTTCATCCCCGGCGTCTCCGGGCAGGCGGACTCCTACCAACAGACCGAGAAGAGCTTCGCCTTCTTCACCAACGAGACCTATACGCTGGTCGAGCATCTGGATCTCACGGCGGGTCTGCGTTACACGCATGAATCGAAGGACGAGACGGCCAACTACAACAGCCCCGACGGCGGTGCGGCCTGCGGAGCGCTGCTGCATGCGCCCAAGCCGTCCGCTGCGCTTCCCTATAGTGATTTGCTGTTGTTGGGATACGGTTGCGCAACGCCGTTCAATCCGTTCTTCGCCGGGGTGACGCACGACCAGTCCCTCAGCGAGGACAATCTCAACGCCACGGTCAAACTGGCCTATCATTTCACCAACGATGTGATGGGGTACGCCTCCTGGGGCAATGGCACGAAGGCAGGCGGCTTCAATCTGGCGCGGGTGACCAATCCCGCCGCCGCCGATCCTCTGGCGCCGATCCTCGATACCGAGTTCCCGCGGGAGACGGTCAACTCCTTCGAGATCGGTGTGAAGAGCGAGCTCGCGCAGAAAACCGTGCGCGTCAATGCCGCCGTGTTTGATGAGCGGTTCAAAGATTTCCAGCTGAACACCTTTACCGGCATCGTGTTCGTCGTCAGCTCGCTGCCGGACGTGAGCTCCAAGGGCGCCGAACTGAGCGTCGACTGGCTCACGCCCCTGTCCGGACTGAGCATCTCCAGCGGGGTGGTCTACGCAGACACACAGATCACGAACTTCGGGAACGCGCTGTATCTGTTTGCCACGAACCGCCTGAACAACCGGCTGTCGTTTTCGCCCCTGTGGTCAGGAGTGGTCTCGGCGGCATATCAGGTGCCGCTCTCGCCATCACTGACGTTCCGGATCAGTGCCGATGAGAAGTACAGCTCCTCCTACAACACGGGCTCCGATCTGGACCCGATTAAGATTCAAGGAAGCTATGGGATTGTGAACGCACGCATCGGCATCGGCGCCCCCGATGGTAAGTGGGCCTTTGAGGTCTGGGGCCAGAACCTCGCCGACAAGGGCTACTTTCAGGTCGCCTTCGATGCGCCATTCCAGGGCCTCGCCGTTCCGGGCTTTAATAATCAGATCGATTCGTTCGTCGGTGACCCGCGCACCTTCGGCGCCACCATACGCGTGAAGTTCTAGGGGACCTGCGCGCCCAAGTCCATGGGCTCAGCAGCTCCCCAGGGATGCGCGTCGGCGTATGAGTAACGTGCACTTCGAAGTCAGCGGCGCAGTTGCCGTCCTGCGCCTGGACAATCCTCCGGTCAATAGCTTCGGCCACGAGCTGCGCCGTTCGATCGTGGACGCGCTGGCGCGCGCCGAGGACGATGCGGCCGTGAAGGCTGTCATTCTCATCGGCTCGGGTAAGCTCTTCTCCGGCGGCGCCGATATCCGTGAATTCGGCACTCCGAAATCACTCGCTGCCCCGAACCTCCACGACGTACTGCGCGCAATCGAGGACTGTACCAAGCCCGTGATCGCGGCCATCCATGGCGTGTGTATGGGCGGGGGGCTTGAACTTGCGCTCGCGTGTCACTACCGCATCGCGACCGTAGATGCGCAGATCGCGCTTCCGGAGGTGAAGCTCGGTTTGCTGCCCGGGGCCGGCGGCACTCAAAGGCTGCCGCGCGTGGTCGGAGTCGAGCGGGCGCTGAACATGATCGTGTCCGGCAATCCGGTGCGCGCCGAGGAGCTGCGTGGCACGGCGCTCTTCGATGCGATAGCGAGCGGTGATCTGCGCGCGGCCGCGCTCGATCTGGCACGCGCGCTGATCGCGGCAGGGCGCGGCCCGCAGCGAGTGCGCGACCTTAAGATCAAGATGCCCAACGCCGAGGCCTACCTGCAATTCGCCCGCAATACGGTGAAAGCTCTCGCCGGCCCCTACCCGGCGCCGCCGGCCTGTGTGGAGGCACTGGCGGCTGCGCTCACGGGGCCCTTCGAGTCCGGAATGAAGCGCGAACGCGAGCTGTTCGTGACGCTCATGGCTTCCCCTGAATCGGCGGCGCTGCGGCACATCTTCCAAGCCGAGCGCGCCGCATCCCACATCAACGGCATGCCCGATTCGGTCGCCACCCGCCCGATCAAACGGGTCGGGGTCGTCGGCGCAGGCACGATGGGTGGCGGCATTACGATGAGCTTCATCAATGCGGGATTGCCGGTCACGCTCTTGGAGACGACGCAGGAGGCGCTCGACCGCGGCCTCGTCAACATCCGCCGCAATTATCAGAGCGCGTTGCGCAAGGGGTCGCTTACCGAGGCGCGCCTCGATGAGCGCTTGGCGCTGATCACGCCGACCTTGCAGTACGAACCTCTGCGAGATGTGGACCTGGTGATCGAGGCCGTGTTCGAGAATCTCGAAGTCAAAAGGAAGGTGTTCGAGAGGCTCGACGAGATCGTCAAACAAGGCGCGATTCTCGCATCCAACACCTCGGCTTTGAATCTCGATGTAATCGCCCGGTTCACGCAGCGGCCGCAGGACGTCATCGGCCTGCACTTCTTCAGTCCCGCGAACGTCATGCGGCTGCTCGAAGTCGTACGCGGAGCACAGACCGCGAACGACACCCTCGCCACGGCGATGGCATTGGCCAAATCCATCGGCAAGATCGCGGTCGTATCGGGTGTTTGCGACGGCTTCATCGGCAATCGGATGGTGGCGCGCTACGGTACGGCGGCGCACGACCTGCTCGTCGCAGGCGCGCTGCCGCAGCAGATCGATGCAGCGCTGCAGAATTTCGGGATGGCAATGGGCCCGTTCCGCATGGCGGATCTCGCCGGACTCGACATCGGATGGGCGGTTCGCAAGCGGCGCGCGGCGGAATTTCCCAACGAGGATTTCTCGAATGTTGCGGATATTCTCTGCGAAGCAGGTCGATTCGGGCAAAAGACGGGCTCGGGGTTCTACCGCTACGAGGCCGGTGCACGCGCGGCGATACCGGATCAGGCGGTGACTGCGATCATCGAACGATACCGCGAAAAAAAGGGCGTGGTGCCGCGCGCAGTTTCCGATGCGGAAATCGTCGAGCGCTGCATCTATGCGCTCATCAACGAAGGAGCCAGAATAGTCGATGAGGGCATCGCGCAGCGCAGTTCGGACGTCGACCTCGTCTACTTGAACGGCTACGGTTTTCCGGCTTACCGGGGCGGCCCCATGTTCTATGGGGATAGTGTAGGTTTGATCACGGTTGCGCGCGCGCTGCGTCGCATCACGACAGTAGATGGCGCGGACGCGGCGTTCTGGACGCCGGCGCCGCTACTCGACCGACTCGCCCAAGAAGGAAAAACATTCAGTGAATTCAGAAGAGCCGCCACGTGATTGAAGCCGTGCTCGTCTCCACGGCGCGCACCGGGCTCGGCAAGAGCTGGAAAGGCGCCTTCAATATGACCTATGGCGCAACCCTCGGCGCTCATGCCGTACGGCATGCCGTGGCGCGTGCCGGCATCGACGCCGCCGAAGTCGAGGACGTGATCATGGGATCCACGTTCGGCGAAGGCACCACGGGCGGAAACATCGCGCGGGCGATCGCACTGCGCGCGGGGCTGCCCGTGACGACCGCGGGTTTGAGTATCAACCGCTTCTGCAGCTCTGGATTGCAGTCGATCGCGCTCGCGGCGCAGAGAATCATGACAGAGGGCGCGCAAGTCTTGGTCGCCGGCGGTCTCGAGAGCATTTCCTGCGTCCAAAATGAAGCCAATACCCACATGCGGGCCGATCCTTGGATTCTCGAGCACAAGCCGACGCTCTACTGGTCGATGCTGCAAACCGCCGAGACCGTAGCCGCGCGCTACCGGATCTCGAAGCAGGCGCAAGACGAATACGGCGTTCGCAGCCAGCTGCGCGCGGCCGCGGCGCAGGCTGCCGGAAAGTTCAAGGACGAGATCGTGCCGATGACGACGACCATGGGCGTCGTCGACAAGGCGACGGGCGCGATCATCACGCGTGAAATAACGATCGACGCCGATGAGGGCATCCGGCCCGATACGACGCTCGAAGCCGTCGCCAAGATCCGCCCCGCACTGCCGGGCGGCGTCATCACGGCGGGCAACGCGAGCCAATTCTCCGATGGCAGCAGCGCCTGCGTCATCATGGAGCGCAAACTCGCCCAGCGGCGCGGCCTTGAACCCTTGGGGCTGTTTCGTGGATTTGCGGTTGCCGGTTGCGAACCGGACGAAATGGGCGTGGGTCCGGTTTACGCGGTCCCGCGGCTACTCGAGCGCACCGGTTACAAAGTCGGCGATATCGACCTCTGGGAGCTCAATGAAGCATTCGCTTGCCAAGTGCTGTATTGCCGCGATCGCCTCGGCATTCCGGACGAGCGCCTGAACGTCAACGGCGGTGCGATTGCAGTCGGACATCCCTATGGCGTCAGCGGCGCACGCCTCACGGGTCATGCACTCATCGAAGGCAAGCGGCGCGGCGCGAAGCTCGTGGTCGTGACGATGTGCATTGGCGGCGGCCAGGGTGCGGCGGGCTTGTTCGAAGTGACCTGACCGGTAGCTGCAATGAACTTTTCGCACAGCGATAAGGTCCGCGAGCTGCAGCAACGGGTTGGCGCGTTCATGGAGAGGTTCGTTTATCCCGCCGAGAGCCGTTTTCAAGACGAATTGGCCAAGAACCGCCGCGGCGGGAACCCCTGGCTCGCGACCGAGGTCGTCGAGGAGCTCAAGCGCGAGGCGCGCACCGCAAAATTATGGAATCTGTTCCTGCCGGACTCAGAGCACGGCGCCGGGCTTACAAATCTCGAATATGCGCCGGTGTGCGAAATCATGGGACGCTCGCCGCTAGGTCCGGAAGCGTTCAATTGTTCGGCGCCCGACACGGGCAATATGGAGGTGCTCGCTCGCTACGGGTCGCCGGAGCAGCGCAGGCGCTGGCTCGAACCGCTGCTCGAGGGCCGAATCCGCTCCGGCTTTGCGATGACCGAACCCGCGGTCGCCTCGAGCGACGCGACCAACATCGAGGCCGAGATCGTGCGCGACGGGGATCATTACGTGATCAACGGCCGCAAGTGGTGGACCAGCGGCGCCGGTGATCCGCGCTGCGAGATTCTGATCTTCATGGGCAAGACGAATCCCGGCGCCGCGCTCCACAGCCAACAATCGATGATCCTCCTGCCGATAAAGACGCCGGGGATCACCGTGAAGCGCCAACTCTCGGTCTTCGGCTACGACGACGCGCCGCACGGCCACTCCGAAATCGAATTCACCGACGTGCGCGTGCCCGCGGCGAATTTATTGCTCGGGGAAGGACGCGGCTTCGAAATCGCGCAGGGTCGGCTCGGACCAGGGCGTATTCATCACTGCATGCGCCTCATCGGTCTCGCCGAGCGCGCGCTCGAGATGCTGTGCCGGCGTGCGCTCGAGCGCGTCGCATTCGGCCGACGCCTCTCGGAGCAAGGCGTCACGCTCGAGCGGATCGCCGAATCGCGCATCGAGATCGATCAGGCCCGCTGGCTCGTGCTCAATGCGGCGTACATGATGGACACGGTCGGCAACCGCGCCGCAAAGAAGGAAATTGCGATGATCAAAGTCGCGGCGCCAAAGATGGCCTGCCGTGTGCTCGATTGGGCCATTCAGGTGCACGGCGGCGGCGGCGTCAGCCAGGATTTTCTGCTCGCCCACGCCTATGCGGGTGCACGCTCCTTGAGGCTCGCCGACGGCCCGGACGAAGTGCACCGCGCGCAGATCGGCAAGCTCGAGCTCGCCCGGTACCGATCAGCCTGAGAGTGCGCCATGTCGGATAGGCACTTCAAATTCTGGCCTGATCATTCGCGGCAGCACCTGGACGCGCCGGCCACCAACGTGTTCTATAACCTCGAGGTGTCCGCACGGCGCTATCCGGCCAAACCCTGTCTCGTCTATTACGACACGCCCATCGGCTTTGCCGAAATTCACGACGAAGCGCAGCGGATCGCGGGCTATCTCGAGCAGCGCTGCGGTGTGAGGAAGGGCGATCGCGTGCTCCTCTACATGCAGAACAGCCCGCAGTTCGTAATTGCCTATTACGGCATCTTGCGCGCCAATGCCATCGTCGTGCCCCTCAATCCAATGTACCTCACGCAGGAATTTCTTCGCTGCGCCAAAGACGCAGAAGCCACGACCGCGATCGTCTCCCAGGAGCTGTACTCACGCATCGAACCGCTGCTCGATTCGAGGGAACTCGAGCGTGTGATCGTCGCCGCATATTCGGATTATTTGAAACGGCCCACCAACCTCTCCGTGCCAGACTTCATTGCGGCGCCGCGCGTCGAGCTTTCGCGGCCCGGTGTCACGCTTTGGGGCGATGCGCTCGCAAGCGGCCTGTCTCCGGGACCCTTGAGCGCAGGTCCGGACGATTTGTGCGTGATGCCGTACACCTCGGGCACCACCGGTGAGCCCAAGGCCTGCATGCATACTCACCGCACGACCATGCATACTCTCGTGGCCTCGATGCGCTGGTTCACCGTGCAGCCTGAATTGACGATGCTCGCGGTCGCGCCGTTCTTCCACGTGACCGGCATGCAAGGCAGCATGAACGGCCCCCTCTACAACGGCAATACCGTGGTTCTGCTGCCGCGGTGGGACCGCATCGTCGCCGCGGAATGCGTGCAGCGCTATCGGATCGCGAGCTGGACCGCGGTTCCGACGATGATCCAGGATTTCTTCCTGAACCCGAATATCGAGCGCTACGATTTGTCCTCGATTCGCAGATTGAGCGGCGGCGGCGCTGCGATGCCGGCGGCCGTGGCCCAGCGGCTGCTGCAACGAGGCATCACCTATTATGAAGGCTATGGACTCTCGGAGACCATGGCGGCCACACACATCAACCCCCCCGATCGTGCGAAACAGCAATGTCTGGGCATACCGATCTACGGCGTCGATTCACGCGTCGTCGATCCTGCGACCGGCGACGAGCTCGCCGCAGGCGAGGTCGGCGAGATCGTGACTCACGGTCCACAGGTGTTCTTGGGCTATTGGAACAAGCCCCAAGACAGCGCGCAGGCGTTCATCGAGATTGACGGCAAACGCTTCTTGCGCACCGGCGATCTCGGCAGAGTCGACGAAGACGGCTACTTCTTCATGGTCGACCGCCTCAAGCGCATGATCAATGCGTCGGGATTCAAAGTGTGGCCGACCGAGGTCGAGTCGCTGATGTATCAGCATCCCGCCGTGCTCGAGGCCTGCGTCATCGGCGCGAGCGACGCTTATCGCGGCGAGACCGTCAAGGCCTTCGTCGTGTTGCGGCCCGAATGGAAGGGACGCACCGAGGCCCCGGCGATCGTCGATTGGTGCCGCGAGAACATGGCGGCGTTCAAGGTCCCAAGGATCGTCGAATTTATCGATGCGCTACCCAAATCGGGCAGCGGCAAGATTCAGTGGCGCGAACTTCAGGATCGCGAACGGCGGGCCGAAGCCGCGCGCAGCGCCGCGGCCGAGCGCGGTGGTTCAGCATGAGGGCGCTGCTGAGCCGCCGGCCCGGCGGACCTGAGACTCTGGAACTCGACGAGATTCCCGAGCCAGCGGCAGGGGCCGGCCAGGTCCGTGTCGCGGTGCGCGCTTGCGGCGTCAATTTCCCGGATTTGCTGATCATTCAGGATCTCTATCAAGTTAAGCCGCCGCGACCGTTCGCGCCCGGCGGCGAGATCTCCGGCATCGTCGATGCGCTCGGCACGGGCGTCGAGGGCTTGCGCGTCGGCGATCGCGTGCTCATGAGTCCGGTGCAAGGCGGTATGGCTCAGAAAGTCGTCGGTTCCGCGGGAAACTGCTGGAGGATTCCCGATGCGATGCCCTTCGACGATGCGGCCGCGCTGCTGCTGACCTATGGCACCTCGCAGCACGCGCTCACGGATCGAGCGCAGCTCAAGAGCGGCGAGACGCTGCTCGTGCTCGGCGCCGCGGGCGGCGTCGGCCTCGCCGCGGTGGATCTGGGCAAGGCCATGGGCGCGCGCGTCGTCGCCGCGGCATCGACTGAAGCGAAGCTCGCGCTCGCACGCGAACATGGCGCCGATGAGAGCGTGCAATACCCGGCGGGTACGCTCGACAAGGCCGCTGCGCGGGCGCTCACGGATCACTTCAAGTCCGTCTGCGGTGCAAACGGCGCCCAGGTGATCTTCGATCCGGTGGGCGGCGATTACACGGAAGCGGCGCTGCGCGCGATCGGGTGGCAGGGACGCTATCTCGTCGTCGGCTTTACCGCCGGCATCCCGAAGCTGCCGCTCAATCTGACCTTGCTCAAGAGTTGCCAGATCATCGGTGTGTTCTGGGGAGAGTTCATCGCGCGCCAGCCCCGGCAGCATGCCACCCATGTCGCGGCACTCATGGCGCTCTATCTCGAGGGCCGCATCAAGCCGGCGGTCACCGAGCACTTTCCGCTGCAACGGGGAATGGACGCGATCGCGAGGCTCGGTGCGCGCGATGCGCGCGGCAAGATCGTCGTGATGATCGACTGAGAAAACCCTCATGAATCTCAACTACACCGCTGCAGAAGAATCCTTTCGCGCCGAGGTGCGTGCTTTCCTCGCAGCCGAGCTTCCGGCGGACATCCGCTCCAAAGTGCGCTTGGGAAGGCGCTTGCACAAAGACGACCTCGTGCGCTGGCAGAAGATTCTCTATCGCCGCGGCTGGGGCGCCGGCATGTGGCCGCGGCGCTACGGCGGTGCCGATTGGAGCGTCGTCGAGCAGCACATCTTCGACGAAGAGGGTGCGGCGGCCGGCGCGCCGCCACAGATCCCGTTCGCGTTGCGCATGGTCGCCCCGGTGCTCATGAACTTCGCAACTGCCGCACAACAGAATTGCTTTCTGCCGCGCATCATTTCCGGCCAGGATTGGTGGTGCCAGGGGTATTCGGAGCCTGGTTCGGGGTCCGATCTCGCATCGCTGCGCACGAGCGCAGTGCGCGAAGGTGCTCATTACCGCGTCAACGGCCAAAAGGCCTGGAACACGCTCGGCCAGTATGCCGATTGGATCTTCTGCCTGGTGCGCACGAGCAGCGACGCGCGTCCACAGCAAGGCATTTCGTTCCTGTTGATCGATATGAAGTCGCCGGGCATCACGGTACGTCCGATCGTCACGATCGAAGGCGAGCACGAAATCAACGATATTTTCTTCGACAACGTGCAGGTGCCGGTCGAAAACCTGGTCGGCGAAGAAAACAAGGGCTGGACTTACGCAAAATTTCTGCTCTTGCACGAGCGCACCAATAATGCCGGCATCGGCAATTGCAAACGCGCATTGAAGCGGCTCAAGGAAATTGCGACGCACCAACTCCATAACGGCCGCCCGCTGATCGAGGATTCCCGTTTCCGCGATCGCATCGCGCAGCTCGAACTCGAGCTCATGGCGCTCGAGATCACGAACCTGCGTGTGCTTTCGGCGGTCTCGACGGAATCCCGCGCTCCTGGGCCCGAGGTCTCGCTGCTCAAAATCAAGGGTTCGGAGATCATCCAGCAGCTCGCTGAGCTTCAGATGCATGCGCTCGGACACGATGCCCTGCCCTACTTGCGCGAGGCGCTCGAGGCGGACTGGGTTCCGGCGCCGTTGCTTGCGGATCACTATGCCACCTTCGCGCCGCCGCTCACGGGCCAATATTTCAACTACCGCAAGACCACGATCTATGCGGGCTCGACCGAGATCCAAAAGAACATTATCTCGAAACTGATTCTGGGTCTCTAAAGAGAGCTGCCATGGATTTACGCCTAACGGAAGAACAACTGGCGCTGCAGGAGACGCTGCGGCGTTTCATCGCCAAAGATTACGATTTCGAGCGGCGCCGCTCGCTCGCGCTTTCACCGCTCGGCTATTCCGCGGAAGCCTGGGCCCAGTATGCCGAACTCGGCCTGCTCGGCCTGCCCTATCCCGAGGAATTCGGCGGGCTCGGCGGCAGCGGTGTGGACATCATGGCCGTCATGGAACTGGTCGGCCAGGGACTGCTGCTGGAGCCTTACGTGAGTACGGTCGTGCTCTGCGGTGGGCTGCTGCGCGATGCCGCTGCCCACGCGATCAAGGAGGCGCTATTGCCGCAGATCGCCGCGGGAAAGCTGCAGATCGCTCTCGCCGCCTATGAGGCGGCCGGGCGCTATGAGCTCGCGCACGTCGCCTCGACGGCCGTCCGTGACGCCAACGGCTGGCGGCTGACGGGCCGCAAGTCCGTCGTGCTCGATGCCCCATCGGCCGATTATTTTCTTCTCTCGGCGCGCAGCAGCGGCAATCGGACCGACGTCGAGGGTATCTCCCTCTATCTAGTGCGACGTGATGCGCCGGGATTGACGCTGCAAGCCTATCCTACCCACTCCGGCGGCAGAGCTGCGGATTTACATTTGCAAGATGTGTACATAGACGACGACGCCGTGATCGGCGCACCCGAGCGCGCGCTTCCCGTCATTGAGCGCGCCGTCGACCAGGGAATCGCCGCACTCTGCGCCGAAGCGATGGGTATCGTGACCGCGCTCAATGCGGCGACTCTCAATTATTTGAAAACCCGCAAACAGTTCGGCACCGTGCTCGGCAGCTTCCAGGCGCTGCAACATCGAATGGCCGACATGTTCATCGCCGCCGAGCAGGCCCGTTCGATGGCCATCATTGCAGCAATCCAAGCCAACAGCGACGATCCCGCGACACGCCGCCGCGCCCTATCGGGCGCGAAGGCCTATATAGGACAGGCCGCGCGCTTCGTCGGCCAGCAGGCCGTCCAGCTACACGGCGCGATGGGAGTCGTGGACGAGCTCAACGTCAGCCATTACTTCAAGCGCCTCACGATGATCGATATGACATTTGGCGATGCAGATCATCACTTGGCGCGCTTCAGCGATGCCCTTCGAATCGAACCGATAGGAGCTGCCTCATGAAATTCAACCGCCCACGCCTGATTCTCGGACTCTATGTGATCGCGCTCATCGTCGTCACCGAGCTCGTCACCGGCTATCTAGGGCTGCCGGCATGGCCGGCGTTCGTGGCCTGGGTCCTCTTCTTCGGCGAACATATGAACCCGAAGAGGACGCCGCATATTCTGATCGGCAGCGCCGCCGGTATCGGACTCGTGATGCTTGCACCGATCGCCATCGGCTTGCTCGCGCACCTCATCGGCGCCGAATGGGGCCGACTGATTTACATTGTGGCCGCGGTTTACGCGATTTTCGCGTTCGGCGAAATGATTCCGCTGGTTCTCAACTACTATACCTTCATGTTCTTCACGGTCGCGGGTCTTGCATTGGCGGCGCCAAATCCCAATCCTCCGCTGTGGCTGCTCATGGAGGCGGCGGGCGGCGGCCTGCTGATCGGCGCCACGATCGTCGCCGCCAGGACCATCGGGGCACCCAGCACGGCGGAGCCGCCGCACTGAATGAAACGCGAAACGGCCACCTCAGTGAGAGAGCAAGTCAGCGCCGCCGAATGGGACGTGCGCGTGAATCTCGCGGCCGCGTACCGGCTCGTTGCGCTCTACGGCTGGGATGACCTCGTCTTCACTCACGTGTCGGCGCGGGTTCCCGGATCGGAGCATCATTTTCTGATCAATCCCTACGGCATGATGTTCGAGGAAATCACGGCGTCCTCGCTGGTCAAGATCGATCTCGGCGGCCGGAAGATCATGGACTCGCCCCACGAAATCAATCCGGCCGGCTTCACGATTCACAGCTGCATTCATGCGGCGCGAGAGGATGTCGCGTGCGTCATGCACATCCATTCGCTCAACGGCGTCGCCGTCGCGGCACAGAAGCAGGGCTTGTTGCCGATTTCACAGCAATCCCTGTTCGTGCTGTCGTCGTTGGCCTATCACGCCTACGAAGGTGTCGCGCTCAATGCCGCCGAACAGCCGCGCTTGGTCGCGGACCTCGGCGACAAGTCCTATCTGATGCTCCGAAATCACGGGCTCCTGACGGCCGGCTCGTCGCCGGCCGATGCCTTTCTGTACATGTATATCTTCGAATCCGCGTGCGCGATCCAAGTGCGTGCTCAAAGCGGCGGACAAGAATTGATCCGAATACCCGATCCCATTCTCGGCGGCATGCGCGCCGCGGCGAGCCAGGTGACGCGAGGATTGGGAAGCAGCCTCGCATGGCCGGGGCTGCTGCGAAAACTTGATCGATCGAATCCCGGGTATCGGGAATAGCCGCGCAGGGTCACGTCGCCGTCACCATCGAATCCTAAAGGAAGGCCAGGAAGGCGATCGCCGTGCCGTTCAACGACACGGCACTGCAGGCAATCGGGGAGCAGAGAGGCAAACATCCGGTTCAGGTGTTTACCTTCGAGCGTCAGCCCGTCAAACAGGTCAGCGCGGCCGCTTGGTACAAGCGCGCTGGTATTGAGGACTTCCACTGGCACGATTTGCGCCACTATGTGGGCGAGTTGGCACGTGCAAAGCGGAACTCCGCTCTTCGCGTTATAGGAGCTCGAAGGATGGGAGACCGAGAGGATGGTGCGGCGTTACGCGCACCTCGCCGTGGAGCATTTGGCGGCCTACGCGGGCAACACGGAAAGTCACGGCACAAATACGGCACAACCACCGGATTCTTGCGGCACACCCCGATTGCAAATCGTTGGAAAATAACGGACCTTCGGCAGGATGGAATTGAACAACTTTCATTGATCGCACCTGCGAATTTTATTAGGCGCAGCAGGCACTGCTTCACAGTGAAGTTAAGGCGGACCTCACCGGATTTCAACGCAAAGCAGCCACTTGCGCATCAGCCAGATTCACGTTTGCCTCGCTGGCTGGGCTTGCACCGGCTGAGCGCCTCTCGATTTACGCGACCGCCTCTTTCTTGGCGCGGGGATATTCACAAACTGGTGTCACGCTGCTCATTGATACGCCGCAGCAGCAGTGCGCCGCCAACCGCCGCCCAAAGCCTTGAATAAGGCAATCTGGTCCTGGACCAACGCGGCATCTGAAGCGGCCACGGATGCGTCAGTGGCGACCAAGGACTCTTCAGCCGTCAAGAGATCGATATTCGCGATTGCGCCGGCGAGAAATTGGTCGTGAGCAAGATTGAACGCATTTTGGGCTCTGTCTTGCGCTTCGGCTAAGGCTTGCCGTCGGTCGAGTTCTGCGCCGTACGTCGCCAGTGACTGCTCCGTCTCCTTCAGTGCCTCCAGAACCGCGGCATCGAAACCCGCGAGAGCCGCGGCTGCAGTCGCTTGGGCCTGATGAACGCGCGCGCGCGGGCCGGCTTGGTTCGGAAAACTCCAGCTGATACTTGGCCCTACGCCCCATGCGCGCCCTTCATTCGTCGTGAGTTCGGGGAGGGTTGCACTGATACCGCCGAAGAAACCCGTAAGACTTATCCGCGGATAAAGGTCGGCGGTCGCCACCCCAATGCGTGCGGTGGCAGCGGCCACTCGCCTGTCGGCTTGACGCACGTCGGGGCGACGCTTGAGCAACGAGGCCCCGTCGCCCACTGGGATGAGAGTGTCGATGTGCGGCGGGGTGACACAGGATTCCGCATTGGTCGGGGCCTGAGAGGGAGTGCGACCAAGCAGGGCCGCAAGTTGAAACAGGGCCGCCTTTCGTTGACCTTCCAGGGGAGGAATGCCCGCGCGCACCTGTGCGACCAGGCCTTGCGCTCTCACCACATCGAATTGCGAGTTAGCGCCGGCTTCATGACGCTGCACAGTAATATCGGCTTCGTGGCTCACCACTGCAAGCGAATGGCGGGCCACGGCAATCTGCTCTCCCACCGCGCAGATCTGTGCGTAGGCGCGTGCAGTCTCGGCAGCAACCGTGATTTTGATCGCATCGCGCGCTGCGGCGTTGGCCTCGGCATCCGCGCGCGAGGCCTCGATCGACCGACGGACGTGGCCGAACAAGTCCACCTCGTAGGAGACATCCAGGAGCGCATCGAAGATCCACGTATTCTCAGGGCGGTGGCCACCGAGTTCCAGGATTTCATCGGTTACGGGGTCGCGTCCGTAAGTTGCACCGACCTCAGCTTTCGTCTGTGGGTATAGGCCGACTTTGGCGGCTTCGAGCACAGCCCGCGCTGCCGAAAGGTCTGCTTCCGCGACCCTCAGATCGGTGTTGGCTGTGAATGCCTCCTGAAGCAACTGATCGAGCACAGGATCCTGATATAAGCGCCACCAGTCATCGGGAGGTTGGGCGGCCGTCTCGGCCGCCGGTTGCACCGAGACGAGTGGCGCTTCCGCTCCCTCCGCGACCACGGGCGGCCGGTAGCGCGGCCCGACGGAGCAGGCGCTCAGTATCTCAAGCGCTGCCAGCAGCGCAACGACGCCAGCGACGAGGTCTGCGGCGTCGCGACCGCGGATCATGAGATTGGAGCCGCACGCATTGCCGATGTCGATTGGGGCGAGGCGGGTCCCGACGGCGCGCCTTTGTGGGTCACGATTACGATGAGAGTGACGGCGGTCAGCGCGGCAATGACGACGAAGGCGTCAATGATGCCTTGAGTGACGGCCATACTGTGCACGACGTTGCCGAGAACGTCCGCGCCGCGAGCTGCCGCCGACGCGGGATCATCGGCACGCGCCGTGACCGCGGCGTACGTCCGCAGCCTCTGGATCACCTGCCCATCCCCGATTTGCACGTGCAAGCCGAGAAGGTTCGATGCGATTTGCCCTCGCACCCTTATGAACGTTGCAACGAAGGCCGTACCGACTTCACCTCCCAACAGACGCGCGACCTGCAGCGCGGCGGCGAATGTCAGCGCATCCTGGGGTCGGCTATGTAGCACCGCGAAGAATATCGTTCCCGACAGGGCGAAGCCCTGTCCGACGGACTGCAGAAGTTGTGACGGCAGGAACTGATCCGTACCCCAGACGGGGGTGAGCCCGTGCGCCACCATGAGGCAGGCGGCGCAGATGCACAGGTAACCGACTGATGCGACGAGCCGCGAATCGATTCGGCGCAGCAGGAATCCGGCGGCGAAGCATACGACGAGCTGGGGTATGGCGATCCACACCAGCGTCTGTCCGACTTCGAGCGCTCGGAAGCCACGAACGACCTGGAGAAACAGTGGGATCGCATACGCGGTGGACAGAATTGTCAGGCGCAGAAAGGCGATCAGTACCAGCAGGCGCGGCAGAGGCCCGGTAATGACGTACCTGAGGTTTACGCCGGGGTGATCCGTTTGTGACTCTTGGACGAAGAAACCGATCAGCAAAACGACGGCGGCCAGCAGTAGTCCCCATTCCAATCCCGAATTGCTCCAGTCGAGGCGGTTGCCTTGGTCCAGCGCGGCGTAGATCAACGCCAAGCCAATGCCCCCTGACGCGAGACCGGCGATGTCGGCGGGCGGCGGTTTGGGGCCGGCGGCGTCGGGCCGGACGCCGAATTTCAGGCAGAGCGCCATCGCCACGCCAAGCGGCACGTTTTGCCAAAAGATCCACGCCCACGACAGATGTTCGAGATACCACCCTTCCAAGGACGCGGAGACATTCAGCGAGACTTCTAAGTTCAGCGCAAAAATAGCTATCCCGTACGCCCACACCCTGGGTGGCGTATTGCGCAATACGAAGGGCAACGTCAGCGGCACGAAGAAACCCGACGCAAGTCCACTGGCAAATTGAAAAGTCAGCAGTGTTTCCAAATTGGTCGAGAACGGTTCAATCAAGGAAATGACCGCCAGAGCACCAGCCGCTGCGATCAGAGCCCGCCGAGGCCCGTAGGTCCCGCCGATCCACATTGCCACCGGGAGAATGAGCATTTGGCCCACGGCTTGGGCCGTCGTGATCCAGGCACCTTCGTCAAAACCCGCGTGGACGGCTCCGCGGATGTCGGCGAGACCAAACGTGGAGAGCCGTGTGTTCAACGTGGAGATGAAAGTGCCCAGCAAGACAGCCACGAGTCCCATCCAGGGGATGCTCTCGGAGGGAATTGGACCCGGTGTCGGCGACACCGCGATTGGCTGCCGGAGCGGTTCGTTCATTGGCGCTTGCTCGAGCGAGTATCGACCCGAGCCACGACGGACATGCCAGGGCGCAGCAGGGCGGCAAGGCCATCGGCATCATCGATGGCGATTTTGACCGCGATGCGCTGCACGACCTTGGTAAAATTCCCTGTGGCGTTATCCGGTGGCAGGAGGGCGAACTGCGAGCCGGAACCGGGGGCAAATGCGAGCACATGTCCGCGCAGTCGGCGATCGGGGAACGTGTCCACGCTGATGTCTGCCTGCTCGCCGACGGCCATATGCGTCAACTGGGTCTCCTTGTAGTTCGCAATCACCCAGACGTGTGGCAGAGGCGTGAGCGTGGTGATTTGTCCGCCAACGCCGACGTACTGGCCGGGTTTGACTTGGCGTTGACCGAGGACGCCGTCCTGCGGTGCGATAACGTGCGTGTAACCAAGGTTGATCTGAGCGATCTGCAGACTGGCCCGCTGCGCGGCGACAGATGCTTCGGCCTGCGCCTGCTGGGCGGTGAGGACGTCGAGTTGACGGCTCGCGGCACTTTCTTGGGCGCGGTTCTGATCAAGCTGCGCAGCCAGCTGAGCGCGTGTGGTCTGTAGCTTCTCGGAGGCCTCGGTGGAAGAGGAGCCGGTCTTGAGCAGCCGTTCCTGGCGCGCCACATCGCGCGTGTTTTGCTCGACGTTAGCGGCAGTGGCTTCGATGGTTGCCCTGGCGGCGCGGACATTCGCCTCCTGCAGCTGATGCTGCGCATCAAGCGCCTGCACTTGTGCGCGGGCGGCCGCCACGCTCGCCTTCAGCTGTTCTACCGCGGCGCGATAATCATCGTCGACGAGCTCAGCCAGTACGTCGCCCGCGCGCACGCGATCGAAATCCTGCACTGGAATATTGCGCACGTAGCCCGCGACCTTAGCTGCGATCGGAGTCAAATCCGCCTGCAGGTAGGCGTCGTCCGTGGACTGCCATCTCGCATTGCCCTCCCATCGATTCCAGCGGGTGGTCACGACGATGAGCACGGTCGCAGCGACAATAAATATTAGCGCGCGCCACACCCAGGAGGGCGGCACGGCCCATCCGAGACCTCGCCAAGTTCCCATCAAGGTAATTCCCCGAATCTTCGCGCGTCAGAGGATGGCGTTAAAAAAAGTCGCATGCAAGGCAGTTATTTTCTGTCAGCGCCGTAACAGGAACGCCGCGGATTCCAATTACGACGCGAGGTCGCCTGAAGCAATCGAACCACGCACCACCGCACGCGTGATGCGCTGCACTATAGCTTTTCCGGATGATCAGAGCGATACGATGAGACGACTACACACGGTGCACTGCGTTCCGCGGGGTCAGTCCGCAGCGCGCAATTTCGCGATTCGTTCGCCAGTCAGCGCCGATGGCTGGGTACCGAAACGGGCCGTGACGTAGTTGGCCACATTTGCGATCTCGTAGTCCGAGTACGCGCCACCGAAGGCCGGCATGTTCGCCGTATCGCCCCTGGGAGCGCGCCGCGCGCCAGACAGAATCACCTGCGCCACATTGTTGGCCGTGGAATCGTTCACTGCGCGAGCACCGGTCAATGTCGCGAAGGGGATGACGGGACTGATGCCGCTCCAACCATGACAACTCGCGCACGCCCCTTCATACACGGCCTTGCCCTGCGGGTTCATGGTGGCGGCGACGCCTTCGCTGTGCAGGGACGATGCAGGACGAGCGTTGGCCACGGGTAAATCGGCAGTTGCAATGGCCGGTAACGACCGCAAATAGGCCACCATCGCGGTAATGTCAGTCTGCGCCAAATAGCTCAAGCTTGCGTCAATTGCCTCCCCCATGGGGCCGGTCGCCGTGCCGTGCCCATCCGCGTGGCCCAATGAGAGATAGCGCGCGATTTCACTATCGCTCCAGGCGCCCAGACCGCTGGCGGGGTCGGGGGTGATGTTGTAGGCACGCCAGCCGGCCTGCACGGTCCCGGCGAACTTAGCGCGATTATTAAGTGCCTGGAAAAGGTTTCGCGGCGTGTGGCACTCGCCACAATGACCTAGAGCTTCAACGAGGTACGCACCGCGATTCCATTCCGGGGTGCGCGCGAGGCGGGGCTCGAAACGCTTATCCGGATTGAATAGCACGGACCATACCCACATAAGTGCGCGCTGGTTGAACGGAAACGCCAGCGTGTTCTGCGAGGCCGCCTGATGCACAGGCTTAAGACTGAATAAATACGCCTTGATGGCTAGCGCATCATTGTCCGCCATAGACGTGTAGCTTGCGTACGGCATTGCCGGATACAACGGCGTATGACCGCGACCGACTCCTTTGTGCACGGCTCCCAAGAAATCGGCGTCGCTGTATTTGCCGATACCTGTCTCCGAGTCGGGAGTGATGTTGGTCGAATACAGAGTGCCGAAGGGCAGCACGAAAGGCAGCCCTCCTGCGAACGGCACGCCATTCTTAGCTGTGTGGCATACCGCGCAGTCCGCTGCACGTGTCAGGTATTCGCCGCGCTCCACCGCGCTTGCCGCTTTCAGTGCCGGCGGGACGCCAGTCGGATCCTGACCTTGATAGCTGGCAAGCGTCACGTGCCGGCCTCCGGCGAAGTCGGTAGGTCCGGGACCGAATACGATCCACCCGAAAACGCTCACGACCACGAGAATAACCGCCGCGAGGCACCACTGCAGGTAGCGCTTTGTCCGACCGCCTTGTTCAACGCTCACGCGGGCTTCCTCCCTGATAGCACGTCGCGGTCGATCGGCAACCGGCGTAACCGAATGCCTGTCGCGGCAAATAGTGCGTTGCCGAGCGCGGGGGGTGCGGCTGTCGTACCGGTCTCACCGATACCGCCCGGAGCCTCGCCACTTTTGATGAGGTGCACCTCGATCTGCGGCATTTCGTTGATTCGCAGCATGCGGTAATCGTGAAAATTACTCTGCCGCACCCGGCCCTTATCGATGTCGATGTTGCCGTACAGCGCCGCGGTCAATCCGAATGTCAGCCCACCCTGCAGCTGCGCGATCACCGTATCCGGATTGACAACGATCCCGGTGTCCACCGCTGAGACGAGCCGCTGCACGCGCACCTCACCGTGTTCGTCGACATGCGCCTGCGCAACGGTTGCAATGAAACTGCCGAACGCCCCCTGCACCGCGACGCCGCGCCCTGTGCGTGGCGGCAAGGGGCTCCCCCAACCGGCCTTTTCGGCGGCCAGCTCAAGCGCGGCCCTGAGGCGCGGCGTCTTGTCGAGCAGATCACGGCGAAAGGCGACCGGATCCTTGTTCACCTTTCTCGCAAGCTCGTCGATGAAGCTTTCGATGGCGAATACGTTGTTGTTGGGACCGACACCGCGCCAGAAACCGGTCGGTACCGCAGGCGGCTCGTCGCGCACATATTCCACGCGCAAATTGGCAATGTCGTAGGGGGTGTCCGCGGCGCTGTCGATGGCATCGATATCGATGCCTTTTTGAAACGCCGGCGGCAGCCAGCGCGCAATGATGGAGGAGCCGGTGATGCGATGCTTCCAAGCGGTGATGCGTCCGTTCGCCACGCTCGCGGACAAGCGATCCAGGTACACCGGGCGGTAGATGTCGTGCTGGATGTCCTCTTCGCGTGTCCACACGACCTTGACCGGTCCGTCGACCTGCTTCGCGATCAGTACGGCCTTTTCGACGAAGTCCGTCTCCAGCCGTCTGCCGAATCCGCCGCCAATGAGGTGGTTGTGAACCGTGACTTTGTCCAGAGGGAGACCCGTGACTTTCGCCGCCACCGCTTGTGCCCTGGACAAGACCTGGATGCCCACCCAAACCTCGCAACTCGTCGGCGTCACATGCGCTGTGCAGTTCATCGGCTCCATAGTCGCGTGCGCGAGGAAGGGCAGCTCGTAGATCGCCTCGTGCAATTCACCTTCGGACAATCCCTTGGCGGCGTCGCCCACGTTTTTCGCAACGGCACCTTCCTGCTCGCTGGCAGTGCGAATTTTCTTCCAGACATCGGCGGAGGAGATCGCCGCATTGCTTCCCTCGTTCCACGTGATGCTGAGCGCAGCCATCCCTTGTTTTGCGGCCCACATGTGATCGCCGACAACAGCGACAAAATCATCCAATTGCACCACTTGCCGCACACCCGGCAAACTCTTGGCTTTGCTGTCGTCGACGTGTCCCACCTTGCCGCCGAATACCGGGCAGGCCGCGATTGTTGCGAACTTGACCCCTGGCGGCATGACATCGATGCCGTATACCACCTTGCCGTTGACCTTGTCCGGCGTGTCGAGGCGCTTGAGCGGCTTGCCGATCAGTTTAAAATCTTTCGGATCCTTGAGCACCGGATCTTTCGGTGGCGCGAGACCGTGCGCGCGGTCGATCAGCGCGGCATACGCGAGGCGGCGTCCACTCGCATCGTGGATCGCAGTACTGCTGTCGGTGCGGATGCTCGCCGAATCCACCTTCCAGACCTGCGAGGCCGCCTGAACCAACATCGCGCGTGCGCCGGCGGCCGCCTTGCGTAAAGGCATCCAAAATGCCCGTACGGAATTGGAATTGCCGGTGACCTGAATGCCGAACGTCGGATTGGCATACAGCTTGTCGTTGGGCGGCGCCGCCTCGAGCATCACCTGATCGAAGGCGGCATCGAGCTCCTCGGCCAAGATCATCGCGACCGCCGTGTAGATACCCTGCCCCATCTCCACTTGCGGCATGATCAGAACAATCTTGCCCTGGCGGTCGATGCGAATGAATGCGTTGGGCGCAAATACGGCGCTCTCGCCAGATGCGGCGCCGCTCGTCGGCACATAAAAACCAACGAGCAACGCGCCACCCACGCCCAGGCCCGCACCAAGGAAGGCACGCCGAGTCACTGCGTGGTCGAGATCGGGAATCGGTTGCCCTGCCGCCGGATAGATCATCGTTCTCTCCCGTTATCGGCTAATCAGCTTGTGCCGCTTTTTTGATCGCCTCGCGAATGCGCACATACGTGCCACATCGACAGATATTGCCCGCCATCGCCGCATCGATATCGGCATCGTTGGGATGCGGAGTCGCGCGCAAGAGCGCGCTCGCGGACATGATCTGGCCCGACTGGCAGTACCCGCACTGCACGACTTCCAAATCGAGCCAAGCTTTCTGCACGCTGGCTCCGCCGGGGGTCATGCCAACCGCTTCGATGGTGGTGATCGGACGCTCGCCGATAGAGCCAATCGCTAACACGCATGAGCGCACTGCGTTGCCGTCCACATGCACCGTACATGCACCGCATTGTGCGATGCCGCAGCCGAATTTTGTGCCCGTCAGTCCCAAGACATCTCTCAGAACCCAAAGTAGAGGCATGTCGGCGGGAGCGTCGACGCTCGTCAGCTCACCGTTTATGCGTAGATTAATCATGCAACACTCCGAAAATGATCTCTAGCGCTGGCGCAACCACAGAAAGCCTCGCTGATGGCATGGTGGTGAATTGAACCGCATGGCTATGACTAGATTTGCCCTGTGACCTGGCAATCCGTGGACTCCTCCCCCCAAATATAAGCTCATTGGCCGGTATCCAAAACAGCGTCGATTGCATGGGTTTGTACAAACGTGCTATTGCTTGCAGATTCAGATATGAAAGAGGAATGACGGCCGATGCGCTTAGCACAACAAACTGCATGATTGACGCGTGACGTTGAATCGAACACTCGATTCCACCCGCACCGTTGATTTCGGCGTTAGTGGGGCAGGGACACGCCCTGTGGAGATCGTCGCCCAGCGGGTTGAGCAAGCCTCTCGCAAGCGCCCTTCCTCCTGGGGCGGCCGCGGACTTCAACAATGCGGCGCTCCGCGGCGGGTCCTTGTCGACCGGTTCACGCCTCGAGAAACCGCATCGCATGCTCGACGAAGAGCTTGTTGTACTGAAACAGGGAACCGTGACCGGAGTCCGGATAGAGTATAAGCGTGGCGTTGGGAAGATGCTGCGACAGGGTGTATGAGTTTATGGTCGGAAACATGATGTCGTGCCGCCCATTGGTTACGAGCACCGGGTGCGGAATGCGCGGCAACCGACTCCAGCCGGGGTCCGGCTTCATACCAAAGCCGACAATCGCCTTCGTCTGGGCAATGGCGGACGCTTGAGTGGTATTGGGTACCCGATCGACTGTGCGCTGCGACTGGCGCTCGACGAAAGCCTTTCCTGCCGCCTGACTCGTTGGCGTCTGCTCGAAGAATAGATAAAGTCGGCGCTCGTCAGGACTGACCTTCGTGGCCTCGCTCATGACCTCCGGAAGTCGCGAGACGCCTTCGCCGCCTTGGGGTGCGCTGCTGGCCAAAATAATGCGTCGCGCGAGCTCCGGATGTTTTAGCGCGATTTCTTGGGCGATAAATCCCCCTAATGAGAACCCCAGCAAATCCATCTGGACAAGACGGAGCGCGTTGATGAAGGCGAGCGCATACCCGGTCATTTCTGGCACGTTATCCGGCGTGGTGCCATCGGATCCGCCGACCCCCGCACTATCGAACACGATAACCGGTCGGACCGATGCGAACCCGTCCACGACGACCGGATCCCATTGATCTATCGTACCGGTGTAGTGTTGCAGGAATAGGATAGGCACCCCGCGCGTCGGACCGAGTCGGCGATAGGCGAGCCGCACGCCGTTGGCCTCGACGTACTGCGTGGGAACTGTTTGCGAAGTATCGATGGTCATATTGGACGTCCTTGCGGAGTTGTGTCTTTGCATGCCTGCAGGAATCCGCCGCCGATTCCAAGTCTGCCTTTGAAGACCTGCTCAATCTCCGAATCAAACGCCCCGAATGCAGCCGCGAGTTCGATCAGCCACCACTTGCGGTGAGCCGTGCCGACATGCCAGCGGTCGCCTAACCCCGAACTCTTTATATCGCGGAATTGGGAACGCTACGCCTCATGGGAAGCGCATCGTCACCAATTAAGCAGGGAACGTCTTACCAAACATGGGATTGCCGCTTCTCGACTGTTCGCGAGTTGCCTCGTCTTGGATGACATCCCAATGCTCGGCGAGAAGCCCGGCTTCCATCCGCACTACGTCAACGACAATCCAGCTAGGTACACCTTGACCGAGTCCGGAATACCTACCGTGCAGCATCACGAGATCGCCCTCGGCCAGAACGGTTTGATTCTCGTACCTCATTGACGGCGGGGTAGTTTTGATCAGATCGAACAACCCGTTGCGACCTGGCGGTATGTGCGAACTGTGCTGGATGTAATTCCGAGCCCAGTAACGCTCAGCCGCCGCGTAATCGCGCTTGTTAAAAAGCGTATTGAACGCCTCAAGCACGAGTGACTTGTTCTTTTCTTGAACTGTCTGACTCATTCCGGCCTCCTCGAACGTTCATGACTGCTGGCGATTATTACTCGTCCGATACTCATTCAACCACACACAGAATGGCGGATGGCGCACGGCGGTGCATTTGCTCACATGCTTGTACAAATGGAAGTCAACAGTGCCGCCGTCTGTCTCATTACTTAAGTATGGCAGGCGCGGGAAATCATCACTCCGCGGCTAGGCCATCTCGTCGCACTTGGGCGTGGCATGCTGCAGCGGAGTTCGACAATATGGCGTTTGCGCGAAGGCAGGCGGTAGATCGAGGTAGCACACAGGTACTCTCGACCCCAAGGATCTTCAATTCTGCGACGACCCCGGCGGCCACACTATTGAGACACGCTCATCGCGGTCACCGGCGCGGCGCGCGATTACGAACCGCTGGAGATCGCTACATGTCACCGAGCTTAGTCACTGCCACCCTTCGTGCACTCGTTATCATAGGAGTAGTCATGGCATCCACACTGATAAAGCAGGCGGTCGCCGAAGACCACGCCTCTGCGGGTCGAGTCAACGTAATTCTTGTCCATGGGGCTTGGGCCGATGGTTCGAGTTGGTCAAAGGTAATCCCAGTACTTCAGGCCAAAGGGCTGCACGCCGCGGCGGTACAAATTCACTTGGCCTCTTTGGCAGATGACGTTGCAACAACGAAACGGGCGATTGCCCTTCAGACCGGGCCGGTCGTGCTCGTAGGCCACTCCTATGGCGGGGCCGTGATTACCGAAGCCGGAAACGATCCAAAGGTCGTCGGATTGGTCTTTGTGGCAGCTTTCGCGCCCGGGGACGGTGAATCCGTCACCAGTATCAGCAAGCCCTATCCGCCGGCTCCGCTCGGTGCTGAACTCCGGCCGGATACGAAGGGTTTTCTTTGGATAACCCCGAAGGGAATTTCCGAGGATTTCGGTCAAGATCTGTCGATTAGCGAAAAGGCGATCCTGACTGCAACGCAGGGCCCGGCGAATGCCGCTGCCTTTGACGCCACCATCAAGAGCGCTGCGTGGAAGACCAAACCTTCTTGGTTTGTAATTGCCGGCAACGATCGTGCAATTCCTCCGGCTTTGGAGAAAGCCGAAGCGGCGAGAATGAAGGCCACAGCGATCACGCTGCCCTCCAGTCATCTTGCCATGCTGTCACATCCCAAGGAGGTCGCTGCTCTGATAGAGGAAGCAACCAAAAGCACAGCGGCGACAGCGATGAAGTAAATGTCCGCGCGAACTTCTGCTGCTGCGATAACCGGTACCGATCGCGAAAATCCGACTAGACTAATCCGAAGTTCCTAACTGCGCCGTGCGATAAACTGCATAGATGTCCGAGACATGCGTGAAGTATGGGTGTTGGCTTTCTGACTACGCGGCGATGGAGTTGAGAAGTTCGAAGGCGCGGCGCTGCA
>Ga0182018_10000867_pt1 | contig 37209 bp, 32 predicted proteins | sample 812P2MmetaG_FD_120490 | JGI IMG/M metagenome (GOLD analysis project Ga0182018, IMG submission 120490) | Permafrost microbial communities from Stordalen Mire, Sweden - 812P2M metaG | ecosystem: Environmental > Terrestrial > Soil > Wetlands > Permafrost | place: Sweden: Stordalen | collected...
ACCCACTCTTCGTTGCCCATGGACCACAGAATGATGGACGGCGAGTTGCGATAGCGCTTCACCATCAGCTCAAGCTGCGTCATCCCTTCCGCAGTGGAGCTCATCAGGCGAGTTTCGCACATCATCATCATGCCTAGGCGGTCGCAGGCTTCCACCCACTCCGTGGTAGGCATGTTGTGCGACGTGCGCACGGCGTTGCCGCCCATATCTTTCAGCACACCGACGCGATACCACTGCAAGCGGTCGGGAAGCGCGGCGCCTACGCCCGCGTGATCCTGATGATTGCAGGTGCCTTTGATCTTCACGGGCTTGCCGTTGAGAAAAAATCCTTTGTCCGCATCGAAAGCGATCGTGCGCACCCCGAAACTCACACGCTCTGCATCGCAGGATTTTCCGCCGGACTCAACCGTCACAACCGCCGAATAAAGGTACGGAGCCTCAGGCGACCAGCGCTCGGGATTCGGGATGTTCGCAGTTGCGGTGAAGGTCGCAGAGCCGTCGCGAGCGACCGACTGCGGAGCGGAATCGGCAGCGGCAACCGGCTTGCCCGCAGCGTCCAAGATCTGCCAGCGCGCGCGGCAGGCCTCCGGCTGACGGCCTTCGTTTTGCACGATTGCTCCTAGTGTCAGCGTTGCCGTGGCGCTGTTGACGGAAGTTCGGACATAGCTGTCCCAGTGTCCGAGGTGCAGCGCGTCGGTCTTGGTCAGCCACACATGGCGGTAGATGCCGGCACCCTCATAAAACCAGCCATCGCCAAAGCTGGCGTCCATGCGGACGACCAAATAGTTTTTGCCGCCATAATTCAGAAAGTCAGTCAGGTCGAAGCCGAAGGGCGCGTAGCCGTTGTCGTTGCGACCCAGGAACGAGCCGTTCAAAAATACCAGCGCGTCCCGGAAGGCTCCGTCGAACTCGATCGCCACGCGGCGTCCGGCGTCTTCTTTGGGAACATCGAATACCCGCCGGTACCAACCCACACTGGTTTCGGGGTAGCGGCGGCCCAGCGGTTTGTAGCCGTGCCCCTGCTGTTCTTCATCGCGTACGAACGGCAGTTCGACCGCCCAGTCGTGCGGCAGGTTCAACGGCCGCCATTGCGAATCGTCGAATTTTTCCAGAGCAAATTTGAATTCGCCCGTCTTGGCGAAATCGCCCTGGCCCATGCCGAATCCAAGATCACGCCGCGGGTCGCTGCCATGTCCCTGAAAAAACTTCCATCCGAAGTCGAATAGCAGATGCTCGCGCGGAGCCACCGCGGCCAGGGCCTCCGCCGACGCTGCGCCGGGATAGCCTGCGAGTAATGCATGGGCTCGGCCCACTGCGCCCGCGACTAGTGTGGAAGCGGACATTGCAAGGCTGGAGCGAAGAAGATCGCGACGGGTAAGAGAATTCATTCACTACCTCACACAGCTGATCAATTGGACACCCACAGACGGAAAGACCAGGAAAGATTAGGAAACCTGCATTATAGCGGCACCAGGAAAATCTCATCCTTGAGCGCTTCCAGCTTCAGATCCGCCCGACGATAGTGGTGAATCGAGCGTGCCCCGTGCCTGCGCCCGAAAGCCTTGGCCGCGCAGCCGCACGCGAGCAGCCGAAGTGAACAACGCAATCGCACCGCATAGATCTATAAACAGCTTCCCACCGTCCAGGAAATCGACTTTGTTGTTCGAAAGTTGAGGATCCGACAACATACTGTGGATGAACACAAATACGAACGCGGGAAAAACGAGTAAATGGAGCTTCTTCCACAAGGGGCGAGCCATGCGCAGGCGAAAGACTGAGGTGACGATCACGATCAACAGCCCGTACAGACCAACCGCCCCCAGAGTATTAAGCGTTGGTTGCACCGGCGACCAGAGGGGAAGCAAAACATCTCCTAATCCGAAGTGAATCGTGTTCCGTAGCAGCAGTACGCAGGGATGTAAAACGATGAGTAGCAGAACCAAGTACGCAGTCCACCGGTGCAGTACGAAAATGTTGATACGGCGATGGGGCCACAACCGCACAGGACTATAGCGCAGCGCGATCAAAAGTCCCAAAACCATGTTCACCGTAGCCGTGCCAACGGCTGCCAGTCCGAGGTAGGCGCACACGTCGAGGATATTCATCGATGGTTGACAATAATTAAAACATGAACGCTGGCGATCAAGCCGAAATCTGAGTACGGCGAGGCGACAACACTAGCTTGTTATGGTTTCACTTCTCCCATGCCCACAATCTTCGAGGACGTACGGAACTTCTTGTAGTCGCGGAAGGTGCCGGCATCTTCTTCATTGTCGCTCTTGAACAACGCCAGTCGCACGTCGACTTTGGCCTCAAAGTGCTGCGGCAGCCAGACCTCATCATTGACGCGAGTCTGCTCATACACAAAGCGAGTGCCCTTGTGAATGCGCGCCAACACCCAGCCGAACGAAACCGTGTCGATGGCCTCAACATCCATCTTGGCGAGTTGCACCTCGCGCTTGTCGATCCACAGCCGGCCGTGGAACTTGGAAAGCATCTGGGCTTCTCGTAACTGCGCATGGAACTCCGGGCGCGGCTCCCCATCAATTACCCAAGTGTCGCGTCCGTTAAGCATTTCACTTCCCACCAGGCGGAAGTTGTAGGCGTCGGCTACTTCGCTCACAAACTCCCGTCCTTTTTGCCGGGCCTTTTCTTTTTCCGCTTGTTGTTTTCTCTGTTCGTCCTCCGACTCGTTCTTGCGCTTGTCGGCCAGCTTCTGAATTCTTTCCTCTTCTTTGGCTGCGTCTTTTCCATCGAGCGGTTTGTCGTCTTTTTCGATCAGTCGCGCGACCGGCTCGTCGTAGAGCTCCATAATTTCGTAGGTCTTCGTTTCCGTGGATTTTACCTGTCCCTTGCCGTCCAGCTTGTGCGTGACTTCGCGATCGACGTACGTATAGTCACGCAGCTTCTTGTAGTTTTCGCGATAATTCTGTGCCACAACGCGGGTTAACTCCCGCATCTGCTGCTGCGACAGCTTGCCGTTTGCATCCGGCGTCAAATCGGGCAGGGATGTTGGTTTGGAAACCGACGAGTCAGAATCGGTCCGTTCAGAACCGGGCGCGTCCGGTGGCGCGGATGGGGGCTGATCCTGCTGAGCGAACGCCGGCAGCCCAAGAAAAAGAACGTCAATAAGAAGAATGAACCGACCCAAATGGAGTGCTCTCATGCTTTCTTTTACCTTAACGCATACGAGCATGAGAAGTTGTGATGATTTGTTATGGCCGCCGGGTCCTTTCAGTTGTATGAAGTGAAGGCGCGCCACAGAATTGGTCCACGGAAGCTAGGCGCCGCGCCTCGACTTTTCTACGGCGAACTGGCGGCAGGCGCGGCCCATGACGTTGTCTGCCGATATGGCGTCCATGAACTGGAAGCCGTAGCGAAACGCGTTTCGCGGGCTCACCATCGCCGCAACCTCCGCGTCTCCAAGGGACAGCCCAGCGGAACTTCCACAGGCAGCATGGCCGAAATCCCCGATTCGCTGATGTCCACCGGAGTGCCCTCGAACCAGAGGACAGTCGCCCGGATAAACGCGAAAGTCCACTTCCGGCCTGAAGCGGGGACGCCGGCGAGCGTCTACCAATTCGTCAGCTTGCCTGGTTGGAGAGGACTGTGCGATTCCACGCTGCCCTCCGGACCAGAAACCGTGCGTCGCCTACCGACGGTAGACTCTTGATCCAGTCTAACGCCGGCGGTCGACTGAGCACCGAGAGGGTCCTGGTGTAAGAATCGGCGATAGGTTGGCGGAGCTTGAGGCAACTCAGTCTCTTTTCTTCTGGTGAGCTTTCCCCAGACACTCTGCCTGGAAGAGGCGTTCATCGACCCGGTGTAATCGCTTCGCTTGCGCCTTGGTCAGCAGCGAATAGTGCTTAATGTCGAACAGGTGGTCAACGATGAACCATACGGGTTGGTCCGTGGTCATCCAGTTCTGAGAGTCGAAGCGCTCCAGATGGACCGGAACCGAGTAGCGCCGCAGAGTGCGCTCCCGCCGCAGATTGAAGTAAGCGTTGAAATAGCTTAGGGCTAACTCCCGCAGAGTGCGATAGACCGGTTCGCGCCAGCGGCATCCAGCGTAGTTTGACTTGGCCACCGCGCCCCAGCAGCCTGCCTGGCGGTAAATCGCGATCACATGGTCGGTATCGTGTTCCGCTTCGAAATCCAGCAATAGCGGAGGATATCCGTTAGCCCGCAGCGCCGCCGCCGCAAAGATCGCGCCCTCCAGGCAGTGAGAGGATTCTTCGGCCAGCACCTTGCGCGGAGACCATGCGGTGTCTTCCAGATGATAGGGCATGTCATCAAGAAACTCTTGGATGCCGTATGGATTTTTCATGCTGTGCAACTTGCGCAGTTCCTTTCCCGTGAATCCGGTGGCGGAGCCAGAGTTGTGAGGGGTCATAAGTTTGGGGTTCTTTTCGTTCCTACGTGGAAAAAACGACGCTTAACTCTTGCGCCGAATCCACTAGTACGTCGGGCGATTCGTTTTCGAGCGTATGGGGAGCGAATCCGTAGGTGACGCCAACAGTCCACAGTCCGGCATTGCGCCCGGTGCGCACGTCAACCTGAGAGTCCCCCACAATTGCAGCCTGCTCCGGCGTTACGTCGCTCTCCTGCAGCAATTGGCGCGCGCCTTGCGGGTCGGGCTTCTTGGTGGCGAAGCTGTTGCCGCCATACACTTGCGAGAAGAACTGCCCCAGCCCGAGGCCTTCGACGATGGCCCGCGAAGCCTTTACGGGCTTGTTGGTAAGGATCGCCAATCGGCGTGGAGTTCCATTGGACGACTGCTGAATCCCCGCAAGCGCCTGGGCAATTCCCGGGTAGACGGTGGTGTGATCGAGTTTGTGCTCGCGATAATAAGAAAGGAAGAACTCCAGACCTTTGCCCACCAGTGCTTTATCGGCGGCCTCGGCGCCGAGCGCCCGCTGAATCAGGATCGGCGCGCCGTCGCCTACGTAGCTGGCAATTACCTCGTCCGGTAACTCTGGCCGGTCGATATGACGGAGCGCCGCATTGACGGAATGCACCAGATCGAGGCGCGAATCGATCAGCGTGCCGTCCAGATCGAAGATCACGAGCTGAATGGAGTGTGGGTCGAAGCCTAGTCGCGTGCGAATCATCTTCTGTCAGAATAAAGCACTCGGCACTCAGCCGCCAGCATTGCGGCAAGGCGTGGGTCCGGTCGGACCAGCAGGCACACCTGCTTCGCCGAGGGCAAGGCCGGCGAACGCGTTGCCAAATACGCCGACATATTCTCCGCGAGGGAAACTGAACCTTGACTGCGCCTCCTGCAGCGGTTGCTCACGGCCCATCCGGAAGGGCTTGATTTTGTTTTCACGGTCTGTGACAACGCCGCGAACCAGGCCGCGAACGAGGTCTGTCCAGTCTGGCCCGGCCAATCGATGAGTGCACACTGGGGTATCCCCGATCCGGCCGCGCTGCAGGGAATCGCGGAACCGATTCAAAAGGCTTTCCCGCGAGGCCAGCTATGAGCTGGAATGTTGCACCCGAGGCTCGGAACGGGAACACCCATGTATCCTCCGTCCCACTCGTTGGATTGATTTCTAAGGCATCGGTCACGTGATCCAACCGTTGCCTCCGCGAAAACTTCGGTACTTTTCCAACCTCTTGTTAGCATTTACAATCCAACAGGTTCTGGCAGGCGCATGGAATCCTAAGGCGCTGGCGGGAATCTAATTGGGACGAGGACCCAGGGACCTGGATGGCCACGACGAAGATTGACCCCAAACTGGCCCTAACGGCTAACGGCGCGAAGAAGGGCAAGCTGTATGAAGGACTTACGCGCGACCAGCTTATCCAAGCCTACCGCATCATTTACACTTCCCGGCGCATCGACGACAAAGAAATCCTGCTCAAACGCCAGCAAAAGATCTATTTTCAGATGTCCGGGGCCGGGCACGAAGGCATTGGCGCGGCTGCTGGCCTGGCGCTGAAAGCGGGCTATGACTGGTTCTACCCTTACTATCGGGATCGCGCACTCTGTCTGGCTCTCGGGGTCAAACCTTACGACATGTTCCTGCAGGGAGTGGGTGCGGCCGACGACCCCAGTTCCGGAGGGCGCCAGATGCCCTCGCACTGGAGCTATCCGAACCTGCACATTGTGACCCAGTCGTCGCCGACAGGTTCACAGATTCTGCAGGCAGTCGGCTGCGCCGAGGCAGGGCGCTATTTGGCACGGCATCCCAAGGCGGGGGACGTTCCCGCCTCCCATCTTACAGACTACCGCCAATTCAAGAAGGTCAGCTTCCAGGGCGATGAAGTGACTTATGTTTCTTTGGGCGACGGCACTTCCAGTGAAGGCGAGTTCTGGGAAGCCATGAACGCCGTCGCTCTCGGCAAGCTTCCGGTAATTTTCTGCGTCGAGGACAATGGGTACGCCATTTCGGTTCCGGTCGAATTCCAGACCGCGGGGGGCAACATTTCGCGTCTGGTTTCCGGATTCCCCAACTTCCATTTCGAAGAAGTCGACGGCACCGACCCGGTGGCCAGCTACGCCGCATTCCAACGGGCTACGCGCTACTGTCGTGAGGGACACGGTCCCGCGTTTATCCATGCCCACGTCATTCGCCCCTATTCACATTCGCTATCGGATGATGAGCGCCTGTACCGTCCCGACGCCGAGCGCGAACGCGACGCCCAACGTGATCCGGTCACGCGCACCCAAATGTTCCTGTTGCGCGAAGGCATCCTCGACGAGAAGGGCATTAACCAGCTGGAGAAAGAAGTTGAGGCCGAGCTACAGACAGCGGTCGACGCGGCGCTTGAGGCGCTTCCGCCCGCGCCCGAAAGCGTTACCAAGTTTGTGTATTCGCCCGATCTCGATCCCGCGTCGTCTACATTTGACACGCAGCCGGTGCTGGCCGAAGTCCCCGCTGACGGCAAAAAGCCCGCTGGCAAGACCATGGCCGACCTGATTACGATGACGCTGCGCGATGAAATGCAGCGCGACGAACGCATTGTGATCTTTGGCGAAGATGTTGCTGACTGCAGCCGCGAGGAGTATTTGAAGCGCAAGCTGGTCAAAGGCAAGGGTGGAGTCTTCAAGCTCACCTTCGGCCTGCAATGCGAGTTCGGCAACGATCGTGTGTTCAATGCGCCGCTCGCCGAAGCTGCGATCGTGGGGCGCGCCACCGGTATGGCCACCCGCGGCCTCAAGCCGGTGGTGGAAATTCAGTTCTTCGATTACATCTGGCCCGCGATGATGCAGATTCGCGACGAACTTAGCGTGATCCGCTGGCGTTCGAACAATGGATTCTCCTGCCCGGTCGTGATTCGTGTCGCCATCGGCGGATACCTGACCGGCGGCGCCATCTACCACTCGCAGTGTGGCGAGAGCATCTTTACGCACATACCCGGTCTGCGCGTCGTCTTTCCGTCGAACTCACAGGATGCGGCGGGATTATTGCGCACTGCAATTCGTTGTGATGATCCGGTCCTGTTTCTGGAACACAAGCGCCTCTATCGCGAGTCCTTCGGCCGCGCCGCCTATCCCGGACCCGACTACATGATTCCATTCGGCAAGGCCAAGGTGGTCCAGGCTGGCACCGACCTGACTGTAATCACCTACGGCGCAGTGGTTCCGCGCGCTCTGCAAGCCGCGCAGAAGTTGGAACGCGAACAAGGCGTGAAAGTTGAACTGATCGACTTGCGCTGCCTGAATCCCTTCGACTGGGACACCATCGCGGCGTCGGTCGCCAAGACGAATCGCGCGCTGGTGGCTTACGAAGACACACTCAGCTGGGGTTACGGTGCAGAAATAGCGGCCCGCCTCGCCGACCAGCTCTTCGACCAGCTTGACGCTCCGGTCCGCCGCGTCGCCGCCAAAGATGTTTTCGTCGCCTACCAGCCGATCCTGGAAGATGCCATTCTTCCCCAGCCCAACGACTTGTTCCTGGCGATGAAGGAACTGGCGGAGTATTGAAGCACGGCCTAGCGATTGCTGGCTAGTTGCGAGGCAGAACGCTTCGGCTACGATTCAAACGAGATCGCCTGCAAAGATCTACCAGTTCCTCGGACGTCGATCCGCATATCCCTGGAGGTCGTTTTTCTTCCCGCTAGGGCAAGGACTATAACCGCCCTTCGCAATTCAGAGAAAGAGGCAAGTTGACGACAAACAGAGCGCCACCGATCCAAACCGATTCCACCGATCAAAAGATCCACCTTAGGCATCCGTGATGATCGGTGTGAAGCGATGGCGAATTCCCAAGGCTGAGCCGCCCTACATTACGAACGCTTTTCCCGCGATTCGATCTTGATTGTCCGTTCCGGCAGAGGATGCTAGGCTCCAAAGAAGTGGGTTCCTCCTACGCCAATCCGTTGCAACGGAGTCCATCTGCGCCCAACCGGCTGGCCGAGTGGTTACAGTCGGCCTCGGCGGAGGTGTGGGTCAAATTTCTGCTCGCACTGCTGGGCCTGGGACTGGCTTTCGGGGCAGCGCTTTTTTCCACCGTGTCGCGCGATGCCGGCAATGTCTGGGCGACGGTGATTCTGGCGTCGACCTCGCTGGTACTCGCGACTTTAGTTGGACTGGTTACCGTGCCGTACCTGGCGCGGCGCGTGGCTGTAGAACGTCTGCGAGAGTCTTTCGATTACGACGTGACGCGCGCTGGCGTGATCTACGCATTAGTGACCCTGGTGATTGGCATTGCCGCTCTGAATACCGGCAACAATCTTCTCTATATTGTGGTCGCGGCCATGCTCGCAGCAATCCTGGTTTCCGGAGTCGTCTCCGCCTGGGTGCTGCGCTGGCTGCAACTGGACGTTCGCCTGCCGGAGCATGTTTTCGCGGGCCGGCCGGTGGCAGGACGCATCGTTCTGCGCAACCCGCACCGATTGTTGCCGTCCTTTTCCATCCGCGTGGTTTCCACACGGAAGAAGCGAAAAAGACCGAGCAAGCAATGGCGATGGGAAGCGACCACTTTTGCCTTTCCCTTTAACCGGCCGTCCGAGCAGCAGTGGGTGCGCCTGCCGGACCGGCGTCTGCGCCGCGTCACCGTAGTTCCACCGCCTCCGGGAATTTTTCAGGGGATGGCATACTTTCCGTTCCTGCCTCCACACTCCGAGTTGTCCGCCGATCTGGAGCTAAGATTCGACCAGCGCGGCCGTTATCGCGAAGACAGCTTCGGTCTGGCCACGCGTTTTCCTTTTGCCTTCCTTACCAAAACGCGGCACGTGTCTTTGCCGAGAGAGGTGCTGGTCTATCCCCGCATCGAGCCCACCCACGAAGCATTCGAAGTTCTTCCGCTGGTCCGCGGCGAGTGGGAGAGTTTTGTCCGCGGCCGGGGCTCTGAACTCTACCGCATGCGCGAGTATATGCCCGAAGACTCGGCTCGCCACGTCGACTGGAAGGCGACCGCAAAATCGGGCTCGCTGAAAGTCCGCGAATTCGCGCGCGAGGACGAGCGCAAACTGTGCATCGCCTTCGACAATCCACAGCCGGGCCTGATTTCCGAACGAGCCTACGAAAAGGCGGTCGATCTGGCGGCCTCGCTGGCTTGGCATTTTTCAACGCAAGAGGCGCAGTTGTCGTTCCTCGTTCCCGGACGTCCGCCCACGTCCGACCTGCATGAGTATCTGGCGTGGCTGGCGGTCATCGAGCCCGGAAGCAGCGAATCCGATGCTCAGGGGCAGAAAATGAAAACCGAACGCAGCGGGGCATATCCGGCAGATTCGCTGCACGAATTGAACCTCGGCAATTCGGATGCGTACAATATTGTGATCACGGCTCGGCCGCGTGGAAGCCTGCCCACGGCTTTGTGGAACTGCTCGTACTTCGTCTTCGCTGCCGACGATGCCAGGCCAGAGAACCCTTCCCGCTAGCGACTCTGCATTTCCGATCCGCCCCATTCGGGCGAGATTTCTTCACTGCCCAACCTTTTTCCCTTTCATTGCATCTTCTTTCCGGCATATACTCGCGCCCCGATGATGCTTTTGGACGACTCGGAAGCCCTGTCCCCGGAAGGTGTCAAATGCGTATCCGCGAGCTGATCAAAGATCAAAACACGTTGCAAGCGGAATTGGGCGAAACCGTGCTCGAAACCGTGCGACTCATGGTGGAGCACAATATCGGTGCCGTGCCCGTCTTGCACAACGGCAAGCTGGTCGGGATTTTTTCAGAGCGAGATCTCATGAAGCGGGTGGTGGCCGAAGGCCGCGATCCCCGCAGCACGTGTATGGCCGAGGTCATGACCGACGATCCCCTGACTATCAGCATGAACGAAGATCTGGAAAACTGCATGGCCCTGATGCGGCGCCACAGTTTCCGCCACCTGCCCGTTTGTCACGAGGGACAACTGGTGGGAATGGTGTCGCTGCGCGACATCCTACTGCACGATTTGAACGAGAAGGATGACGAAGTGCGCATGATGCGCGCCTACATCCACTCCACGCCCGACGCCTGATTGCGCACGTCCTCACCTGCGTGCGCCGAGCTGGGCTGCCCCCCTGGTCCTGAGGTGCGTATGTTCTCGCCCAGCGTTCCCTCAGTGCTCCATCGGGCTGCGCACTAAGTTCGGCTGTTCCCTTCAAACCCCTAGCACGAAGGTAACCTTGCGCCAGGGACACCTCCAACAGTAACGTTACCAGTAATTACTTCAGTGCATTGAACATCGGGTTGGGAGACGCTAACGTTACGGGTACGAGCTGAAGAAGTAATCTCCAGCTATGCCGAATACTGTGGCGGTTTTTAGTTCCGCCCGTCAGGCTCGCCTTGCCGACGAGCGGGAAAAGATGAGCGACCAATGATGAGCGAAAAAATGAGAGTTGTCTATTACGCGCTCTGGATCGCCCATCCCGTCCTCCAGATGGGAATCGTCACGATCATGCTCAGGCGCGGGCTGCACCGCAAGTTCAAGTTTTTCTTCGGCTACATTTTGACTCAGCTGGTCACTTTTGCCGTAGTATTCCCGGCCGCCTGGCACAGTTATTCCGCATTGTTCTATCTCTACTGGGCTTGCGACGCCCTCAGCGTGGCTTTTGGCTTTGCCGTGATTCACGAAGTCTTCGTGGACGTTTTCCGAGTGTTCCATACTTTGCGCGATCTGGGCAGCGTGCTCTTCAAGTGGGCGGGCCTGGTCATGCTGCTGGTAGCCGGTGTGGTTTCGGTTTCCACCAATTCGTCGGAGATCGCGCCCTGGATGCAGGCCATCGTCACTTCGCAACGATGCGTGCGCATCATTCAAATCGGGATGGTCCTGTTCTTGCTCTTTTTCGCCCACTATGTGGGCGTCAGCCGTCGCCAGCACAGCTTCGGCATCGCCATGGGCTTCGGCTCTTTTGCCGTGATCGAACTGGTGCTGATTTGCTCGTGGGTGGGGAATCATCTGGGCGGCACATGGGTGAGCGTCCTGAACATGGCCGCCTACAACGGCAGCTTACTCGTCTGGGTTGGCTATGTCGCAGTGACGCGGCCGGCACGCGATGCCTCGTTGTCTTTGTTGCAACCTCAGCGTTGGGAGCGGAGCCTTACCGATATCCATCACCCGCTGCCTTCCGACTCTCTCATTCCCATGTTTGAAGGCATGGTAGACCGTGCGCTTTCCCGCACTCATCAGGACGCACCCGTTGCGCCAGACACTCTGGTCGCCAATACTTCCGCCCGCGGCGCAGCCGCAAACAGCAATTTCAGCCTTCCCGCAGTGCATGTAAGCCCCAAGCTTTAGTCGCCTGAGCGGTTCGCTTCCTTCCTGCTGATTTCCTCGACTTGCCGGATGTGTTCGGAAATCGTAACTGGAGAGCCAAGAAATGCGCCGTCAATAGTTCTGGAGGATTAGTTAAAGAAAAACTTTACTAGATGTATGGAAGTTATTACGAAAGCAGTGGTATCTTCTGGTCCGATCTTGAGTCTAGAAGTTGCGGCCGAGGAATCGCATTCAGTATGAAAATTATTGCACACGCAGCTTGACACGTGCCCTATAATGCGGCTCCGCAAAAAAGTTTCCTTTCGGGGAGGCTCTACGCGGAATTAGGAGACGAACCCATGAAACGCGCAATCAGGATTTCGATCCTGATGGTAGGACTAGTGGGCACATTTATCGCGGCTTCCGTCCAACAGGTTCCAGCCTTAGACGGCGGTCCGCTACCATTGTGCCCACCCAAACAATCAGGCTGTATACCAACAACCCTGCTGCATTAGAAATCGGCACAGCGAGTGACCGCAAGGTCACTAAAGTAACCTGTCGTAACTGCAACCTGGGCCAACAATAGGGCTAGCAATCTTTGGGCTGACGGGACTCATACTAACCCGTCAGCCCCACTTTTTTGCCAGGCATAGGCAAGGGCGTTGATCGAGCTGACCTGCTAGCTTTCTTGCAGCGCCTCTTGCAAGGCTCTCCGCAATTTCACTGCATCGGCAACCGGCGGTTGGCAGGCAGAGCCCGAGCACAGCACTGCGAAAGATTTTCTGGCGCTCGATTGGATCGAGTTGAGCTCTGGAAGCTGGGGGATTGTGGCCGCTAATGCGGGCGGAAGATTTTCCGCGACCGCCTGGCTGGCCGCTAACCGCAGCGCACTTTTGTTGAAGGCAAAAGGAGCGACCGCCGCCGCATAGAGTTCCCCACCCGCTTCCTCATCTCCGTCTTCCACAATCACGACCACCTGCAGAGGACTCTTCAGCAAATGGACGACCGCAGTCCCGTACGTCGCAGCGAAGATTCCAAATTGCTCGGCCACGCCCGCGAACGCTTCGAGGGTGAGCTCCGCCTTGTCGTGATATCCGGCGTCGCTAGTGAAATGATGCAGTCGCAGCAGCGCAATCGCCGCCATCGGATTTCCCGCCGGCGTAGGAGAATCCTGCAGTGGCTTGCGCCGGGTCGCCAGCACGCCCAGGCTTTCGCTCTCGCTGACCGGCTCGCTGTCAAACAATCCTCCTGAAGTCGCGTCATAGAATCGGGCGATCATCGCATCGGCGATCGCCCGCGCGAACTTGAAGTAACTCAGGTCGGCAGTGGCTTCGTACGCGTCCAGGCACGCCAGCGCGGTGAAGGCATAATCCTCAAGCAGCCCCGGTACTTCGCGGTGCGAGGCCGCAGGATCGGAATAGGAGACAACGTGCAGCAGCCCCGACGCCGCTTTCCAAGCCTCCGACAGCACCCGATCGAGCGACCGCAGCGCAAACCGCCGCGCTTCTGCGAGATCCAATACCTTCGCCGCCTCCAGATATGCCGAAACGCACAAGCTGTTCCATCCTACGTAAACGGTCTTGTCCACGTAAGGTGTCGTGCGCTGCAGTCGTGCCGCATACATTTTCTGCTTCGCCGAGGCCAGCAGTTCGTGGATGTGTTCCTCGGCCAGATTCATCCGCTGCGCGATCTCTTCCACCGAAGCCCGCACGTACAGCACATTCTTCGCCGGATTGTGATGCATCTCACCGATTTCGTTGATGTCGTAGTGCAGCGCCGCCACCTCCGCCTCTTTTTCTGTCAACACGGCGCGGGCTTCATCGAGCGTCCAGGTAAAGTAATCGCCATCGTCTGCCATGGAAATGTCGGCATCCTGCGAGGCATAGAATCCGCCCCGCTGCCGATCGCTCAGCCACGCGTCCATCCAGCGAATGATGTCGCGGGCTACGTCCGCAAAAAATTTCTCGCCCGTAGCCTGATAGGCGTGCACGTAGTTCTTCAGCAGTTCGGAATTGTCGTAGCACATCTTCTCGAAGTGCGGCACCACCCAGCTTTCGTCCACCGAATAGCGATGAAAGCCGCCCGCCAGTTGGTCGTAAATCCCACCCCGAGCCATGTGCTCAAGCGTAGTAACGATGACATCCCCCAGATCTGGGTGCCCCATCCTATCGCGCTCTTTGTGATCGGGTGGGGATTTTGACTCGTCCCCTCCCCCCCTGCGCGCATACCGCTCAATCAACAAATCCAGTGCCGAGGGATGGGGAAACTTCGGCGCCTGGCCAAAGCCCCCATGCTCCGGATCAAACATCTTGAACGCAGATTCCTGAATCGCCGCAATCACCCCCGCCGACACCCGCCCACTCCGCCCCGCAAACGATTCCGCCTGGGCAATCGCGCTCTCCACCATCTTCGCCTGCTCGACCACGTCGCCATGCTTCTCTGCAAACGCGTTGGCAATGCTCAACAGCACGCGCCGAAAGCTCGGACGCCCATAGCCGTCGGCTGGGGGAAAATAGGTTCCTCCATAAAACGGCTTCCCATCCGGCGTAAGAAACGCCGTCAATGGCCACCCACCCTGCCCGCTCACCGCCTGCACCGCCGCCTGATACCGGCTGTCAATGTCTGGACGCTCGTCGCGATCCACCTTCACCGCAATGAAATGCTGATTCACAATCGCCGCAATCTCCGGATCGTCATACGACTCCCGATCCATCACATGACACCAATGGCACCACACCGCCCCGATGTCGAGCAGCATCGGCTTGTTCGCCGCCTGCGCTGCGGCAAAAGCCTCGACCCCCCACTCATGCCACTGGATCGGCTGGTGCATCGCGGACCGCAGGTAGGCGGAAGAGGCGCGGGCGAGGGAGTTCAGGGTGGTGATGGTCATACTTCAAGTTTATACGCACCCTTTACGCCGAACGCGCGGAATCTCCCGCACGTGAGCGTGGAGAATAGTTTGACTGCAAAAAATAGAATCGCTGAAATCCTCAGCCGGAGTGTGACGTCTCGCCTTGTGTGTCCCTGTCCACCGATGCTTCTCCTGTAGGGATGGGACAAAGGAAGACTTAGTTGTGAGTTCAATGGAAAGATGGTCAGCATGAAGCGAGCGGGCTTGTGTACCCGAGTTTCTGCCCTCGGCCAGAATCCGGAGACACAGGCGTTTCCCGTTCTCTTAGTGCATCAGTGCAGGCGGTGCGACGGCTGCCTATGGCGAAGCAACCCATCCTGGCCAGGTCCTCGGCGCGGTTGGCTATAGGTCGCCGGAGCAGGTTCGAGGACAGACCGCCGACGCCCGCAGCGATATCTTTGCTACCGACGCGATCCTCTGCGAGATGTTTCTCAACTTCTCGCCAACGCGATGATTCCAGTGGGCCGAGGGGGATGGGTTAGATGGGGTAGGGGTACCCTGCAACGTTCAGAAATAATTCCTAAAAGAATAAAGTTCGAGCTCCAAGCAACCATCTGGCTGCAGCGCAGGAAATATTTTTCTCAGACATTCGTGGCCCAGATCAGCCCAAAAGCCCCTTCGCGATCTCGCAGTTCAAATCGATCGCCTCCGCCAGTTGCTGCTTCTCTATGTACTCGCCGTCGGTATGCGCCACATGAATCGATCCCGGACCGAGCAGCAGCGGTTCGCCCCAGTGGGTGAGCTTTGGGATGTCGGTGGTAAAGGCTGCGATCATGGTCGGCAATCCATCCACCGTACGCAAGCGAAGGAACGGAAGTTCGAGCGGAAAGGTGACCTGCACTTCATCGCCAGCGGTCGAAACAATCTGCTCCCGCAAATCACCCGACGGACCGACCAGCCGGTAAAGCAGATCTGCGTGCGCATAGTCGGGAATCACGTTAGGTGCGCGCCCGCCTTCCATCAACCCAATGTTCAACGTGCACGGCCCAATCTCTGGATCGGAAGGCAGCGGCATGGCGCGCAACCGCGCAAGCGCCGGAATCAGTTTGTCAATCGCCGACTCACCCAATTCCGGATAAGCCGAGTGCGCCATGCGTCCGGTTGCCGTCACCTCAACTCTCAACGTGCCCTTCGATGCCAGCGCCAGGCGATTCTCGGTCGGCTCGCCGTTGATCAGAAAGCGGCAGTGCGAGGCCGGCTCATTGGCTGCATATTCATTCGCCACCTGCGCGCCCAGGCTGTCGCGTTCTTCCCCCACCACGAACAGAAGGCCCACATGAACGTCCGTTTTGCGCAATCGTTCCGCAGCCGCGATCTGCGCGGCGATGATGCCCTTGGCGTCGCACGATCCGCGTCCGTAAATTCGTCCCGCATCTTCCGACGAAGGGATGAAGGGCGGAACCGTATCCATGTGCGTGGAAAATACCACTTCGGGATGTGGCTGCTCTGCCGAGGTCGCATACACATTGAAGCGCTGGCCCTCAACTGGCATCTTTTTCGTTTGATAGCCGAGACGGCAAAGCTCTCCGTAAAGGTAGTTCCCGACCGCAGCTTCGTTGCCGGTGATTGACTCGATGTCCACCAGTTGCCGGGTCAGCGTAACCGCGTCCATGGAGGAGAGAATAGCAGAGTGAAATATCCACGGGCTCATTCCCATGTCGCTGGTTCCGCCATAACATGCTATTTTCAATTCCCGTTTGATTCACGGCATTGGAAGGAGAGGCAATGAGGAGCATTCGCGGCCACCGCCGTGTACTCCCGATTGCAGCCCTTTGCACCTTGATGCCCGCATTCGCAATGGGCCCGCATGCACGGGAAAGTGGGGATGACAGGCAGCATTCGCACCACAACGCCAACCGGGCTGAAAATCCGGAGTGCCCCAGAACGACCTCTTGAATCCAAAAGTTGGCAAGGATGATAATCGCTAACGGGAATGTTGTGGCCACGTTGGAACCGAGTGCCACCAGACGGGAAGGCCGTAAGGACGCCGGCACAAACCGAATCGTTTTGGGCCTGGCGGAAGGTCGGTCGTTGAAAACTATCGGACCGACGGTGACTCACGAAAGCAGAGTAGTTTAGTGACCTCGGGTACTACTTCCTCGATCCGATCTCTATTTCTCGACGGTCCTGCGGGACGCCTGGAAGCGCTCCTCAACGCCGGAGCAGAGAACGCAACTCATGCGGCGCTGGTCTGCCATCCGCATCCGCTGTTTGGGGGAACGCTGCACAACAAAGTCGTGTTTCACACCATGAAGGCGCTGAACAGCTTTGGCTTTCCCGTGCTGCGCTTCAACTTTCGCGGAACGGGATTGAGCCAGGGCGAACATCAGCATGGGATCGGAGAAATCGAGGACGTCCGCATCGCGCTCGAGTGGCTCGACGTCGAGTATCATTTGCCGCTGATATTTGCCGGATTCTCCTTTGGCGCTGCCGTCGGACTGCACGCGGCTTGCGCGGACGCACGGGTTCGAGCGGTCATTGGCGTCGGAACGCCCGTAGCTCCCGTAGCCGCTGACACCGAGGAGCCGCGCGTTTACCGGTTCGACTTTCTGCGGGATTGCGCCAAGCCCAAATTGTTTATCAGCGGAGCTCGCGATCCGTTCGGTCCACGCGCGATATTGGAAGCCCTGGTTGCGTCAGTGCCAGAGCCAAAGAAGCTGGTAATCATCGAAGGTGCAGATCATTTCTTCGAAGGACGACTGCGCGAGTTGCGGGAAGCGATTGAGACTTGGGTGAAGGAAGCCATCTGAACAAAGCCATCCGCTGCGAGCTGTGAGCTAGATCAACGTGTGAACAGGAACCCAGCGGTGGTCGCGCCCAGAGTTTTCGCTGATGGATGAGAGCTGACAGTTGATAGCGATTAGCAATCTTTATAATTCTCCCCATGTCTGACCCTGAGCGCGAAAACAAATTCCGCAGCATGCGTGAGGCCGCGCGCGAGATTTTCCGGGATGCTCTCGCGAAGGCGTCCATTGCCAGGGGATTTGCGCGGCACGTGCACTGCGAGCGGGGAGTGTTGCGGGTTGGCGATGATCTTTACGACCTGCATTCCTATTCGCGCGTATTCGTCCTATCGCTGGGCAAGGCTGCACACAACATGGTCGACAGTCTGTCGTATCAGATCGGCCCTTCGCGGGAAGGGATTGTTGCCAGTTCCGTGCAGCCTGCGGCGCAGATTCATGGATTTCGCTATTTTTGCGGCGGCCATCCTACGCCGAATGCGGAATCCATGCTCGCGGCCAGCGCCATGGTTCGTGCTTTAGCGGCGCTGCCGGCTGCAGCGCTGGTGATCTTCCTGCTGAGCGGTGGAGGATCGTCGATTGTCGAGAAGCCAATCGACGACGAGATATCGCTCGAGGATCTCATCGCCACCTATCGGGCGCTGGTGCATTCCGGCGCGCCCATCGCTGAGATCAATGCGGTGCGCAAACATCTCTCGGCGGTAAAAGGCGGACGTCTGGCACAGGCGGCGTTTCCGGCGCAGCAGGTGTCGCTGCTGGTGTCCGACGTTCCTGACAGCACGCCCGACGCGCTTGCTTCCGGACCGACGATGCCAGATTCGACGACGGTCGAGGATTGCCACCGTGTCGCGGAAAAGTACGATCTGCTGAAACAATTTCCGCAGTCGACACGAGAGTTGTTCGAGCGCCACGCTCTCGAGGAGACGCCGAAGTCGGACCATCCGGCATTTCAGCGCGCGCGCTGGTGGCCCCTGCTGACAAACCAGACGGCCATTCGAGAGGCAAGCAGCGCGGCAGAGCGTGCGGGCTTCGTCGTACAGGTAGACAACTCTTGCGACGATTGGGATTACAAGTCTGCTGCCGGATATTTGCTTGGGCGCTTGCGCGAGTTGAGAAAGAAGGGTTCTCCCCTGTGCCTGATCTCTGGCGGGGAGGTGACGGTGAAGGTTACGAACGGCGGAGTAGGCGGCCGCAATCAGCAGTTTGCGCTGGCGTGCGTGCCAGAGATTGCGGGGGAAAATATCACGGTGCTCAGTGCCGGAACCGACGGGGTGGACGGAAACAGTTGCGCGGCGGGAGCCGTTGCGGACGGGACGACCCGCGATCGGGCCCGAGCTCGCGGGCTGGACGATGGCGCCGCGCTCGAGAAGTTTAATGCTTATCCGTTCTTTAAGGCGCTGGGCGATGCGATTGAAACCGGACCGACGGGGAATAATCTGCGCGATCTGAGAATTCTGCTGGCTTACTAGTCCGGATTCGCCGCCGCCGAGCTTCGCCCACTTCGACTCGCTAGGTTCACTCCGAGCCGGCTGTCCCTGCGTGAGCATTCGTAGCATTAGCGATTACGCGGTCTTCTGCAACTCCGGTTTCATCATTGCCATCGCTTCGTCCATGCTGCGCTTCATTTCCTCCATGGACAAGTCTTTGGTGTGAGTGGCGATGGACCATTTGTGGCCGAAGGGATCTTTCAGCTTGCCGTAGCGGTCGCCCCAGAACTGGTCCATAACGGGCATCTCAACTTCTGCTCCAGCCTTGACAGCACGATCGAAGGCCGCGTCGACGCCGTCGACGTAGATGTGGAGCGTCATGGCTGAGCCGCCGATGCTTTGCGGAGAAAGTGCTCCATACTGAGGAAATTCGTCGGCCAGCATGACGACGGAGTCGCCAATCATCAACTCGGCATGCATGACTTTTCCGTCCGGCGATTTCATGACGCCGCGTTCGATTGCGCCGAACGCCTGCTTGTAAAAATCAATGGCGCGGGCTGCGTCGCGAACCGTGAGAGCTGGCGTGAGAGTGTGATAACCGTCGGGTATGGGTTTTACGGACATAAGAGCCTCCTGGGCAAGAATTTGGACGTAAGTTTACAACAAAAAACCGCGGCCGGGTGTCAAGGGAGAATTACTCGCAGAATTATTGCACTGCGTGGCCCGCCGAGACGCAAGATCGCGGACGCGGCCGGTTCGATGCAAACCACGATCAGCGATTTTGCGCGGCTCTTGCAGGCTGTGATGGAACCTCGACTGTTGCGCACCCAGACGCGGGAGCAGACGCTCAGTCCGCAGATTCCAATTACATCGAAGCACCGGTTCCCCACGCTCGAGCGACGAGACCAGCGATGAGAGCAAAATCATCCGTTTGAGCTATGGACTGGCGTGGGGCCTTTACTGGAAACGGTGAAGGCATTTTCAAGGATTACTGGAGACGCTGCTGAAAGACAGGTTCACGCCGATCGAGTGGGAAGGATACGTGCCGTTCGACAAGCTGCCTCCGCGCCCGCCGCTCAAACCGCGCCAACAGATTGCGGTGGAGGGGAAAATTTTGGACCGGTATGTCGGCCGTTTACCGGATACCGCCGAACATCATCTTGAGGGTCCGACGCGAGGGCGATCATCTGTCAGTGGATCATCTGTCAGTGCAGGAGAATGACGAGCCGAAGCAAGATCTGATGCCCGACAGCGAGACGGATTTCTTTTCGACTAGGGCCGAGGATAACTACACCTTCGAAATAGACGGTGAGGGAAAGGTGACTACGATGATTCTGCGCGCCCATGTCAAGGATATTCCAATCCAGCGGATCGAGTAGTGCGCTGCGAGGCAGATGCTGCCTCGGCAGCTAAAGTCGTCATTGCGCGCGGATTTGCGGCGCGGCTTCGAGCCGCGCCCTTTCAAGACCGAGCCGCGGGCCGAGTTCTTGAGCGACCGCCACCTTCCCAAAACCAACTGAGGGCCTGCTTTTCCCAAGACTATTTATGAAGTAGCTGCTAGAAGAATCTGGTGACGCCCTCTTCCATCACGACCACGCGGTCTTTGGCGCCGGCGGCGCGTGCTTCCTGCTCAAGCAGCTGCAGCGGTTCGTCGACAGGTTCGTGCGAGAGGCGGAAAGTGCCGTAGTGCATGGGAACCATCCAGCGGGACTTGAGGTCGAGGAAGGCGCGCATGGCGTCGGCGGGATTGGTGTGGACATTGCGGAACTGCGGCGGATTGTAAGCGCCGATGGGAAGTAAGGCGAGCTCGGGAGCGAGGCGGCGCCCGATCTCGCTGAAGCCCGCGAAGTAGGCTGTATCCCCGGCGTGATAGACGGAATGGGTTCCGGCCTTCAGGACGAAGCCGCCGTAACCGCGATGCGAATCTTTCAAAATGCGAGCGCCCCAGTGGCGCGAGGGGACATGGGTAACGGACAAATTACCGTGGCGCGAAGTCTTCCACCAATCCAGCTCGATGATTTCCGAAAAGCCGAGATCGGAGACCAGATCAGAAACGTGACCTGGAATGATGATGGCGGGGGCAACGCCGCGGGTGCGCAGGTTGTGCTGCACGATGGCGCGCAGCGACGGACGATGGAGATGATCGAAGTGAGCATGCGTAACCAACACTACGTCGATGGCCGGGAGATCGGCGATGCGCAGGCCTGGACGGCGCAGGCGCTTCAACACGAAGAGCCAGCGCGCGAAGTTAGGATCGATGACTACGCTCCGGCCGCCAATTTGTACGAAGAAGCTGGCGTGGCCGATGAAAGTGACGCCCAGTTCTCCGTTCGTGGCAAGTCGCGGCTTGCGAGTCTCGCCCCGGCGAGGAGTTACCGCCGAGTGGCGCACCAAACGTCCGAACTGCGTAGCGCGTTTGCGAAGGGCCGAGTTGCGAAGCGTTTGCTTAATCATCCTGCTGCGGAGCCTTGGGGCTAGATCGGAAGCCGCCTGTTTCGTTCAAAGTAGTCCTCATCGCCACGAGAGTCGAGTAATAGGGGCGATGCGGAAGCTTTATTTAGCCACTGTGTATGTTAGATGAAAAGTCCCGAATAGAGGGCTGCTTTTTAGTTTTTGAATGGTTACGACAGTGATCTGCGTACTTTGACCCGCGTGCGTCCGGGGAGGGGCTCCTGGCCGACTTTAGGATACGAAAGAATATAACCGGGAAGAACGCAAATGAATCGCAGGGTTCGCAGAGCATATTTCGTGGGCGGCGATGCAAACGGACGACTTGCGATGCGGCTTGCTTGACCTTGATCGAGTGGGTCATATCTAATCCGAAGGCGTCTGTTTTAGGCTGTTCTTCAAGACGACAGGAGAAGTCCGCATGCGAGTTGCGTTTGTAGGGTTGGGAATCATGGGACACGCCATGGCGACGAACCTGGTCAAGGCGGGCCACGAAGTTACGGTGTGGAACCGAACCCCGGGAAAGTTAGTGGAAGGTGCGGGCGTCGCTCCCATTCCGGCAGCGGCGGCGCAGGGGGCGGAAGTGGTGTGGATGTGCGTTTCCGACACGGATGCGGTCGAAGGCGTGATCTTCGGAGCGGACGGCGTGGAGACGTCGCTCGCGGAGGGCATGATTATTGCGGACTCGAGCACAATTTCTCCGTCGGCCACAGTGAAGTTCGCCGAACGCGTGAGGACGAAGGGCGTTACCTGGGTGGATGCGCCCATGACAGGATCGAAGATTGGAGCGCGGGACGGGACGCTGGTGTTCATTGTGGGAGGAGAGGAATCTGCAGTGGAGCGGCTCAAGCCTTTGTTTGCCGCGATGGGAAAAAAGATTTTTCGCATGGGCGATACCGGCAAGGGACAGGCCACGAAACTGGCGATGAATTTGCAGATCGCGCTGATTTTTGAAGGATTCGCCGAGGCGCTGACCTTGGCGACCAAGCTGGGTGTGGACACGCAACAACTGCTGTCGCTGATTGAGGCCACCATGGTGCGGTCGGGCGTGGTGGATTACAAAGGGCCGTTCATTCTGCAGCGTGACTTCACGCCAAACTTTCCCCTCCGGCTGATGCACAAGGATATCCGGCTCACGCTGGAGGCGGCGAAGGAAGCGCGGGTGAAGCTGCCGGCTCTCGAGACCGTGGAAGAGATTTACGAGATGGCATCGGAGGAAGGGAATCAGGATCTCGATTACGCTGCTACGCTGATGCTGCTGGAGAAGTGGGCGGGTGTGCAGGTGAAGGGAAGGGCGGCGTAGGCATGCCAAGGAAGCGCTCGGCGAAAAAAGTCGGAGTGAAACCGAAGGCCAAGCGCTTACTGGGGGCCAAACCGAAAGGCTCGCTTCGTGCCGATGTGGCTCCTGCCAACTTCAGGGCTGTTTTCGAAAGACTCAAGAAAGTCATGAGCGAGTTTGAGCCTGAGTTGCGAGCGACTGCCGATGAGTCGCGGAAATATTATGTCGTCACGAAGTCCAAGAGTTGGAGGGGCGGTCCGATGTTCTTCGGTGCCGTTATGGCAGGCAAGGCATACGTCAGCTATCACCTGTTTCCCCTTTATGCATGTCCGGAGATGGGAAGCATGGTTTCTTCCAACCTGAAGAAACGCATGCAAGGGAAATCATGCTTCAACTTCCGCACGCTGGATGAGGCTCTGTTCGCGGAGCTTAGCGGACTGACGAAGGCCGGAGTCGAGAAATATAGGGCCAAGAATTGGCTTTAAACAGCGTCTAAGATTACCCGATCGTTACCGCCGTAATCCCCCAAACTCCTCTATTACACAAGTATTACAGTCACCCTATTCATTCCCTTGGTACGGTAGACGTAGGGTCGATCGAACTCAACCACCACGAAATGGGGACCTTCTTTGGATATGGAACTGCAAGATTTGGAAAGACCACAAGCGGCAAAAGATGAAGTGAACTGGATAACGGCGGGGTTCATGGCGGCGTTTCACATTGGGGCCATTGTCGCACTCTTCTTTTTCACCTGGAAGGCGTTGTTTGTCGCGATGTTCTTGTGGTGGGTATCGGGCAGCCTGGGGATTGGCATGAGTTATCACCGGTTGCTGACGCACCGCGGCTATAAGACTCCGAAGTGGGTGGAATATTTTCTGACCGTCTGCGCCACGCTGGCTCTGGAGGGCGGGCCGATTTTCTGGGTGGCGACGCACCGCATTCATCATCAGCATTCGGATCAGGAAGGCGACCCGCATTCGCCAATCGAGGGCAAGTGGTGGGCGCACATGGGATGGATTCTCATGGGCAAGTCGATGCACCATGACACGACCACGCTGGCGCGCTACGTTCCCGACCTCGCCAAGGATAAATTTCACGTCTGGTTAACCAAATATCATTACGTTCCCATGATTGTGCTGGGCGTGATCTTGTTCGCCATCGGAGGAGTGCCCTTTTTGATGTGGGGAATCTTCCTGCGCACCGTGGTTGGACTGCACGCGACCTGGCTGGTGAATTCGGCGACGCACTCTTGGGGTTCACGGCGCTTCGCGACGCGCGATCTTTCGACCAACAGCTGGTGGGTGGCACTGCTGACGTTCGGGGAAGGCTGGCACAACAATCATCATGCACACCCGACCGCAGCCCAGCATGGGTTTACGTGGTATGAAGTCGACATGAACTGGTACGGCATTTGGGCGCTGAAGACGTTGGGCTTGGCCTGGGACATCCGGCGCGTAAAACTCGATGAGATCAAGCAGGGTCTCGTGGCCACTCCCAATGGGAAGCTGATTGCTCCCCCAGCGGCGGAATCCTGGGCGGCGGGCGATTAGTATAGGGCCGCGGCGGCCGTAAAGCCGCGCCCTTTCAAAACGAGCCGGCTTTGCAGCTGACTAGGCAGACGCGTTAATGTGCGCCCGGCAGCGACGCTGGTGCTTTTTGTTGTCCCACCCACTCATGGATGCGGTTTGTGAGCACGTCGAGCGGCAACGCCCCCCCAGCCAGCACTTCGTCGTGGAAAGCGCGTAGATCAAATTTGTCTCCCAGTTGGTCTTTCGAATACTGGCGCAGTTTCAAGATCTCCAACTGTCCGAGCTTGTAGCCGAGCGCCTGCGCCGGCCACGCCATGTAGCGATCTGTCTCGCTTTGCACGTCGGGCTCGTCGATCGCCGAATGTTCGTGGAAGAAGTCCACAACCTGTTGCCGCGACCAGCGTTTGTAATGAAATCCGGTATCGACAACCAGCCTGATTGCTCGCAACATGTCATCTTGAAGGTGGCCGTAATAGCTAAAGGGATCCTGAAAGAATCCTACTTCTTTCCCCAGTTCCTCCGCGTATAGTGCCCATCCTTCGGTAAAGGCCGTGTAGTACTCATGCTGCCGAAACGGCGGCAGGCCGGGCAATTCTTGGGCAATGGAAATCTGCAGGTGGTGCCCGGGAACGCCCTCATGGTATGCCGTCGTTTCAATGTCGAGCGTCGTTCGCTTGTCGAAATCTCCGGTATTGACCATTACATGAGCCTTACGCGATCCGTCCGGCGTGCCCTCCAGGTAATGGGTTGAGGCTTGCTTTTCGCGAAACTCCTCGATGGGCATTACGTCCAGTCTCCCCTTTGGCAGACGGGTGAACAGGTCGGGAAGCTGGGTATACATTTGGTCGATATATTTTCGATAGAGATCGAGGATCTCTTCGCGGGAGTGCGCGTGCAGTTTCGGGTTGGTCTTGATGGCCGCGTAAAAGCTCTTTAGATCGGGATAATCGAGCTGACGGGCGACTGCCAGCATTCGGCCTTCGATTTCTTTCACCTGTGCCAGGCCAATCTCGTGAATCTCCTCGGGCGTCAGGTTCGTTGTGGTGGACTCCTTTACCCGAAATGCGTAGCGGTCCGCACCGTCGGGAAGTGACCAGACGCCCGGCTCCGTGCGGCCCTTGGGCGCGTACTCGTCACGAACAAAAGCAGTGAATTGAACATAAGCGGGAATGACCGAATCGTGAATGGCGGCTAATCCCGCTTCGTGCAGGGGCTTGCGATCGGCTTCCGCAATCGCATCCGGGAACTTGTCAAAAGGATGTGCAAATGGGCTCTTTTCGGCTGAGGTGGTCGCGATTTCGTTAGCCTGCGTGACCACTTCTTCAAGCAAAAGACGGGGCGGCATCAGGTTGTCGGCCATTCCTTTACGCATCTGCACTTCCGTCTGATCGAAGAGACGAGGTATTTGACGCAGACGCGCAATATAGTCGTCGTAATCTTTCTTCGTTTCAAAGGAGAGAATGTTTACCAACTGCGGCAGATCGATGTGGACGCCGTTAAATTGATTCACGGGCATTTCCCAGGGTTTGAAGCGAACGCCGTCCAGATCCATTTTCAGATCACGCATCATTAACTGCCGGTTCAGAACCTCCTGCTCGGGGAATCCGGTGGTGTCGATCGCTTGGAAACGCGCCAGAAAACGTCTGCTTTGCTCGTGCTCATCGTCGATTTGCTTCTGAGAGAAATCATCCAGCAGATCGTTGTAACGCTTGTCGCCCAGGAACGATGCATAAAGCGGGCTGGCGCGCATGCTGTATTCCCATTGCTCATGCAACAGGTCGTTCAGCGCTTTGCGGCGCGCTTCAAGAGCTGCGGTTGAAGCGGAGACGGCCGTGTTGGACAGAATCAGCAAGGGAATGGCGAGCCAACAATTAAGATTTCGCATGGAACTCCTAGGAGGCGCCGTTTTTAAAACCGCCGCTTTCAGACCCGCTGCTTTCAGATCCGAATGATCATTACTTCGGTGGCCTTGATCAAGGCGGCCGCGGTTTGTCCCTTCTTTAATTGCATTTCGCGAGCAGAGGTTGCGGTGATAATCGAGGTGATTTGCTGACCGCCGATGGAAATCTTGACTTCTGCCATCAGACCGCTGATGCGAACCGAATCGATGCGTCCCACCAACTGATTGCGCCCACTGACACGGCGGACGGCCTGCTTTCGTTCGTTTTCCGTTCCGCCGCGAGTCCTGAAAAGCAGTTTGTCCACCTCGCTCTGGGGGATGCGGTGATGTCCCCCGGGGGTTGGGATACTGCGAATTCTCTTTTTGTAAATCCACTGCTTAATGGTGGGGAAGCTGATTCCCAGTTGTAATGCGGCGTCTCGCAGCCTAAGCATCTCCTCTGCATTTCTTCCAAGCTTTACTTGTTGCCGCATCAGAATGGAATCCTAGCCTCAAAGTTTGGGACGGTCAACACACGGGGCCGCCGGTAGTGTCTCCGTTTGGCGGTTCGAACGGAGAGGCTGTCGAGCTCCGCTCGACGGACAGCCGGGGGGGCTCTCCTACATTTGTTCCCGCGAGCTGAGACAGCATCGATTCCTCTGTTTGAAACCCTTCCCGCCGCCGTTAAAGCGCTCATATCCGTGTTGATTTCGCCCTTGTAACTGTACCTGATATAAGACTTCTCTTTAATTTGAGCCAAAATACTATTTGAGGCCGTAATCATAGAGTAATGCCATGTCTAGTTGGGTTCGTTCTCTGTCTTTCGTCAAGGTGATCCCGCGCCCAAGACGGATTTCCGGCCGATTGGTTCAAGATGGTGTCCGACACCCAGGCCGAACAGCCGCACTGGATCAGTCCCCTTGCCACTACCAGGCGCCGGCTGGAACAGGAATTTCGTTACCACATCCAATGGCAGACCCACCCTAACTAACGGTGTCACTACGGCGGGAGCAAGGGACTGGAAAATCATCCCGGCAAAGAATTTCGAGGTTATCCTCGCCGTGCCTCCCTAGTGGTGAATCATCCAGATTCCAAAGACGGATTCGGAGACTGGCAGTGTTTGGTGAAATACAGAATCGCCGCCGCGAAGAGCATGGAAACTACATCGTGACCGCTTTCTACCGGAAGCGTTTTCCCACCGGGCAGTACCAGCAGGGAGTGCTGAGTCCCATCATCACTCCGTGCTGGGCAGATTTTACCTCGGGGATCGGCTCGGTGTTACGGTCGGTGGCGGATTGGAAATTGCCGCGACGTCAGTCCATCCGACGAACCACATTCCTGTTTTCTCGCTACGCTTCCCGTGCTGACGTCGGGGGGCGATCGTCTCAGTCGATGCAGCCGCACTCGGCGCTTTACCAACAGGCGGTCGCGAACGCGGTAAAATCGGTGCGAGAACGCCATGCGCATCTCGAGCCGTCGCGGAACCATCGTTTTCTTTCTCTGCCTGGGGGTTGGTCTGGTAGCGCTGGCCATTGCCCTGAATGTCGGCTGGATCATTCTCAACTGGCGCGAGGGCGTGCTGCTGTTTTTCGGCATCGTCTTTTTTGCCCTTATCATCGCAGGCATGGTGGTCAATACGATTTTTCTGGTGCGGGAGCTTCGCCGCAGCGAGCAGCATGACAGTTTTATCAATGCGGTTACCCATGAATTAAAGACGCCGGTGGCTTCCATCCGGCTGCATCTTGAAACCTTGCAACGGCGCGACGTGGCGGAACTCCAGAAGCAGGAGTTTTATCGGCTGATGCTGAGCGACGCCGACCGCCTTACCGATACGGTGGAGCAGGTGCTGCGCGCCGGGCGGGCCGGTGAGAAGAAAACCGGACGGGAGAAAGCGGAAGTCGATTTCGGCCAACTGGTGCGCGACTGTATGGACGCAACTCGGTCGCGGCATCACCTGCAGCCGGAAGCGCTCCGTTTCCAGGAGGCGTCGAACGACGGGAACACAGTGCGCGTACGCGGCAACGCGGAAGACTTGCGCACCGCGGTGTTCAATGTGCTCGACAACGCCGTGAAATACTCCGGGGACAACGTCGACGTGCGCGTGCAACTGGAAACGCCGGACGAGGAACGCATCGTGCTCCGCGTACAAGATCAAGGAGTAGGAATTAATCCCGAGGATGTGAAGCGCATCTTCAGGCGCTTCTATCGGGTTACGCACCGGTCGATGGCGCACGTGAAGGGAACCGGGCTAGGCCTGTTTATCGTGAAAGCGATCGCGCAAAAGCATGGCGGCAAAGTCTTTGCCGAGAGCGACGGGGAAGGGCAGGGAACCACGATCGTGCTGGAATTGCCGAGGTCGGCGGCATGAGCCGGGTGCTGGTGGTCGAGGATGAAGCGCATCTGGCGCAGGGATTACGCTTTAACCTGGAAGCCGAGGGGTATGCGGCGGAAGTGGTGGGGGATGGAGAAGCGGCCACCGATCGCCTGCTGGATAAGAAAGAAACTTTCGATGCCGTCGTGCTCGACATCATGCTGCCAGGAAAAGACGGATTCAGCGTGGTGTCGGAACTACGAGCGGCGCGGAATTATGTGCCGGTGCTGATGCTGACGGCGCGGGGGCGGCCGGAGGATGTGCTGAAAGGATTTGCCTCCGGTGCGGACGACTATCTGGCGAAGCCGTTTGATCTTTCGATTTTGCTGGCGCGGTTGCAGGGATTGCTGCGACGCAGCCAGTGGGTGCGCGGAGAGCAGACGCCGCTTGCCGGCGAGGCGCGAGGCGCGGCGGGCGACGCCGAAGACTTCGGAACATTTTCTTTTGACGGGAAAACGATCGACTTCGGAGCGCTCGAACTGCGGTCGGGCGGCAACACGATTCATCTGACTCTGATGGAGTCGGAACTGTTGCGGCATCTGGTGCGCAACGACGGACGCGTTGTTTCACGCAAGCAGATTTTGGAGGAAGTGTGGGGACTGCACGAGGATACCGACACGCGCGCGATCGACAATTTCGTAGTGCGGCTGCGGCGTTATATCGAAGATGATCCGGCGACTCCGCGGCATCTGCTCACCGTCCGCGGAGTGGGATATCGATTTCTGGCGCGACCTGAAAAAGAGTGAGAAGAGGGAACATGCGCAAGAGTGATACGGCAGATCGCTGCGGAAAACGAATCCGCCAGAGAATGGGAATCATCGGGCCTGAAGGGCGCTTCGGTTCGCGTGCATGCCGCCATGAAAGGGCCGCGCCGCTCTTCCACGGTGATGCCCATTTCTCATTTTCGTAGTTTGCTAAGCGCGGCACAATTCCGCTACCAGCGTTTCCCGACGCTGAAGCGCGATGTGGTCCAGGCGGCGCAGAACAAATACGTAAAGCGGGATGGAGATGGCCGCCAGCGCAAGAAACAGCAGCGTCGCGATCCATAAATTACCGTAAAGACGCGCGATGGCGAAGACCGCGACGCCCAGGCCCACGGTCAAAATCTGCAGGCCGAAGCTTGCCAGGACGGTGGTCTGCGAGGCGTTTTGCCGGCCGAAAGTTGAAAAATCGCGCTTCCTCGGCGCATAGATGGACAGCAGGTTGCCGGCGGTGAAGTTCAGGGGCGCAGCGAACAGAACTCCAGCCAGCGTGGCAACCGAGACCGCGAGATGCGGGGCGCCGTAAAGATAGGAAACGGCGATCCAGGCAAATGCGGTGTTAGCCATGAGGATGCTCACGTGCGTCATGTTTTTCGCTAGCACGATCTGGCGAAAACTCACCGGTGAGGCGTAGAAGAATTGGATACCGCCGCCGTCGCCTCCGAAACTGTTGAAGACCAGGTTGGTGAGGACCAGGATCGCATAGGCAGCCGCGCCGGGGAATGCCATGTCGGGTGTGCGACTCAGCAGACTGGAGTGGCGAAGGGAATTCATCGGCCCCAGGCGAAAGATCAGCAGCATGAGGACGGGCATGAACAAGGTGAGCAGCATGGGTCCGCTGCGCGCGAGATAGCGCATTTCCTTTTCGAACACGGCTGCGACCGACGGCGACAAGCCTGGCAGGTTCCATCCCATCTGCAGAACTTGGACTTGCACCAGGGCAGGGCGCGCCGCCCCTTCGCTGAGATTTTCGCCGCGAAACTGAGCGCGCAGGCGGAGGTGCAGCAGCGCTGCTATGCCCAAGGTGAGCGCTCCCAGGAAAAGCAGCGCGGTGAAGCCAAGGAGGAACTGAGCGTGGGAAGTTTGTGCGATGGCGTTGGCGGCGAGGCCAGGCGGCAGTACTGCCTGAACTTGGGTTCCGACCTGGATTGTTCGGTCCAGTTGGGGATGCGGCGTTCTTCCGAAGCGACCGATCAGGGGGCCGATCAGTTGAAAGCTGAACATGGCCAGAATGAACAGAACGGCCATGATTTCCCGAGTGCGGCGCTGGGCCAGCCAGCGTTCGAGCCAAGTGAACACCGTTTGCATCAGCACCAGATTGAACAGTGCGAAGGTGAACAGGACTAGCAGTGCCCAGGGAAATAGCAGAGGTCGGGCGACGGTGGTGCCCAGCAGAATTCCGGTCAAGGCCACCGTGCCGAGGGCGCTGGCCGGATCAAAAAATCCGTACGCCAGACGAATCAGAAAATACGAACGATAAGTGAGCGGGAAGCGTAGTAAATCCGCGGAATCGGGATTGTTGGTGAAGGCAGTCGACATTACGGGAAAGAGCTGCCAGAAGAAAAAGATCGGCCACAACAGGAGAGCCATGTATTCGGCGTTGTTGTGAGAGACGAAGTACCAGGCAAGCACCGTAGCGACGGTGAAGCCGCCTATTCCGCCGACGACGAAGACGAGCGTGATCAAAAGGCGCGAGGCCAGTTCCATTTTGCCGCGCTTGCTGCGCAGGCTGTTGAGGAACATGCGCAGGCGCAGATCGGCGATAGCGGTGAATTGGCCACCGCGAATGGCAGTGGTCATTCTGTTTTACCTTTCATCCTTCGCTCTTTCTTCCTATCTCTTGCCCGGCTATCTTTCACCCCAGCCAGGAAAGCTCCTGCTCGGTGCGATGCGTTCCGCCGACGATGCGGAGGAAAAGTTCTTCGAGCGTGAGCTTCTCACCCGACACGCGAGAAGCATCGCCCGATCCGGCGGGCTGGTGGGCTTCCACCCCGGCGCGCAGTTCCTCGAGCGACCCCTGAGCTACGAGCCGTCCCTGGTGAATAATGGCGACGTGACTGCACAAGCGCTCCACGATGTCCAGCACGTGCGAAGTGAGAAAGATTGTGGCTCCGCGGGCAATCATTCCCTGCAGCATTGATTTCAGAGTGCCCGCGGCAATCGCGTCCACGCCCTCGAAGGGCTCGTCGAGGAAGAGAACCTTGGGCCCATGAATCACGGCGGCGGCGAGAGCCAGCTTCTTTTGCATGCCGTGGGAATAGTCGGTCACGAGTTTTTTCGGCTGGTCGGCGAGTTGCATAAATTCCAGCAGTTCGGCGGCCCGCTTGGCCGCGGTCATGCGATCGAGGCCATACATGCGGCCGGCGAAGCTGAGAAACTCGGCGCCGGTCAGGCGGCCGAACAGAGCCATGCCTTCGGGCACGACGCCGATCTGGCGTTTTACTTCCATGGGATAAGCGTTGAGATCGAGGCCGAGAATTTCGATTCGGCCGGAACTGGGCGCTAGCAGCCCGGTAAGCATTTTGATGGTGGTCGACTTGCCTGCGCCATTCGGGCCCAGGAAACCGAAGAATTGTCCGGGCGCGACGCGCAGGTCAATGCCGTCAACCGCGATGAGTTCTCCGAAGCGGCGGGTCAGGGCCTGGGTGCAGATGGTAGGTGCGAGGTCCATCCAACTTCATCCATCGAACCTCCGAATCTAGCACACCTGCTAGATTCTCGCCCGGCTACCGCTTGTCCTTAGCGGGCGCTTCTTTTTTCTCTGGCTTCTTCTGAAAGTCCTCGGTCCACGGAGGAACGATACCGACGACCCGGGCGTAGGCGATTGACTGTCCAAGATGTTCAGCTGTATGGCGGAGGATAAAGAGCAGCCGCGCTGCGTGTTTTTTCCGCCGAACCAGTCGAGACTCTTGTCGAGATCGGCATCGGGCATGGCGCTAATCGCTTTCTTGGCGTGGGCGAACGAATCCTTGAGCGTGGCGATGATCTTGGCTTTGTCGGTGGTCGACTTTTCCAGCCCTTTCAACTCGACCGTGGTGGGTGGAGGCGTGCCCACGAGTTTGTACAAGTTGTAATTGGCGGTGCTGACGTGCAGGAAGACTTCAGCCAACGAACGTACCTCGGGAGCGGGACGCCAGGAGTATTTCTCGGCGGGGACGGCCTCGGCGAGCCGCGTGAACTTGTCCTCCTGGATGAGGACCTCAGCCAGCACTTCGGAGCGGTATCCGGTCACGCCCGGAGTGCCTTCTTGTTAGGGATTGACTTGCGCTGCGACGTGAATTGGGGCAGTTGCGAGCAGCAGCAGGCAGAGTGCGGAGAGAATGCGTTTCATGGAGGAGTCTCCTTTTCGAGCGCCATTCGTCCAGCGGGTGAGAGAGTTCTGTCGAGAACAAAATGAACTTTGTTCGTGAGGTTTTGCAAGAGAACGATTTGTATCAGGGCATGCCATACCGGCAACCGGAGACCATCCTTATTACCGCTGTGCCCAAGCGAGAATCGCGGCGGCTGAAGCTCTCACGACTTAGTGCAGCGCCAAAGCGATGCCCTGATACCAATCGTTCTTCTCCGATTGCACCATCGTCACACTTTCTTGCAGGATCACCACACTTTTTGCACCACTACCCCACTTCTTGCACCATCGTCACACTTGGGCGGACGTTGCTTCAGCGAAACCGGGTGGTGCGCCAGAGCGCGATTCCGCAGGTTGCCAGCAGAGCGAGCATGGCGACGGTAAGCGCGATGGCCCAACCAAAGGCGATGTCGATGTGGGGAAGTTTCGCAATGAGAGCAAGGACGGAGAACAGGCCGGTCGTGACCAGAATGAGCAGCCAATCCAGCAATGTTCTGCCGCCCCGGCTGGCGCTGAGCGACTCGCCTTCGACACTCATTGCTCGGCCCTCCATGCCGGCGCGGACATATTCGTCTTCGACTCCATAGCGTTGGCCTTCGCGGTCGGCGGCATCTCGCCATGAGGAGTGCTCGCGCGCGCTCGCCGACGATAAGGCGATTGCGACTGCACCCAAGGCCATGAGTAGCGATCCTCCGGCGACCTGCACATAAATAGATTGGCGGGCGCCGCGGAGCTCGTGAAAAACCAGGATACCCCACAGCAGTCCCCAGAGTTGGTTGGTGTTGGAGAGTGGAATGCCGCGGCTGATACCCACGTATTTGGTGGCGTATTGCTGGAACAAATCTCCCAGCACCCAGACAAAGCCGCCCAGCATCAGCCAGAACAGAATGGCGCGAGCGCCGACCAGTTCGTGCCAGAGCGGTGTCGCGCCGCGATAGGCGACTGCGAGTATCGTCATCGTGGCGAGTTCGCCGACGGTGAAGAATGTAATGAAGGACAGCGGATTCATGCCGGTGAGATACGCTTTGCGGTAAGGAATGTACATCGTTCCCCAGAGCATGCCGGCGCCCAGGGCTGCGTAGATGCCCAGCGCGGCTTTGCCCGGCGGGGCCTGATGGGACGATGCAATCGCCAGCAGCGTGGCTCCTGCGAACATGAAGACGGCTCCGCCCAGAACGCCGAGCCAGCGCATCCCTCCGGCGTAGTGCAGTTCGTTGAAGAGCAGCCAGCCCCAGAAGATGCCGAGCAGGCTGTTGGTGTTCCACAGCGGAAACGCGATGCTGAGGCCGACGTTGCGGATGGCGTAAATGGTGAGCGTGTTGGCGACGGCCCACATGCATCCGGCGAGTACGGCCCACACAATCAAGTGCGGCGCTTGGCGCAAGTCGTTGCGAACGTGCGATGTGCCGCGAATGAAGGCGGGAACGCTCCAGCGGGCCAGGAAGACTCCGAACACCATGATGAGCGAGACGGTGATGGGAGAGATGTTTGGGTTGACCAGCTTGAGGGGAGCTTCGGCCCCGCCCAGCCACGCTCCGGCGGCGAATCCGCAGAAAATGCCGAGCGCCTGCAGGGAGCGCAGGCGGGCGGCGTGCATGGGAGTCGGAGCGGTGGGGGGTGCGGTCTGCCCGCTGGCGGGAGATGAGTTCAACGGAGCCTGTCCAGGAGTAAGAAACCGCCAACCAGGACGATCAGCGGAATCCAGAAGTGGAGGTCGGTGACGATGGCGCGAAACAGACGGCCGGAAGCAGTGCGTTCGTTTGGGGGTGCCATAGCCTTGTCAGGAGTGGATGATACCTGAACTTCGGTGCCAACTTGCAGCAAACTAAAATATCAGGTTCCAGCTGTTAGAAAACTTAGTGGACGACGACTACCTTGCCTGGGAGCGGAATTGAAGCCATTCCGGATGGAAAGGTGACCCAGGACACGCTGTACGAACAGGCGGCAGAAGCGTACGGCTCGTCACTCGACCGGCTGGCGCGCGCGTATGAGTATGATCCGGAGACGCGCCGTGACCTGCTCCAGGGAAATCCATCTCCATCGCTGGCGCAACTGGGAGAATTTTCGATGGCAGATGTTCGCTAAGAACCTGGGTCTATCGCGTGGCTCACAATGTGGCCACGGGCACCTGATTCGGCAGAGCCGGATTAGGAACGGGCTGGTCAGCATCGAGAATATCGAGGCCCTGCCCGGCCGCGAATCGGCTGAACTCGCCGCCGACCAATCCGAGGCGCTCCAACGTCTCGGGATGCTGATCCAGAGCCTGAAGCCGCTCCTATGCGACCGAGAAGATGCGGCAAAAAAACCGCCCCGGGTTTTTTTGACCGGGGCGGTTGGCAGAGCTGCAGCGATTTAAAACAAATTCCAGAGGAACTGGTTGTAGACCTCGTGATGGGACTGGACTTCCTGCGCTTTGATGAGGGTTCCGAGGGCGCGGGGGCAGCGGTCGGCGGAGGCTTGCTTAAGGTCTGCGTAGCGGCTCTTGACGTCTTCGCCGAGCAGGGTTGAGGTCCATTCCGCCTTCTTGAAGTTCGCCAGGGAGTCGTAGATGTTGTCGGGCAGGTAGCGCTCGGCCTGGCGCAGGTTCTTGATCTTCGCGGTCTCGCCGTCGAGGCCGGTTTTGAAGATCGCGAGCATCACCAGGTAAGGATTTGCGTCGGGAGCGACGGAACGCACTTCGACGCGCATGCTCTTCTCGTTGCCGATAGGAATGCGGATCATGGAGCCGCGATCGACGGCGGACGCCTTGATCTGGTTCGGTGCCTCGAAGTGGGGATCGAGACGGCGATAGGCATTCACACTGGGATTCAGCAGCAAACAAATATCATTGCCGTGGGTAAGGATGCGGTCGATGAAGGCCCATCCCATCTTGCTGAGTTTTTCTTCGCCCTTCACGTCCCAGAACAAATTCTTCCCGTTCTCGCTGATGGAAACGTTGGTGTGCATGCCGCTGCCGTTTACGCCGATGACCGGCTTGGGTAGGAACGATGCGGTGAGTCCCATGTTGGTCGCGACCTGACGGCAGATCAGCTTGTAAAGTTGGATCTGGTCGGCGGCGGCTACGACTTCGCCGTAGCCGTAGTTGATTTCAAACTGCGAGGGCGCGACTTCGGGGTGATCTTTTTCGTTCTGGAAGCCCATGGCGCGCTGCACTTCGGCAGTGGTGTCGATAAAGGTGCGTAGCGGGTCGCCGGGCAGGGAATGGTAGTATCCGCCGGTGTTGACATATTCGAACTTGCTGGTTTCGTGATAGTGGCGCTCGGCGTCAGGACCTTTGAACAGAAATCCTTCAATTTCGTTCGCCGCATTGAGCGTGTAGCCTTTTTTCTTGTTGAGTTCCTCGGCGTAATTTTTGAGCACGCCGCGAATGTCGCCCGAATACGATGTTCCGCCTTTGTCGATGACCTCGCCGAAGACCAGCACTTTGCCGGAACCGAAGACGTCGGACGGGGCCCAGTAGAACGCGCCCCAGTCGATGCCCAGGCGCAGATCGCTTTCGCGCTGCGCAGTGAAGCCCCGGATCGAGGAGCCGTCAAAGGTCAGGTTGTCCCAGCTCTTGAGCAGGAACTTCTTGTCATAGTCGAGCATGTGCAACCGGCCTTCGAGATCGCTGAAAAGCACGGTGACGGCTTTGATCCGCTTCTCGTCGGTCAGGTATTTGAGCCGGTCTTCCTGCACCTTGTGAGACGCGACGCGGTTCCTGCGCTGCTCTTTGGCCTTAATGTTGAGTTCTTCCAGTTCGTCGTATGACAGTGCCAGGAAATTGCGCAGTTCGGTGGGCATGGATGTCCTTCAGTCTCCTTCGCCTAGAAACTTATGATTTGGGCAAAACCACATCACGAAAACGGGGGAGTTGAAATGGCTGGTTTCAACACGCTGCGTTGGAACAACGAAGAATAGCGCGGGAGCAGGGCAGCCGCCAATCGAAAAAGCTGATGATAAGCATAAAAGAGATTTATCCGGGTGGAGGGGAAACAACTTTTACGCATTGGACGGCACGAGAGAGGCAATCATCCAATCATTCATAAGATGGGATGCTCCGCAGTCCAGACATTTTGTCATGGGGAACTGAGTTGCGCAGTGGGAACAGACGGCTCGAGTCTGGAAGGTGTCGAATTGCTGGCCGCACTTTCCACACTTCCAGAACTCTCCGACAGGTGGGGCAGTCTTGCAGCTCGGGCAGGCCAAGCCATTGCGGCGCGGAAGCTTGGCGAAACGGGACAGCGCCATCGCGTGTTTCAGCCCGCCCCAGCAACTCATTGCCATGAAGAGGGCGATCGCGCCCAGCCAGAGGTCTTGCCTCCACACGGCGAGAGCGATGAAAACGACGACTCCGACCAGGCCAAAGACCGTTGCTACCATCAAGCTGCGAGCACGTCCCAGCACGAACCAGAGCAACGAGCGAAGGATCTGGCCGCCGTCCAAAGGATAAATTGGGAGGATGTTGAAAACGAGCAGGCCCAGGTTGATGAACGAAATCGCACGCACCAATTGGTAAAGATCGGGCATGGACTCTGCCCAGCCCGAAGACCGGCCGACGATTACAAGCACAAACAAAATTGGAATCAGCACCACGTTGACCAGTGGTCCGGCCGAGATGCTCCAGAGGGTAGCCCCGGGCCGCGGTGGAGGGTCCACGTACGCCACGCCTCCGAGAGGCCACAGTACGATCTGGTTCGCGCTGCCTCCGACTTGACGGCAAGCCAGGGCGTGGCCGAACTCATGAATGGTCACGATCAAAAACAGCGCCAGATACTCCAACACATTCCACGCGACGGACGAATAACTGCCCTTTCTCATCTGGATTTCGTAAGCCGCCACGAGAAACCAGGACCAGTGAAGGAACACATCAATTCCGCGGAACCGAAACAATCGGATTGATCA
>Ga0182018_10000868_pt1 | contig 37203 bp, 32 predicted proteins | sample 812P2MmetaG_FD_120490 | JGI IMG/M metagenome (GOLD analysis project Ga0182018, IMG submission 120490) | Permafrost microbial communities from Stordalen Mire, Sweden - 812P2M metaG | ecosystem: Environmental > Terrestrial > Soil > Wetlands > Permafrost | place: Sweden: Stordalen | collected...
CCCAACAATCTTCCCGGTTACTGGATCGTGCGGCCCCGTGCCTGAGACGAACACAAGACCCGCTGCCCGTACCGCTTGGCTGTATGTCGGCGGCGGAGACGGAGCGTTAGCCGTTCGAATGATATCTCTTGCCATAAACTTCTCCAGTGCTGACCGGACGACCCGGATGCGCTATCCGGGGACTGACTTGATTCAGAAGCGCGGATCATGAAGAAACCGGAGCGCTCCTAAAAAGAAATAGTCTCACAACTCCGCATTTTGAGCGATCAATTTGGCATGCCGGTAGTGCCCTAACGGAGAAATCACCATCGTGTCCAGAACTCGCCATCTCCAACTTCGAAGGCGCGAATCGAGCACCTGGTTCGCGGCTTCTGAGACTTCAGGCGAGTCACTGGCTCTTCGGCTATTGACCGGTCAAATGTTGAAAACTGGGCTTCGCACCACTTGAGACCGAAACAGCCTCTCTCTTAGCCAAGCATGCACACTGTAACCGCGATCATTTCCAGACCCAAGTCATGCTGGTCAGATCAACCTCAATGGGCGCATTGGCCATCCATGCGGAGGCCGGCCAACGCCAAGGCATCTATGTGGTTATGCAGATTCATTTTGAGCTTTGGAGTTTGGGAAGATTTTAGTGACGAACAATAGTGCTTCAAACGGACTAGAACTCCAATTTTGACAGAAGGTGGATTCTGAGGTATTAAGACGCGATTGTGCCGGCATTGGTGGTGCCCACCCTTGGCGCAGAGAACGCGTCAAGGATGGGCACCCGGCCGCTTCAGCTTCAACTCATTGCTTTTGGTAGACGTCAGTTGCGGGCTCCGATACACCAGCCGGACTGCCGACCTGCGTCAGCGTCTTGCCATCCTCCGAAACGGTTTCGGTCCCTTTCCATACGACCTTTCCGTTCATCTTCTCCTCTATTGCAAACTTTCTCGGGCTGATCCTTGTGGCCGACAATGTCAAACCAACCGGAACAGTAGGACCGGCAGGAGCTACATCCTTTCCATCGAATTTGAGTGCCAGCGAAGCCTTTATTTCCGGGATGTTCCAGACGATCCCGTCGTCGCCGTTGGCCTCCATCACTCTGGAATCCGGTGCATTGCTCGAAACCTTCGTGCTCTTCCACTTGGCGAAGAAACCTGATCCTGTCGTAACCCGGATAAACGTCTCGGATTCGGAGAAAGAATCCCCGTTGGGTTTGGTTCCGGTGGAGGAAACTTCCACGCTCTTCCCGTCGGCGGCCAACTTCCAGATGTCTGTGTCCAGCACAGTTGAGTCCTTCGTGTAGACGGATTTCCAGGTGCTGTCGTCGATCTTCGTCCACGCGACGGTGTCTCCGAACGGAGTCTTTGATGCGCTGCCGTCGTGCTTGAACGAGTACGACTGGCCTCCCTGAGTAACTTGAATCGTTCCCGCAGATTCGGCGGTAAAGGTTACAGTGTGGCCAGTGATCTTGCTCTTGGAAGCGTCAAATTTCCAAGTTCCGGCAAAGGGATTTTCGGCCACCGCAGTTGTCGCAAGCAATGTAAGTGTCGCGGCAAGGACTAACTTCACGCAGGTTCTCACTAGACTCTCCTTCGGTTGGTAACTTGAGATGACAGGTCATGGGAAGCGACTGGAGTATACGCCTGCATGGAATGCAATGGCCACTAGGTTCTGTTAATTGGTATCTCATTTTTCGGTGACGACTCGTTCGAGGTTCTACTCCTCGAGCAACTCTAGCCGGACAACGAGCGGAACCATCCTGGAGTGCCGTGAAAGTCGACATCGCGGCGTTTTCCGGGGTCTTGGCGCTGTTCCGGGAAGTTGACCGGCTCACTTGTCGAAAACATGGGCATTGCACAATCTGCGGCCGAATTGCCTGAGACAACACTACGCTGCCGGTTTGCCGATGTTTATCAATCTGCAAATTCCGGGTAGGCGACAAGACCGGAGCCGGCTGAACCGGCGACAAGAACCTCAATGCCATTCGCATTTAGTCCGAAGGTGCCACGTTGGCCGTTCGACTCTGCGGAGCTTCCGGCGCGGAACGGAGCCTTCCTGGAAGGAGCGCCGACAGCTGGAAACAAGCCTGCCGCTCGACCTCGGAATCACTTGGAAGTCAGACGCGAACGATCATCACTTCGGTGGCCTTGATCAGGGCGCCTGCAGTCTGGCCTTTTCGCAACTGCATCTCGCGGGCGGCGTCGGAGGTAATGATGGACGTGATCTTCTGGTCTCCGATCTGAAGAACGACCTTGGCCAGCAGACCGGAAAGTCTGACCTCGGTGATGCGCCCGATGAGCTGGTTGCGGCCGCTCACCGCGCGGAAGCGTTCACGCGATCCCTTGGTGGCGGCCAAAGGTCTTGATTTGAGCATTGGGGTGAGAGCGCTCTCGGGAATGCGGTGGTGGCCGCCGGGAGTCTTGATGGTCTTGATGGTTCCGGCAAGGATCCACTGCTTGAGCGTCGGGTAGCTCACGCCTAGGGCCGAGGCGGCTTCGCGGGGCTTCAGCAGTAAATTAACGTCGGTCATGGCCTGTCCTCACTTGGTCCCAAGAATTGTAACGCCATGACCTGCAGCGGACACAACTCGTTATATCTATTCGTATAGAATCGATACATTACAACAACGAGACTCGATCAATGAAACTAGTGCCCTTCCCCTCCACGGCTTCCTCATTTCGGCGGTACGCCGCGCAAGCCCAACCTTTCGTGCTGCTTTTGTGGGTTGCGATGAGGGCGTTCCCGGCGTGGGCCCAAACGGGAGCGAGCCTTTCCGGCGTGGTGACGGACCAAACCGGCGCGGCCCTCCGCGATGTCGCGGTGACATTCAAGAACGTTGACACAGGTGCAACGCGCACGATCGCAACCGACGGCGCGGGGCACTATCAGGCGTCCGGCCTGCCTCCCGGGCGCTTCGAGATTCGAGCGGCAAAACAAGGGTTCGCCAATGAAACGCGCGCGGGAGTCAGCTTGGCGGTTGGCCAGGACGCCGCGGTCGACATTAAGATGCGGCTGAGGACCCTCGACGCCTGCGCGAGCGGCCACGAGTTCGTCTCCACCGATTGCGCGCTGACCTGGCACGGCATCACGCTGTACGGTGCATATGACGTCGGCGTCGGCTGGGTCAGCCACGGCTTACCGGAAAACGGCTATAACTATGAAGGCGAATCTCTGGTGAACCGAAACGGCTATCAACATCGATTCCTCATCGCCCCGAACAACCTGCAGCAGACGGGTCTGGGCATCAGTGGCAAGGAAGAGTTTCTACATGGCTGGTCAGTTGTGTTCAACGCTTCAACTGGCATCAATCCGCAGTCCGGCCTGCTCGCCAACGCGTCAGCCACCGACACCATCAACAACGGCCTTCCCAGAAGCAGCTATTCGGAAGCTATCGACGGCGCGCGCGCGGGCCAACCCTTCAATGACGAATACTATGCCGGTATATCGTCCGCGCATATCGGCACGCTGACCTTCGGTCGTCAGCGCGCTCTCGGCACCGATGCGATGCTCCTTTACGATCCGGCCGGAGGCAGCTATGCCTTTTCGTACATCGGGTATAACGGCACGATGGCCGGCGGCGGCGACACCGAGGACAGCCGTTGGGACGATGCCCTGAAGTATCGCTTCGCCTATGGACCGGCCCATTTTGGCGCGATGTATAAATTCGCCGATGGATCTGCCGGCTGCTACTCTGCCTCCGCAACCTGGACTGCCGCCACCTGTACGCCGGAAGCGGCGCATAACAACGCCTATGGATTCGACCTCGGCGGAGCCTACGGCAAGTTCTCCGCCGACCTCGTCTTCCAACATTACAATCAGGCGATCAGCGTATTGAACCCCTTGCTGGGGCCTCAGAGTGTGACGCAGTCCTATCAGTCGACCACGGACAGCATCAATACAAACCCCATCACCGGGGCCAATTTGATCGCCCCGAACAACACCGTAAACGGCATCGTGACCGACAACAGCGCAATTATGGCCGCTGCCAAGTTTACGTGGGACCCGATCAAGTTTTTTGCCGGCTACGAATACATCTGGCAGAATAACCCGACGGACCCGTTGGGCGTTGGCGCCTCGGACCAGGGCGGTTATATCATCAGCGGGGTCGATGACAACAATCTTGATTCTGAGAAGTTGGTGCAGATCTGGTGGACGGGCGCGAAGTACACCTACCGTACCAAAACCGACGCCACTTTCTCCTGGTATCAACAGCGGCAGAATGACTTCCGTATTCCGTCGACCTGCTCCCCCGTAGCCGGTTTCCGCAGTTCCTGCGCGGGCACCCTCAACGAGGTATCGCTCTATGCGGATCATCACTTCACCAAGCGTTTCGACGCTTTTGCAGGAATTGCGTATTCCTACGTGAGCGGCGGTCTGGCCATCGCCATCCCTCATGGCCCGGGTGTCCCATATAACAGCGACAATAACCTTGCTCCGACAATCGGGGGTCGTTTCACCTTCTGATCGTTTCCGCGGCGGTTTCATTCGAGAGCTCAGATGACTACCTGAAGCGTGCGATCGGCGGTGCGCCGCTCTTCGCGGCAATGCGAACCTAGAGAACACCAGGCCGCACGTGCATAGCTGCGCTCAGCACCCAACCGGAAGAAGCCGTCGCTTGCGCAGCACAGGCATTTGGACAGGACGATGACATTACTGCTCTGACCTTGTCCTAGGCAGGCGTCCCAGCTTCCGCTTGAGGCCCGCGCACACATCAAGATCGACGAGGAAGTTGGGATCGAGCGCCGCATCTTTGAGTTTCGTTCGGTTGCCCGTCAATTCAAACATTGGGCGGTCAAATGTTGATAACTGGGCATAGCGCCAGTTGACGCCCGAACAGCTGAGCGATTAGCGAAGCATCCATGCGGTCTCCGCAATCATTCCCGGACCGAAGGGCATTTGCGAGGACTAATATGGAATTCCCGCTGTATCCTTCGAGCGTTTTGCTTGCTGTTGGATCGCACGAATCTCAACCAGCGACCCCGCTCCCGGAGGGAGCCAATGAAGAATAGCCCTGCGTGAAACCCGGTGAGCCCGATCACCCTCGGCCCCAGCCGTCCCGCACGGCCGGCGCGACTCTGCAGTCGTAAATCGAAGATTCCGAAGGGAGGGGGGCTTCAGCCCCTGAAATACCGTGCGAATCGACGCGGCCTTCAGGCCCTTGCCATTGCTCGCCTCCCTCCAAAACGCCCAGCAAATACAACTCCTTTGACTAATCAGCGCTTGACTCCCGTGATCAATAAGAATAACTTTGAAGTTAGGGGTGAGTTATATTTCCCCCCTTTCAGGTTCTCTGAACTAAGGCAGTCACTCTGAAGTATCCTTCCTCTTAGCCCTTAAAATACATGAGGGTCCCTATGATAGTTTCCAAAGTTCAAAAACAATCAAAAGTCAAAGCCTCGCCTGCCAGCAAGTCGGCAGCACCGGAAATCTCAGCTTCGCAAGACAGGATCAGGGAGCGGGCATTCCATATCTTCGAGAGCCGCGGCAGCAAACCCGGCACCGACATGCAGGACTGGCTCTACGCCGAGCGTCAAATTCTGGAGCTCTGAAGCAGCCACATTTCAGCTATCGAAGGTCTGGCCGAAGGCCGGAGGGGGAAGTTGTGGATTGCCCAATCTGTAAACGTCTCGAACGAACTTTTGAAGGTTGGAACAGCGAGTGCATGAGGGCTCGTTCTTCTTTGTATTGCAGCGTCAGCAACAGGTTCGCTGCCTATGACAATGTCGAAATGGAGCGCGCCAAAAGCGAGCTGCAAATGCACCGCTCGGTATGTACCTTCGCCGATACGACGCGTGCCGGTTTCCCCCGTGCATTACAGGTGCATTGAGTAGCCGCCTATTTCCTATAGCTTGCCGGGAACTCTGGCGATCTGACGATAATGGCGAATACTCATCGCGTTGTATGCAACTCCACCACCGCCGGCCAACAGGCAGATGAGAACAATGGTCGTGCCGATTCGGGCTAATAAACGTGTGGGATCCCATTCAGATGTCATCGTACCGGATAAGCCGGACTACATCAGTAACGGGAAGTTGGCATGTGACAAGGTTTCCTCGAGGGTTGGCATCGTACTGCTCGGTCACTGAGCTCCAGGAATCAGGTGTCAGTTGGCGATAACTGGGCTTCGCGCCTTTTGAGGCCAATTCCCGACGGCACCGGCATCCAAACAGGTGATATTGATCGACCAGTGACTGATGGATTGGCGACAATAGACCCAGAACCCGAGCCCGCCGTCTGCTAGAATCGGAAGCCGTAGCTGCCTTGTCCAGAGGGCATCACCTTGACTCGATAACGCAGACTATAGTTCCATCCAGCGCCACCGATGTCCGCCCCAAAGACCTAACCGGAGTCCTCCAATGAAATGCCTGAACTGCGGTACCGAGATGACGACCAACCAGGTCGTCACCAAGAAGGACAGCATCTCCTATGACATGTGCGATAAATGCGGCAGCCTCTGGCTGGACGCCGGTGACCTGGACAGGATGGCCTTCAACACTCCCGGAAGCATCGAATACTGCGAAGAGATCGAGACGGACGAACCCGAGAAGAAGCCAAAGAAGTGCCCCCGCTGCGACGACTTCAATCTGAGCAAGGTGAAGTTTCTGGAGTCCGACGACATTCATCTACACCTTTGCAGAAACTGCGGCGGCTTCTGGCTCGACGGCGGCGAGCTGAATCTAATCGACAAAGTACTCGCCGAAGACCGACCGGCCACCGACAAGATCATCGACATGGTCGAAGGAGAAAATATTCCGGTTATCTCCACAATCATGTCCAAAATCATGCCGGCCCAAGGTCATGGCTTCTCCGACTTCGTCAACAACGTCCACGTTCCCTACTGGAACAAGCGAAGCAAAAGGCCAAGCTCTGAGACGGACTTCACGGTGGACGTTCCTCCGATCAAGGACGCGGTCAAAAAGGAGAATACCGCCGACATTTGTCCTGTCTGTGGGCAAAATCTGTTTGTGTATTCCATCTTCTCCATGGACTTTGAAGGCTGCCCGAAGTGCAAGGGAATGTGGCTGATCAAAGACGAACTGCGAAAACTGAAAAACAAGGTGAACGAAGGCTCCATGCACTGGCTGAACGACGAGATCGACGACATGGGGAAGACGAGCGCACTTGTGACCAACCGCTCATGCGTGAAATGCAAGAGCACCAAAATGGTCTCCGTCATCTTCGGCAACAGTTCCGTCATTGTCGATTGGTGCCCGCAATGTCACGGAGTCTGGCTCGATAAGGGAGAATTCGAGACAATCACTGCCTATTTGAGGAAGGAACTGGTTGCAATGCACCCAAAGGACATCGAAAAACTCGTGGCGGAAGACATGGAACGCGTCTGGAGCGGAGGGCCGGAGACTCGCGTCCAGGAGCTCTTGGACGCCCGCGCCGCCGTCTCTGCCCTCATCAACACCACCATCTTCGACCATCCGGCATTGTACGAGCTCTGCACGACCTCCGGTGCAGTTTCGCGATCACTCTAGAGCTCCTAATCGAAGCCGAGTGCACACGGTTCCCAAAACATCTGAAGCCGCCCATCTCTGCGGTTAGGTCAATACCGAAACTCCGCATGATCGTCGAAGGGCCCATCAAGGTACTTGAGATGGGATTCTGAGTTCCGATTGGAGACGCGATCTCCACAAAGCTCCAAACGTGATCTGAAATGCCAGCAGCCATTGCCGGTGTGATGCGCAGCCTCAAATGTTGAAAACTGGGCTTAGCACGTTTTGAGACCAATTCCCGACGGCAATGGCGCCAGACTGGCGATATTGATCAACAGGTAATCTCCAAATCGGCGACAAACCAGGGACAACCTTAATTCAAGACCTCGCGACGTTTTCGAATAACGTGACTGCAAACCTCTTTGTATAATTCGGAGGGTCTACTTCTGTTGTTCGCGGGTGGCCAATCATGAGATTGCAGTTGTGGACTGGATTTCCGTTGCTTGCAATATGCTGTTCCCCATTGTTGGCCGCTGAGCATCCAAGCCCATGCGCTGCACAGCCCACACAGCCAGGTTGGCAGGTTTATGTCGATAGGAAGGATCGGTTTTGCTTTGAGTATCCACCCCGGTATCACGTAGCGCCTACCGTCACTGCGCCCGGAGTCGGTGGTATTCCCGCGAATGAATGGGTGGCGAGGCTGGCTACTAATCCCCAGCCGATGGAACTCGCCATTGCCGAGGATGAAGATAACGCCACAATCAATGTCATTGCACACGATACGCCGTTTCATCGATCGGGTCTGACTGCGTTCGCCCCGACAGGAATGGAGGATATTCCACCAAAGCGGATTCACACCACACATGCAGAGTTCTATTACTATGGTGGCGGCGGTGGTGGTGTGGACTATCCAGACTCTTACTATTTTGGGCTGCGTGGCCGCACTTTTTCCTTCGAGTTCATCGGCCCTTACGATGGCGACAAAACTCCTGCCGCAGTAACCAAGCAAATAGAACTGAAGCTTCTAGCAAGCTTTCGCGAGTTTTGATCGAGGGTTGTACGGACCGGAGTCGTTCGGCGGCGATTCCGGACGTATCACCGCTAGCCAACCGGGCATTGAGCGGTCAAATGTTGATATCTGGGCTTTGCGCAAGTTGAGGCCGAATTCATGGCGGAGATTCAAGGCTCCAAATGTCGCGACGTTGAGCTTGGGCCAGCTCATGAGTTCGCGAAAAAAAGTCCGGAATGGAGACCTCCCAAAGACAGCCCTGTAGTCGCCGCTCTAGAATGCTGTCAGCGATTGATGCGGAAGCAACTTGTTTGAGCAACTAGTCATGTGCCGACTCCCAAGGAACAAATAGTGTTCCTTCTCTTCCAGTCTGGCCCAGGCCAGTTGCACGCTTCAGGGGACTGTTCCTCCCCCTATGGAACATTGGCGATTTGCACCAGTGACACAGCACGGGATATTTGGCTCGAACTGAGGTCGGAGTTTTCAACGAAGCTGGGATCGAAGCTCGTGCTATCCCAGGGGCAAAATCGAGAGCTAGGGCACTCGGCTCTGGGGCACCCGCAGGATTTGACTATAGTTCCAGCAGCAGGCTGGGACGGGAACGCGATAAACTGTTGTTTTGATCTTGTGCTCAGGGTCGATTCTTCCCCGCCCGCGAAAATTGGAGCAATCAGATGCCGCTTAAGTTGACAGTCAACAATGTGGTCACGACGGTGGACGTGGCGCCGGACACGCCGTTGTTGTGGGTATTGCGCGACGTGCTGAACATGAAAGGCGCCAAGTACGGGTGCGGAATGGGCATCTGCGGCGCATGCACCGTGCTGTTGGCCGGAAAGGCAGTGCGCTCCTGCATGACGCAGGTGAGCACCGCGGCGGGCCAGCCGATCACAACGATTGAGGGGCTTTCACCCGACGGCCTGCATCCCGTGCAGGTGGCGTGGGAGGCGCTGGATGTGCCGCAGTGCGGCTACTGCCAGGCTGGCCAGATCATGGCGGCCACAGCACTGCTGGCGCACACGCCGCATCCGACGGACGCGGAGATCGATACCGCGATGAGCGGCAACCTTTGCCGCTGCGGAACGTATCCACGGATTCGTCAAGCCATTCACCAGGCAGCACAGGCGGGCGCACCAGCGCACAAGAGTTAATGGAGGACTGGCTGATGAATTTGAATCGGCGATCTTTTTTGCAGATGACCGCTTTGGCGGGCGGGGGTTTCGCGCTCGGACTGTATGAAATGCCCTGGGCTCAGGCACAGCGCGGTGGAAGGCTTCCGAATCTGATACCGGCTTCGTTCATTCGCATCGCGGGCGACGGCACGGTAACCCTCATGGCCAAGTCGCCGGAGATCGGCCAGGGCGTGAAGAACACGCTTCCCATGATGATCGCGGAAGAGCTGGACGTGAACTGGAAGGACGTTCGCGTGGAGCAGGCGGACCTGAACGAACAACTGTATGGCGGCCAGTCTGCCGGCGGAAGCACATCTACACCAAACAACTGGCAGCCGTTACGCCGAGTGGGCGCGGCGGGCAGGCAGATGCTCATAGCTGCGGCGGCGGCAAGCTGGGGCGTGGATGCGGGGGGGTGCACCACGCAATCCGGGCGCGTGCTGCACGCGGCTTCAGGCCGGTCGGCCGGGTATGGCGAACTGGCCGCAAAGGCGGCCACTTTGCCCGTACCGGCGCTCGATCAGGTCAAGCTGAAGGACCCCAAGGACTACCGCATCATTGGCACGTCGCAGCCCGGCGTGGATACGCACGCCATCGTTACCGGCAAGCCGCTTTTCGGCATCGATGTTTCCCTGCCTGGTATGTTGAGCGCAGTAATCGTGAAGAACCCTGTGTTTGGCGCCAAGGTGAAGAGCGCGAACATCGATGAGGTCAAGAATCTGCCCGGCGTGCGCCATGTGCTGGTGATCGAAGGTACGCTTCAGTTGGGGTCATTCATCCCTGGGGAGCCGGGGATGGAGCCGGGAGTGGCGATTTTAGCCGATACCTGGTGGCAAGCACAATCGGCCCGCAAGAGCCTGAAAGTGGATTGGGATTTGGGACCCGGCGCGACGCAAAGCAGCGAAGGATTCCAAAAGAAGGCCGCGGAGTTGCTCAAAGGGTCGCCAGCCAACACGGTACGCAGTTATGGCGATGCGGATGGCGCGTTGAAATCTGCCGCAAAGGTGGTTGAGGCCGTCTATGCGTATCCGTTTATTGCCCATGGCACTCTTGAGCCGATGGGAACGACCGCGGTTTACAAGGAAGGCAAGCTGGAGATGTGGGCGACCAGCCAGGCCCCTCCGGGCGGCCGTGCTTTGGTGGCCAAAGCGATGGGGATTCCGGAGAGCGACATTACCGTTCACATGTGCCGGATCGGCGGTGGCTTCGGGCGGCGCCTGATGAACGACTACATGGTGGAGGCGGCGTGGCTGGCCAAGCAGGTGGACGTGCCGGTGAAGCTGCTGTGGGCGCGCGAGGACGATATTGCCCACGACTCCTACCGGCCCGGCGGAACCCACGGACTGAAGGCCGGATTGGATGCGCAGGGCAAGCTGGTGGCCTGGAAGCAACATCTGATTACCTACGGCGATGGGAAGCGCATTGTGTCGGGCGGCGGCATTGGCGCTGACGAATTTCCCTCCGGGTATGCGCCAAATTATGGGCTCTACACAACGGCGATGCCGCTTATCTTGCGCTGTGGCCCGTTGCGCGCGCCGGGCGGCAATGCTTATGCGTGGGTGGGGCAGTCGTTCCTTGACGAGCTGGCAGCCGCGGCGGGACGCGATCCGCTGGAATTTCAACTGGAGATTCTCTCCAGCACTCCGATACCCATCCCCGGTCAGGAGAACCAGCCCAAGGGACCTCGGGACCTGAATCCCGAGCGGCTTGCGGGAGTGTTGAAGCTAGTGGCGGAGAAGGCTGGGTGGGCCAAAAGCAAGAAGGGCACGCCGGGACGGGGCTTTGGTATTGCCGCCTACTTTTGCCATCAGGGCTACTTTGCCGAGGTGGCGGACGTGAGCGTGGACAAGAGCAACAAAGTGACGGTGAACCACGTTTGGGCCGCAGGAGACGTGGGCAATGTGATCATCAATCCGCAAGCGGCCGAGAGCATGGGCTATGGAGGAGTGGTGGACGGCCTGAGCCAGATGGCGCAGGAGATCACGCTGGAAGAGGGCGCGGTGCAGCAGACCAACTTCCACCAGCATCCGTTGATGCGTATGAGGCAGGTACCTCCGATCGAGGTGTACTGGCGGAAGACGGACTTTTCTCCGACCGGGCTGGGCGAGCCGACGCTGCCGCCGATTTTGCCGGCGGTGAGCAACGCGATCTTCGCGGCTACGGGGAAGCGGATTCGGACGTTGCCGATGCAGAAGAGCGGGTTTAGCTGGGCTTGAGTTGATCCCAGGCCTCAGAAGCGAGACCCTTCGACAGGTTCAGGACAGGCTCTGGGGCACCGTCTGGACAGCGAGTCAACGGAATTGTAGTCTTGCGACAAATTAGTTCTGTCCTTAGCAGGCAAACAGAGAAGCCAGCCTTTCGGGGCTGGCTTCTCTGTTTATGGGTCGATTTGATGGCAAAGCGGCGCAGGAATTGGTTGAAAAGCTTCCGCGCCCTGCCGGAGCGCTACGCTGGGTATAGCGGCGAGTGAAATGTCGGAGATCGAGTTGGCTGTTTGGTTTCGAGGTTACATGCGTCCTATTTGAGTAGACGCAAACCATGGAAAACTTGTGCTTCGAAAACCAGGTGGCAATCAAATGGGCGCGCGTCTATTTGCTACTGAAAGAAACCGGTCGAGTGGCCATATGAGGCTCAAGTCATGAGAAGGAGCGTACTGGGCTCCGCCAGACAATGACGGAATGAAATTGGGTTTCCAGTTCATGAGGAGGCTTGACGTTCTCAACATCTGACCTCTTGACCTGCGTTGTAGGCCAATGCCAATGTCGATCCAGAAGCGCGCACACGCAAAGCCCGAGCTTTGAATGGCGCACCAGATCCCGGAGCGCCTCGGAGCCGGGATCTGGTACCCACACCGGGGTCAGATCTGCCGATCGATGACTGCGCGCCAGCTTCAAGGCATCCCGCCGATCCGTCTTCACCCGATCGCCGGCCTTGACCGGAACCAGCGTCGGCGCGATGACCTCGCATTCGACTCCCAGTTCCGTCAACTGCCAGTAGAGAACGTAGCCTGTCGGACCTGCCTCATAACAGGCACGCAAATGCTTCACGGGCCCCAGCTTCTTTATCAGCTTGCGTATCGGTTCCGCACGATTGGCTATCGTGCCCAGGCTGCGCACTTCGCCATCTGGTTCTGCAGCCGCTATCGTTATCGTCTCGGCATGGACATCCAAACCCAAAAATCGTACCTTTTCCTTCATGACCGGCATCCTCTCCGCTTGTGGCTCTGAACTGTGTTTCTGTCTGAATCACAGCCTAGCCCACGGTTAGCGCATTGGTGTCGGTCACTCCATCTTGACTAAATGGACCTTCATGTCAACATGGTGTTAGCATCAACTTTTCTGGTTTCCGATTGCCAGCTTCCCAAGCGTTCTCCCACTTTTCCTTGTCTGCGGATCAGAAGTCCGTAATGACATTGCGGACCCGGTCCAGGTGCATTGAAATCCGTTGACGAGTTCCGCCCTTAAATGCTCAACGGTCGACTGTCTGGGAAAGCCTGCCTGTCGGAGAATGCACGGTTTCTTCGATGAGGGAACTGGGTCGGCAACTGCGGACACATTTACCTTTATCGATACTGGCTGGAGCGCTATGAATTTTGAAAGCGACGCCTTCATCAGCTACGCGCACCTCGACAACGTTGAATTGATCGAAGGCCAGAAGGGTTGGGTTACCAACCTGCATCGCGCTCTTGAAGTGCGTGTCGCCCAGTTGCTCGGCAAGCAGCCGCAGATCTGGCGCGATCCAAAGCTTACGGGCAACGATCGTTTTGCCGAGACGCTGGTCGAGAAGCTTGCCCACGTGGCTGTCTTGATCACCGTGGTGTCGCCGCGTTATGTCAAGTCGGATTGGGCGCTGAAGGAGCTGGACGCGTTCTCACAGGCTGCTCAAGGCCAGGGCGGTCTCCGTTGTGAGGACAAGCTTCGCATCTTCAAGGTGCTCAAGACGCCGGTTCCAATTGATAAGCACCCTGAAGAGTTGCAGTCTGTCCTGGGCTATGAATTCTTCAAGACTGACCCCGATTCCGGCAGAATCCGTGAGCTGAATGAGATCTTCGGACCGGAAGCGCAGCGCGATTTCTGGTTGAAACTGGACGACCTGGCGCACGACATTTGCAACCTTTTGGAAAAGCTCGATCATCCGGAGGCGTTGCTCACTTCCCAGGCCACTGGCCAGGGAGTCTTTCTGGCCGAGACCACGAGCGATTTGAGCGAGCAGCGCGATACCTTGCGAAGGGACTTGCATGAGCATGGTTACCTTGTATATCCGATGCGCCCGTTGCCTCACGAGGCCTCAGAACTAAGAGCCGCGGTAAGCGATGATCTGGGAAAGAGCCGGCTATCCGTGATGCTCGTGGGCAAAAACCAAAGCTCGGTTCCCGAAGGCAGCAAAGAATCGCTGTTGGAGATTCAGAACCAGTTAACCATCGAGAGGGCCGGGCGGGGAGAATTCTCGCGCCTGCTATGGATTCCGCCGGGCTTGCAGGTCGAGGATGAACGGCAGCTGCAGTTTATTGAGCGCCTGCGCATGGATCCCGGCATGATGGCGAGCGCGGATTTGCTGGAGACATTCTTCGAAGATCTGCGCACGGTGATCCGGGACAAGCTCAAGCGCCCTCCTGAGCCGGAACCGGCTGCTGCGGGACATGGCCCTGTTCCGCAGGTTGATGCCGCCGGGCACAAAAGCCTCTACATCATCCACGATGAACGTGACAGCGAAGCGGGATCTGAGTTGGCTGGACATTTGTTCGATCACTTTGAGGTCATGCATTCAGTCTTCGAAGGCGATGAGGCGGAGCTCCGCGAGTACCACGACGAGAATCTCCGTCTCTGCGATGGTGTCCTCATCTTTTATGGATCGACGAATGAGTTGTGGGTGCGCCGTAAGCTGCGCGAAATCCAGAAAGCTCCCGGTTACGGGCGCACCAAGCCTGCCCCGGTTGTAGGAATCGTTCTGGCGCCGCCGCGAAGTGCGGAGAAAGAGCGCTTTCTCACCCACGACGCCATGGTAATGCCCCAGTTTGAGGGGTTCGATGCGAACTTGTTACAAGGTTTCATCTCCAGGTTGAAAGCCTGAAAGAAGGGATTGAAGCGTCGATGAGAACGAAGACACTGTCAAACCCCTTTCCAGGCTTGCGTCCCTTCGAGGCGGATGAGGAGCATCTTTTCTTCGGCCGGGAGCATGAGATTGACGAGCTACTCAGACGGCTTAGAACCACCCGTTTTCTGATGGTGATGGGCAGCTCCGGCACGGGAAAATCCTCGCTGGTGCGCTCCGGGCTGATTCCCGCGCTGCAAAGCGGTTTGATGCTCAAGGCAGGTTCAAGCTGGCGCATCATGGTCTGCCGGCCGGGCGATGATCCCATCGGCAACCTTGCCGCTGCAATGGATACAGCGGACACGCTCGGAACTGGCGAGGAACTTGCCAGCACCAACCGCGTCCTGCTTGAAGCTACGCTTCACCGAAGCTCGCTGGGAATCGTGCAGGCCGTCCGCCAGGCGCAGATTCCTGCACAGGATAACGTCCTCATCGTTGTCGACCAGTTCGAGGAGCTATTCCGTTTCCGGCGCAGCGATCGCGGCGGGAACCCTAGGGACTTGGCGGTGGCTTTCTTCAAACTCCTTCTGGAAGCTACCAGACAGCAGGACATTCCCATCTATATCGTGCTTACCATGCGCTCGGACTTCCTGGGCGACTGCATCGAGTTTCAGGGGCTTCCTGAAGCCGTGAACGACGGTCTTTATCTGATTCCGCGCATGACGCGCGACGAGTTGCGCTCCGCCATTACCGGCCCTGTCGCGGTTGCCGGAGGGGCCATTACGCAACGCCTCGCGCTGCGGCTCCTGAACGATCTTGGCGACGATCACGACCAGCTTCCAATGCTGCAGCACGCTTTGATGCGGACCTGGGATCACTGGGAATCGCGCCATGAGGAAGACCCGGGCATGGACATTGCAGATTATGAGGCAATTGGAGGTCTGCAAAAGGCCTTGTCTCTGCACGCGGAGGAGGCTTATCAGGATGCAAGCTTCGAGCGAGGCCAGCAGATCACCGAGAGAGCTTTCAAGGCGCTGACTGATACCTATTCGGATCCGCGTGGGGTGCGCAGGGCGACTCCCGTTCATGAACTCGCTGCGGTCTGTCAGGCTTCCGAGGCGGAGGTCATCCAGGTCGTCGAGATCTTCCGCAACGCCGGCCGTTCATTCCTGACGCCGCATGCAGGCATTCCCCTTCACTCGCATACGATTGTGGACCTTTCCCACGAAAGCCTGATGCGTTGCTGGACGCGGCTGATTGCCTGGACTGAAGACGAACGCGAGTCTGCCGTCAGCTACCTTCGCATTGCCCAGGCCGCTTCCTGGTGGAGGGAGTCAACTGGCGGACTTTGGACCGACCCTCAGCTAGAAACCGGCCTGCAGTGGCGCCAGAAGAACCGGCCCACTACCGCGTGGGCGGAACGCTACGACGCGAGCTTCGCGCAGGCCATGGACTTTCTTGACCGCAGCGCCCGCCAGCGGGAGGCAGAACGCCAAAAGGAAGTGGCGAGGAAACGCGCCCGGCAGATCGCGATTTACGCGCTGACGGCCCTGCTATTGATGGTCGGAACACTTACCTGGTTTGTTTACCAGCAGCGAGCCCGCGCTGAGCGATACCTCGCACTCGCCAGGAAGGCCGTTGACGAGAGCCTTTCGTCTGCGGGCGCGCAACAGTCCCGGGAGGCGCCCGATTCGCCGGAGATGGAGGAGTTTCGCGGTCGGCTTCTGGACAAAGCACAGATCTTTTACCTAAGCTTTGCCCGGCAGGAGCCGCGTAACGAGAACCTTGCCGCTGAGATGGCCATGGCGCACTCGCGTCTCGGCGATATAGACCGCCTTCGCCAGGTACGTCCGGACGCTGTCAAAGAATACGACCAGGCTATCGCACAGTTTGAAAAGCTTTCTCAAGCGCATCCCGGCAACCAGGAGTACCTGGAGCATCTGGCCTACTGTCACAATTGGCTTGGTGAGACACTTCGCACCTGGCTGGAGAGCGAGCAGAAGCCCGGGCAGTACACAGCGCCGGACGCGAGCAAAGAGTACGACCAGGCGATCGCACTGCAACAACGCCTTCATCAGGACGCACCGGCAAATCGCGCCTATCAACAGGAACTGGCCCGCAGCTACTACAACCTCGGGATTCTGCTCTATGATGGCCACGGCGATCCGGTCCCGAATTTTCAGCGTGCTGTCGAATTGTTAAAGCCCCTTGTCGTCAATAGTCCGGCCGCGCCAGAGCAGAACGCCAGCAATCCCGATCCAGCGCAGGACCTGGCGCGTGTGGACAACAATCTGGGCGTTGTGTATCTGGGGCAGAAAGAGCTGGAGAAAGCCGCGGACTCATTTGAGCAAGCGATTGCGAGCCTTGCCCCGTTGCGCGCGAGGGAGCCGGCCAATCGCGAGTACAAGGCAGAGGCGGCTACCTACTATAACAACCTGGCGCTGACGCTGGGAAGCGACCACCAGTTTTCACTGGCAGCAAAAGCCAGCGACAGTGCCCGCGATCTAACCGACGAACTGGCCAAACCAAGTCCCGCGCTGGACGATCTGCGGGCCAGGGTGACCACGCTGCGCCAGTGGATCGACAAGCATTAGCCGTTGACAAACTGTGCCAACACCCGAAGACAGATGTGGGCCAGGTGTAGAACTATTCCCTCGCCCAATCAGCAAGAATTGCCTGGCACATCTTCTTGGAGTCTGATTCGATGCTGCCGCCCTGCTTCGCGTTTGAGATCAGGACGCCGTTCGCGTTCGCAACCTCGATTTGGTTCTCACCATGGAAACCCGACTCGATATGATTCAAGACAATGTGGTAGTCAATGCCTGTTGCATCGATATCTGTATGCCGGGGCAGTCCTTCCCGAAATCCTTCGCCATCTCCAACGACTGGTTCTTGTCCACGTTCAGATTTGTCCCTGAACTCTTTGATTCAATAAACACAATAGGTTGCTTGTGTTGCGGAGCGGCTGGCCGCGCCGAAGCCTGGACGTCCTCCACTGCGGGCTCCGGCGCCGGAGGAGCGGGCTGAACTGGCGCGACCGCGGGCCCATATGTGGGAGCAGGAGCCGCCGCCGGCTTTTTGTTATTGCTGTTTTTTGCGAGGATCGCGCCAATAATCGAATCGCTAATGCTGGCCGCTTTCAGGGTGATCAGTGAATCCGGATTCGTCTGGAGGCTGCCAGCCTCGTTTTGAATTTCTGAAACGATGATTTGATCTCCAAGACCAGCCGTGTGCATCTTGATGACGCCAGCATTGGTCTTTCTCCGATGTTTCAGGACTTGCGTGTGATGCCAGCGTTGAGCTGGGATTCTCTACGTCCAGCGGGGCCGTGGACGTGCAGCTGATCAAAAGGTGCGGCGGTACTCGATCCGGAGAATCTGCTTGTACCAGACATTAGCCGTGGTCAAAGCGTGGCCATAGCCCACATAGAAAGATTGATTCTTTCCAATGGAGGTCCGAGCCCCGCCTTTCAGATTGACGATGTTGGCGCCGTCTGCTGAATCGAGAGGCAATCCTGGAACAACTCCGAGGTGTGCTGCGTTGTTCCACTCGCCCCCGAAAATTCTCCAGCCAACGAGTTCGAGCACAGGGGCGAACTGCACCTTGTCGCTCTTATATGCAACGTAGCTTGGCCCCACGCCATATTCAACCACGTCCCCTGCGAACCCCGGAGTATCGCCGCCTATTGGATGAGAATCGCCAAATTGCCCTTCCAGGGAAAACCTATCGCTCACTTTCCGGTAATAAAGCAGCGAAGGCGCGACGGTGTAGTGGTCGGTTCCCAGTCCCTTGCCGGAATCACCCGAAGGAAAGGTCGCAACAAGCTGGAGCGTGACGTACTGCTGCTTTGAAGCCACCGCAGCCAGTTTGAATCCCGCAGAGACGTCCGAAACGCCGCCTTGATTGCCGAAGCCTGGGCTGGCACTGGAAACGGTCGCCGGGGCGAAGCTAATTGGCTGAATGAACCGCAACGGCAATTCAAAAATGAACGAGAGAAACTTCTTTGGGGCGTATTCCCCACGCAGGTAGAGTTGCTGGAAATTCAGGTTCGTTGCCAGGCCTGGCTTTGGGCCCGCTGCCGTGCCGCCATCGCAACCGCATTGCGCATAGAAGAACTCGGCGAGGTCAGGTTGACTATCGCCAAAGCCGGCGTCAAACCGCACGCGGACCTCCGAACCGACAACTGCATTGTCAATGTATCCGACCATGCTGCCCTGGATCGGCGGTCCGTCCGAGGTCGAATCGGCCTTGGATGGCGCGGGCTTCTGGGCGGGAGCATTCGACTGTGGCCCGCCATCTGCGGCACTGAGTGGGTCACTTGGGGTTGCCGGTGCGTTGCTATTGAGAGCGGCAACCTCAGCGGATACCTCTGCTTTCTCCGTTGTGGTTGAGCCGTTATCTGCATTCCCTGCGATGGCCTGGGCAAAGAGTGAGACCGGCAATGTTGCGGCAAGCAGAAGAAACACGCGTGCGCGCTTATATTTCATTGATAAAGGTGTCAAAGAGGCTCCATTGCGGCTCGCATGAGGACTTTGGGGAAGTTTCTAAGGCGAGATTCGTTTGATGCTACGCTGATCTCAAAGAAATCGACAGGCAATTAGTGTCATTTACATCAGTTCTTAAAGAAAATGCTGTTTCAGTTATTCCAGCACCAGAAACAGAACGTATGCGTGCACTTTTGCAGCCGATTCCAGGGTCCAGGACTCTTTGCTGGTTGTCAAATCGCCTTGCATTGTCCTGACCGATCTAAATTTCAAACCAGTGAAGCGGCAGGCTGAGGTTTTTCGGCTGGTTGTGCCTCGAGGACAGCCCAAACGGAAGCCGGCTAAGCGGAAGCTGCCATTCGGTCAACACCTTTGACGGCCAGACGCATGACGGCAGTCCGCGGATTGATTGTCATTTGGTGATAACTGGGCTTCGCACTTTCTGAGGCCGAATTGCCTGAAGCATCGCAACGCTGCCACCTTGCCGATGTTTATCAACCCGCCGATGCCGATTGGCCGACGATACGACCGGAACGCGCAATTCAAATCCGCATAGGGTCTGGAAATGAGCATTGGCCTGATATCCCAAACTGAGAAAGCCTCGCGATCAATTGCTTCAAAGAGCTGACATTCTCGGTACGAAGCAGTTCTTGACCCAGCAAGCATTGCCTTAAATGGTGCAGTGGCAGCGGCCCGGGGCCCGAATTGATCAGTATTGCGGGAACTGTTTTCGATGTTATGTTTTTCAAACGGAATTCACCGTTCGCCCCTGCACAGTAACAATGACCGACTTCCCGTTAAGGGCCCCAATGGCGCCAGGTCAGCGAAAGCCTCACCGAATTGACAACATTGGAGCCCAGCAGAATGCCAAGCCGCCTTCGGGTCCCTGTCTGGCTCATGGGTCTCACCAACCTGCCGTACGTTCTCTACGGCGGAGTTGTCGCCTTCGCGGTCCCACAGCTGCTGGGCGACCGCCAAGTCCCCGAGGGCGTGATCGCCGGCCTGACAGCGGTCGCGTTTTCGCCTGGCTTTTGGGCTTTCCTCTTCAGCCCCATCTTGATGTCCGATTCAGCCGACGGTAGTACGCAGTTGCGTTGGCCGTCTTCGCCGCGTTCACACTTGTAGTGGCTTTTTTGAACCTCGACCACATCGCCCTGCTGGAAACCGTGCTCACCGCCGGCTTCTTCGGCGCCTATCTCTATCAGAGCGCCCTTGGGGGGTGGCTCTCGTCCATCACATCCGGGGAAGAGGAGAAGATCGTCAGCGTCTGGATGACGATCGCCAACGTCGGCGGCTTTGGTGCGATGGCCATTGGCTGCAACCAACTCACGCGCCACTTATCGCCAGTTGCCGTCGCGCTGGTGCTCGGAACGTCCATCCTCATGCCGATGATCGCCTTTCCATTCATGCAGGCGCCAGGCCCGGACCGCAGCCTCGCCAGCGAATCCTTCCCGCAGTTTTTCGGCGACCTCATCTCCTTGGTCAAACGGCGTGAAGTGCTCGTCGCGATCATCCTTTTCGCCGCTCCGGCTAGCACGTTCTCGCTTACGAACTTCCTCGGTGGGCGTGGCAGCGACTTCCACGCCTCTCCCGGATTCATTGGCCTGGTCGGAGGGATAGGTGCGGCTGCCGGCGGTATCGTCGGCTGCCTGGTCTTTCCCGCGCTCAGCCGCCTCATGCCGCTGCGGCCCCTCTACCTCGCCGTGGGCGCCTTCGGCGCCATGTGCACACTCTTGCTCATTCTGCTGCCGCACACCCCGGCCTCGTACGCGCTCATTTTGATTACAGAGAACCTCTTTCAATCCCTGGCCGTTACCACCAGCTTCGCGATCATTTTCGAGACTGTCGGCCGCGACAATCCGCTGGCCTCCACAACCTTCTGCTTCATCGGCTCGGCCTATGGCTTGCCAATCTCGTACTTACTCTACGTTGACGCCTTCGGCTTCGCTCGCGGAGGCATCGCTGGCAGTCTGGTCATCGATGCCATTTCGGGCATTCTCGCCTGCGCCCTGCTCGCCATGATGCTGCTGTGGCTGGCGCGCAGGTTCAAACCCGCGGCGGTATAACTTCTGGCGGATTGCGGGCATTTGGAGTATTAGTTCGGCGCAAACCGTCCGTTCCTTCTTACTCGCGAACCGATCTCAGCCCATCTCGCCATCATTCTGGTTGATGCCAAAACGGCAATCCTGGATTCCTCAAACCTGAAGCGGTCCCTTACCCTTCGGAACCCGACACGCAGACCGCATCTGAGATGAGCCCTTCACGTGTCGGAGGTGAGAATCATGGCTCCGCGTGATGCCTGAATTACCGCTAGTCAAGATCGGAAACGCCTCACTCGCGATGTGCAAAGATGGCAATGTGCTGGTGCGGGGCGGCGCTGATATGAGCCCTGTCCTAACTCCTTATTCTGTGTAAACCATGGTTTTGCCCGGCAAGCAATGCCCGCCAGGCAAAACGAGGATGAAGTGAATGCCTATTGGCTGATTGCCACGCCACTGAAGGAGGCGACGCCGATTGAGCTAGAAGTCGCCACAGGCGTGAGGTCGCCATGGCCATCAATGGCGAAAACGGCGACATAAGCGTCGCTACCGGCGGCATAAATGACGGCTAGCCACTTGCGGTCAGGAGATACCGTGATGTCCGACGGCGCGCCCGGCAATGGCACTGACTTGTAGAACACACCGCCTTGGCTGTCGCTGAAGAAGATGGAGATCGCGTGACCAGGGGAGTTGCCCGTGTACCAGATGCTCCCCGGTCCCTTTGCCACCCAGCACGGAGCATTGACAGGAAAGGACGGCGTCGGTCCAGCGATCGGGGTGACGGTCCGGTCCTCGTCCACGATCGCGAAGCTGTCAGGACTATGGGCCGGCGTGAAGCCCAAAACATTTCCCCAGAACGCAGCCCCCAGCGGAACCATATCCGCGTCGCTGGGCAGCGGAATGGCTGTGCTGTTTCCGTTCAACACACCGTCCTCTTGTGTCAGCGGCAATTGAAGTAGCGATCCTGAGCTCATTGTGACGGCAGCCCAGCTTTTGCCCACTGCGATCTGCGCCGCTGAAGGATCGGAGAGACTCACAACGGGTCCATCGGCCGAGCCCGAAGGCCATGCATGGCTCTCGGCACAAGTTGCGCCAACCACAAAGAGGTATTCGCGGGTCAAAGCAACAGAATCCGGTTTCACGCAGTCGGGCGCCAGATGGATCGTCTTTCCAATGGCAATTGCGTTGTCGTACCGCACTAATTGGCTGACGGTGTTCGATCCGTAGTTCGCCACCGCTCCGAGATCGTCGTTGAACTGCAAAATTCCGGCGTTCGTGCTGGCGCCGCCCTTGCCGCCAGTAAGCACCGTCGCCGCCAATGCCAGCGAGGGCGTACCCGCGGTATCCAACTTGAACACTACGACAGCATTGCCGGTTGCGTCATTGGTGCTCGTGATCACCAACGGGATGCGTTCCTTTTGGCCGGCAGCGGCCAGTGCGCCGGTGAGACATAGAGCAACCAGCGTAAAGCCGGTGCGCCACAGACCAGATTTCTGGTGACTACGAAAATCCATTGCGATCTCCTTGGGGATTGTGTTGAAAGTGGACACCGGTCGCTACTTTGCACACGCATTTCGGGTACGGAGCACTTCCACATATAGGTATTCGATTCGGACCACTGAAAAGTTACGGTTAGCTTCTCCGCCGATGCGGCGGTTAAAAACTCCTGAATTTACTTGGCCTCGCGTAACCTTTAACCACTCTGCGTCGAATAGATCGATATGGGATTGAAAAGGATCCGCGCGTGCACTTGACGGCGTCGAGCGATTTGCGTAAACACACTGGCGCTGATAATGATTGCAAGAAGGCATTCGAACTCATGCGCCCGGACAGCAATCTCGAGACACTGATGACTCGCTATCAACAGGGCGATTTTGGCGCTGCCACGGATCTCATCGAGCGCATCAGCCCGCAGCTACATCGGTTTTTTCTCGCGCATTCTCAGAGCCGCACAGATGCTGACGACCTGCTGCAGGAAACCTGGCTCCGGATTCACAAGGTGCGGCACACCTATCGCCCCGGCGAGCCGGCGCCTCCATGGTTCTACGCGATTGCCCGGCACGTTCGCGTGGACCACTATCGGAAACAAGTCCGAACCGCTGCCGGCGAGCGGCAGCTAGAGGCAATGTCAAGAGAGGCGGTGGCCGATCCAGGAGAATCCGACTCCACTGACGGTCTGGAGGCGCTGTTGGCGCCACTTTCCGAGAGTCAACGTGAGGTAATCGAGATGTTGAAGGTGGCGGGGATGTCGTTGGAGGAGGTAGCGCGTGCCACATCTTCAAGCGTGGGATCCGTAAAGCAGAAAGTGCACAGGGCGTACAAAAAGTTAAGAGAAACGATGAGCACAACGGGGTTCAGGAAAGGGCAAAGCGGAGAAATATTGTGAGAGATGAAGAGATTGACGAGGTCCTGAAGAAGGCTGCGCGAGCTCCGGATGACCTGAGGCCGGAGATGCTTCAACGCGTCGCTGACTCGATCAAACCGTCGCTCTGTCCCGTTCGCCCACTGCCGCCAACATGGGTGATGACGGGCGGGCTGGTCCTGGTTTGCGCAGTTGTTTCATTCGCGGGTGCAGCGCGCGCAGGATTCTTTGGTTTCGAAAAGATGGATCTCCTGGAGCGCTTGCTGATCTTTCCTGCGCTCGTTCTTCTTACTTGGATGGCGGGAAGCGAATTCGTCCATGCCATGATTCCGGGCAGCAGGCGCCGCATCTCTCCGGGCGCGTTTTTGGGATTTGGCAGCGCGGCATTGCTTGCCGTGTTTGCCTTCCTGTTCCGCGATTATCGAACTGACCACTTCTTCTCCGTCGGCATCGTGTGCTTGCTCACCGGTTTCCTCCACGCCATCCCAGCCGCTCTGCTCGGCTGGTTGCTGCTCCGGCGAGGCTTCGCGGTTAGCTCCGTATCCGCCGGATTGGTAGCAGGCGTGCTAGGGGGCCTAGCCGGCGTAGGAGTGCTGGAGCTGCATTGTCCGAATTTCGAAGCTGCGCACGTGCTTGTGTGGCACACTGCCGTCGTGCCGTTGAGCGGCGCGGTGGGAGCATTGGTGGCGTGGACGCTGCGATGTCGCCACAGAATACGCAAACAGGAGCTGGGTGATTGAGTGGTCAAATGTTGAAAACTGGGCATAGCACTAGTTGAGATAAAATGGCTTCGCTCTTGGCGGAGCGATCCGTTGAGAGCGTGGCCTCGAAACGCGCTTTGGGCTGTTAGCGCCAATCCAGACGATCAGTCCGGTTATTACCGTCATCTGTTGACGACCGATAAATGTCTCACCGGCTGCACTCTTTCGTTTTTTGCGATGCAGTTGAAGAACCCGCCTTATTGGGGGACTATGAGAACGTAGGCTCGACTATTGTCCTGAATTGAGGCCTGAATCGGTATGACCTCCATCGCTATCGAGGCTGACCTTGCTGTGCCAATGCGAGACGGCGTGCGCCTGTGGGCAAACCTATACAGACCGAAGGCTCGCCGGCCCTATCCCGTGATCATGTCCGTCACACCTTACGGCAAGGACAGGCTCCCGGATCGTCTTGCGAGCTTCTTCATGCGCCTTTCGGGAGTCAAGTTCGGGAAGCTCAATTGCTCCCAGCTGACGGGTTTCGAATCGCCCGATCCAGTCTATTGGGTGCAGCAAGGTTACGCGGTTCTTCAGGCCGACGTTCGGGGCATGCACAAATCCGAGGGACATGCGGGAATCCTCAGACAACAGGACGCGGAAGATTACTACGACCTCATCGAATGGGCGGGATCTCAGCCGTGGTGCACGGGGCGAGTCGGCCTCATGGGTGTTTCGTATCTGTGCATGTCGCAGTGGTACGCCGCAGCTCTCAAGCCACCTCACCTTCGTGCGATGGTCCCGTGGGAGGGCGTCACGGATCCATACCGGGAACTCGCGTTTCATGGAGGAATACCCGAGACGAAATTCGTTCCCGTCTGGTCCATGCGGCTCAAGCTTGGGCGCAATCGCAGGTTCCCGCTGGCGGAAGATTTCTTGTCCCAGAGAGAAGCCCGTCCACTGGACGACGCATATTGGGCATCCAAACGGCCCGTTCTCGAAAACATCGATGTGCCAGCGTTGGTGTGCGCCAATTGGTCAGATCATGGATTGCATACTCGTGGATCGATCGAAGGGTTTGAGCGGATATCTTCCAGGCAAAAGTGGTTGTTCACTCATGGGCGAAAGAAGTGGGAGACATTTTATGGCGAGGAGGCCCTCAATTGGCAGAAGCGATTTCTGGACCATTTCCTTCGAGACCTCGACAACGGATTCGACCGAGAACAGAAGATACGCCTGGAAGTCCGGAAAGGCTATTACAGACAGGAGGTTCGCAGCGAGCAGACTTGGCCACTCCCGTCGGTGCAATCAGCTCCGCTGTACCTCTGCGCGAATACGGGCGCTCTGCAAAGCGAACCTGCCGCTTCCGAAGGAAAGGTGCAGTATCGGCCTCAAAAGCGCAACAGCAGAGCTGCATTCTCTGTTCGATTCGAGCAAGCCGTTGAACTGGTTGGCAGCATGAGGTTGAAGCTCTGGGTCAGCACCTCAGAAAGCGATGATCTGGACCTGTTCGTCGTGCTGCGAAAACTTGATTCCGCCGGCCAGGAGGTCTAATTCTCTGGATTTAATGGATACGAGCGCGATGGGATGGCAAAGGGATGGCTCCGGACTTCACACAGGGAGCTGGACACGGCCCGCAGCACGCCTCTGCGTCCGTGGCATAGCCATGCACATATTCAAAAACTGCGTCCCGCTGACGTTGTGCCAGTAGAAATTGAGATCTGGCCGTCTGCTACATTTTTCGAGGCTGGAGCCGCTCTGCAGTTAACGATTCAGGGGCGCGACGCAGCGAGATACCCGGCATTCGGCCATCGCGAACTCGTCAATCGTGGATTGCACACTATTTTTACGGGAGGGGCATACGATTCATGTCTGGCTATTCCGCTGAACAAATCCGAGGTTGCCGCCGTTCCTCCCGCCCGCAAGTAATTCTCAGTGTCGGTGAGTGCAAATCGCCAAGGCGCGAATCGAGCGCCTGATTCGCGGTTTCTGAGACTTCAGGCGAGTCACCGGCTCTTCGGCTATTGAACGGTCAAATGTTGAAAACTGGGCTTTGCGGCAGGTTGGCGATTAAGCGGGTCAGAGGCTCAAGGCAACTGAACGCGGTAGAGGTTGCGGCGCGTATTCTCGCGGATGTAGGCGTAGACGGAAGGGTTGATGGCTGACTCCACTTGCCAGGGAATTGCTTTGCTCTCTTTCGGCCTTCCAAAGTCTTCGATGCGCGTGGCTGCTACGGATCGAACCATTGGCAGCCCCGAGTCATGCATCACCGGGAACGCTAAAATCATTCCGCGCTCTGCCGGGTAGCTCAGATAGATGAATCCTCCGCTCGTATCCCAGTTGAATATGCAATATCCGGCACACACCGATACGGATGCGGTTCCATCCACCGCAAATGCCTTGGTCGTGCCCAGATTGATCTGTTCTTCGTCGCCGGAGCCGGGCGTCGCGACAGCAGCCCAGCGACCATCGGGGGAGACGTCAAAGATATCCAGAATGCGTTCCGGTGAGATTTTTTGGCGGCCGCTGCCGTCTGTTTTCATGCGATAGAGATAGTTCGAGCCGCCTTCTATCGCGCGGAAGACGAGCTCCCCGTCAGGCAGAAAGTAGGGAGAATCTTCCGCTACCGGAGAGGAGATGCGCACGGGGGGTGTGCGGCGGCTGGTCGGGGCGACCCAAAGGTTCGAGTGGCCGCTCTCGTCATTCATAGTGAAAGCAACCTCTTTCCCGTCTCGCGACACAGAGTACGCCTGCATGGGGTTACCGGGCAGCACCCTGTCTACTTTTCCGCCGGCGAGGTCCTTGATCCACAGCTCTTCGCCCTGGGTTTGCCCGTTCGACATGAGGAAATAAAGCCTGCGCCCGTCGGAAGAGAACGACGGCGATGAAGCATTGCCTTCGGATGATATTTGGTGATCTCCGTCCTTATCGTGCAGCCACACGGTGCGATCCTCGGCGCCAACAGAGGTAATGAGCGATTTGCCGTCGGGCGCCATCGCAACTCCTTCCTGCGAGGTTGGGCCAAAGGTGAGTTGCTCGGGCTCCCCATCCGGAAAACGCTGCCGCCATAAATGAGAGTCGGACGCGGGCTGCCAGCCGGCACGCCCCACCCGTCCAGGGTCCGCGTTCGACGCGTTCGAAGTGACGTAGATCCATTTGCCATCCGGCGACCAGGCTCCAGAGAGGCATTTGCCATTGGGAGGGCCCACAATTTTGACGTCCTTCCCGCCCTGAAATGGAACAACCCGGCAGGGCACAATCTCGCCTTGACTGTCCATCTCAACCACGAGTACCCAACGACCATCCGGCGAAAGATAGGAATGATGCGCCATGCTGCGTTTTCCAGCGGGCACATAGACGTCACGGCTGTTTCCTCGGTCCTCATCCGTGGTTACAAGCACCAGATGCAGCCCCTCTCTCATCTCGGAGAAGAGCAGTCGCTTCCCTTGCTCGATCCAGGTCAACGACGAGGAGTTGGGCAGCAGAAGATGAGGGTCGCCACCAAGAGCGGAAACTTCCCATGTATCCCAGGGCTCGATGATGCTGTAGACGATGCGTGAGCCATCCGGAGAGAACGAAGGGGCCAGTTTCTCTGCATCGTCGTTGGTAAGCTGGACCGGCTCGCCACTTGGAAGCAGCTTGACGTAGATCTGTCCTCGACCCATAAATGAGTCGCTTCCCCTGATGAACGCGAGCATACGCCCGTCCGGGGACAGCGCGGGATAGACGGCAGAATCGGTGAAAAAGGTAAGCTGCTCCCACTCTTTGTCGTGGGTGATTTGGGTAAGCCGGCGGCTTCGAATGAGAAGGAATGCGCTGAGCGCCAGCAGAGCAGCCACAGCCGCCATGGAGAGCAGGAATTTCAGGCCCGCTCCTGGCTTTTGCGGAATCGGAAGCGCCTTCAACGCCTGGTCCCTCTCCGATTCGTTCTCTTCAATCACAATTTGTGTGCGCGTCCGTGCCTGGGCCACCAGGGCCTCGCCTTGGTCCGTTACGGTGCGAACTGGCGCGACAAATCGATATCCACGGCCCGGTAGCGTCACAATATATTGGCGGCTCTCCGCGGTGTCTCCCAGGGCTTTACGCAGCAGGAAGATGTTCTGGCTCAGGTTCGATTCTTCGACAAACGAGTCCGGCCACACTTCCTTGAGGAGTTCTTCCTTAGTGACTAAGTCGCGGCTCCGGCGCACCAGGGCGAGCAGCGTCTCGAAGGCTTTGGGAGTAACCGCAACGGGGTCGTTTTCCCGGAGCAGCGTCTGCTTTTCGGGGTCCATGCGGAACGGCCCGAATTCGTAAACGATCCTGGGTGCCATAGCCATATTTTGAGGAGCCAACAGCTCGAAGATCCGAGAATGTACCCGTCGCAGCGGGCCGATTAAACGTAAGCGCAATCTACCACAGTCTCTACCACTCCTTGAGGCTACTCTTGCGATTACCCCTCAATCTGTCGTAAACCCTTACATTTGTTGCTACAAAACCTCTCTTGAAACTCATTGAGAAATATTGAGCTGCGCATTGAAGACTTTTCCGGCGGCTTCGTCCACGATGCGCTCAATACGAAGCAGCCGCGGTAGCAATGGGCTGATCGGAGCGTGCCATGGTGGCCAAGACGACAAGGATCACGATTGAAACCGAAAGCCTTCTGGTTGTGCGCAGGGGCAAAACCATCGTAGCCTGGTGCCCCGTCTGCTGCGCCGATGTGGAAGCGATGACGCTAGCGGGCGACGGCCTTGGCGAAGACCTCCCTTCCGCCCTCTTAAGAGAGTGGCTCGCCACCGGCAAGCTCCATTTCTGGAGCCCCGAAGGCGGTCCGGCTCAGATCTGCCTTACTTCGCTGCTGCACTGCTTCGAATCCGAGGACGCACGCAGACTTCCCACCCCGAAACCTAGAGTCCCGAAAACAGGAGAAGGAAAATGATATCCATTCAATTCGCACCGAAGTGGCCGCGCCTGGCGCGGCTAAGTCTGGCACTGGCCACACTGGCAGCGCCGGTTTGCGCAATGGCACAATCCACGGATTTCCCGAGGTACACTATCGTGGACTTGGGGCCTGTGGGCCCGTCCTGGTCGCAAGGCCAGCCATTTACCGTCAGCGGCAATGGGCTGATCAGTGGCGAGACCGTTCTCGCCAATCCCAACAACCCCGCCGAATGGATATCACACGCTGTTTTGTGGGAAGGAACAAACACGAAGGTGATTAGCAGTCCCGGACTGGGGGGGCCAAACAGCGTTGCCTACGGCGTCAACATCTGGGGGCAGGCAGTAGGGCAAGCCGACACGCAAACCCCGGATCCGAATGGCGAAGACTTCTGCGGATCCACCGCGCTTGGTCTCACCCACAGCGGCAACAGCTGCGCGCCCTTTCTGTGGCAAAACGGCACGATGGTCGCGCTCCCGAAACTGCGCAACAGCGCGGGCACGGAGGGCAGCAACGGCGTAGCGCTCGAGATCAACGATTTCGGCATGGCGGCCGGAACGGCGGAAAACAGCGAAGTGGACTCAACATGTCCGGGCGCATCCGTTTCGCCGCAGATCATCGAGTTCAAGCCGGTCCTCTGGATGAAGCCTTTCCCTTGGTCGCAGATGCGGCTCCAGGAGCTTTCCACCGTTGATGGCGATCCGGACGGCATTGCGTTCGCGATCAACGATCTCGGTCAGGCTGTGGGCGCCAGCGGAAACTGCGGACCGTTCAATACGATTGAGCAAAACAATCTCACGCCGCTTCATGCTGTTCTGTGGCGGAACGGCAACGCGATCGACCTGGGCAACCTTGGCGGAGACGGGAGGTTTGCCGGGATCTACGCTACTGGCCTGAACGATGACGGGCAGGTTGTGGGAACCTCGGACACCACCGGCGATGCAAGCTTTCATGGTTTTCTTTGGCAGCGGGACCACATCACCGATCTCGGAACTCTGACTGGTGACTCGTACAGCTCCGCCATTGCCATCGGCAACAACGGCCTTGTGCTTGGCGTGTCCATCAGCGCCAGCTTCAGCCCGCGAGCCGTGCTCTGGCGCAACGGAACCGCAACTGACCTGAATACCCTCGTTCCTCAAAACTCCGCTTTGTATCTGGAGTCCGCATGCTCCATCAACGAAAAGGGTGAGATCATCGGATCTGCAGCTTTGAAAAGCAACCCCGCTGAATCCCACGCCTACCTGGCGAAGCCGGTCGTGAACTCCGGGGACGGAGACTGAGCCACGCAGGGTCGAACAGAGAAATGGAGGGCCAATCCGGTTTCGGCGTTTCGCTCAACCAGGCAGACGCAAAGCCGGTGGCCCTCACACTCACATGATCGCCAGAATGCGGCCCATCTCCCACCTGACAAATCGCTTCGCAGCTGAATAACGAATGCTCCAGCAAAGCCACACTGCCTTGGAATCGCCATGCGATTTGTACTGATATGTTGGCTCTGCGGCACGAATCCGTGACCAGTAAGAGGAGACTCCCGAAAGCTTGCCAAATGCCGGTCCCTTCGGCCTTGGGTCTTACGCTGCACGGCGCGCCGGAAAGATGTGCCAAGCAGCGACTTCTGGTGGACACGGGATTCGCGCGGAATATTGGGGGAATACGCGCGGGGCGCGTTGCCTATGGACATCCCGCCCAGAGAAAGATTAAAGGTGCAGATCACAAAATGGTCCGCCCGAACTCAACTATGTGCTCGATTGTATGAATTGCCAATGCGAGAACGAGCGCAACAAAGACGATCGTTTCGCAGACCTCGAAAACATAGAGTCTGATACGAAAAAGCAAATTGCTAAAGTATGGTTTGCCCATCTGGTTCCCTCCTGAGTGCTAATACTGCGGATCGCAGTTTTCCTTAAGGAAAAAATCAAAGGGCTAAGAACAATGTTCCTTTTTCCCGGCGCCGAATCAAGACGGAAGAGAAAGCGAAACCCAACGAAATCATCGGTAAACGCGTTGTAGTGTGATTTGGAGACGTAACATCCACAGCAGCGGATATTTAGCTGCGAAGTGTTTTCCACGGCCGCCTCTGAAAATAAGTTCAAATTCACCAAATTTGATGCTTCAAGATTCGGGCATCACCGCCTACAGCCTCGGCATAGAACCTCGGCACGAAATAGAAGGAAATGCTTTTTGTGCTCGAGTTCTTCCCGGATGCGTTCCTGAACTGTCCCATCAGAAACGGCCCGATTGGCACCTCGATCAATCCGACGCGATCCACCTCCTCGGCCCAGGGGATAGGTACGGTGAAGTCTTTGGGCTGTATCCCATGACCGGCCCTTAGGGAGCGGGTTACGGTCGCAATCGGCGTTTAGCAGGACAGATCTTGATGATGCGGCGCCTCGGAGCATCCGAGCCGCCTGTCCGTTACCTCTCGGCGATCATCCGATCCCTCGGCTATGATCCCTCAGAACCTGCAACGCCTTCATCAAATGGCTACAGGTTGACCAAATCACCGCAGCGAAGCCCGTGTGCGGTCATTCGCCTCTGGCGAAAAATCGACTTGAACTTTATCGCGCTCGCCGGTACCATGCGCATACACCGCAGCAGGGAGGCACGCCATGAGCACTCCTCTTGACCCCGTTCAGGCAGCTCAATACGGTCAGTTCGTCGCAGCCGCCTACGACATGTACGCCGTCAACAACGACGATCTACGTCCCGCTCCCAAAAGTATTCCACCCGGCTGGGAACTCTCTGCCTGGATTAACATGTCAGACTTCCTCTTCCAGATCAAAGCGCCGAAGTTCTACGGCATCGTCGTGTACGAGACGGCCAACCCCGACAACCGCATCATTGCCATCCGCGGCACCGAAGGTATCGTCGAGTGGCTCGACGATGCCGCCTCCATCGTCATGGTGCCGTTCAAACAGGTGCCCTCCGCTGGCCGTGTGGCCTTCGGCTTCGACAACATCTATTCCACGATGAAGGTCGTGCCCGTGCCGCACACCGCGCCCGGCCAGGCTGCGGTTGCTGAGCCCGAGCTTACTGGGTCCTTCGGCGACCAACTCGAGCAGCTCGCCCTTCGGCGCGAGGCCGAGCGCGACGTCGAGCGCGGCGTCGAGCGCGAATTCGCCGCGGGCCGCATCCGCCGCGACCGTCCCACGGTGGTTACCGGCCACAGCCTCGGCTCCGCGCTCGCCACGCTCTTTGTTCTCGAGAACAGCGTCAAGCAAAAATTCGACATCTCTCTGATCAGTACCCTGGCATCGCCCAAGGTGGGCAACCTCGAGTTTAAGCATGTCTTCGGCGCCCTCCCTCTCACGTCCTGGCGCACCGTCAATATTCGCGACGTCGTCCCCAAGCTCCCGCCGACCATCCCCTTCATCCTCGACTATGAGCACATCGACGTAGCCTACAGCTTTGACTCATGGCTCTTTGCGAAGAAGAATCTCGGCTGCTACCACAGCATCGACACTTATCTTCACTGGCTTGACGGTAGCCTGCCATTGGCCCCTGAATGTGTCTAGGCCGTATCGACATAGAGCGAGAGAGCTTGGATTCGATCGGAAGAATTCTTCAGTGCTGGTAACGGTGGTGAATTGGTAAGTGGGCCAGTCTCATGCTGGTCAGCCACTCTGGACCCACCGCATTCCTGGATCCTGCGGCGTTTTTCAATACTTATTTACTTTTTGCGACGGAACATCCCTCGAATGCGGGGTTTATCGTTGTGTCTTTTCATGCAGCTCAAATGGATGCGCGCACCAGCGGAATGCCCGTGTTTACTCCGCCGTGCTCTGGCTCACGCTGAGGTAAGAGTTGCCAACCAACCGCCCGAAACCACATTGCTGTGCAGCGAGTTGCTAGTGTCGTCCGCCGTTAATTTTATCGGTTATGGGGGACGCAACGAACGCGGCTGCTTTTCGATTGAGCCAAGCCACGTTCTTTGTGCGCGTCTAGTGTCCCTGCGCTTTGGCATTCTTGCGGGCGGAGCCAATATTCATGTCTGCGAACTGCTGGTAAAGCTTTTGGCCGAATGCGTCTTCAGCGTTCAGGAGTGAGGCGTCGCCGGGATACACCTGAATGAAACCGATAATCTCACCGGTTTTGGCGTCGACGATTGTAATGAAGAGAACCGCGTCTTCGTCGGGACCGCCAAAGAGTAATGTCGTTGCGGCGCGGCCTTCGGTAACAACCTGGCCCACACCCTGGACGAAGACCAGGATGTCCGAATTCTCCGAGCATGGCAGCATTCCTACCTGATCGCCTAGAGTGTAGGCCGACTTTTCGATTCCTCCCGGCTTCCTTCTCATCAATGGCAAGACAGATGCAAACTTCTGCTGAATTTGCGAGGCCACACTAAGAATCTCGTCGTTGGATGCGCCACTTGAGAGCGGATTGATCGCGGAATTGATCGCGATGCCGTCAGATTTGAGGTGGGATTCAACCATATCCTCAAGAGTGGCGGCCCAGGCCTCGGATTCCTTGCTCATTCCTTCGGCGCCTTTCATTCCGATCCTGGCGAGATGGGCCTGGGGCGGCATCATGCAGGCGGAATGGATGGGAAACTTGCCTGAAGTGACCTTGCGCTGGGCCCAGAACGATGTAATCGGAAGGTTCAAAGAGAAGGCGGTTGAGGCTGAAATACATACAAATATGGCGGTCGCGAAGGCCTGGAACATTCGCCATCTGAGGTTCATCGAAATCCCCTTTCGAGAGAGAGCCGCGGCAAGCGCCGCCACAGCAAATCCGTTCGGCAATCAATGCGGCTGCGCGGCCTGAAGTTTTTCGACCTCCGCGAGACGCCGTGCGATGCGAAGCCGGTCGAGGCTGGTGTCAGCCACCAGTTGAAGATAATGCGTGTAATTGGTTGCTGCGTCAGCAAACCGGGATTCATCCTGGTAGAGGAAACCCAGATCGCGGTAGGCGAGCGCATATTGCGGGTTGCTTTCAATTGCGGCAAGGAATGCTCTTTCCGCCTTCGTTTGGTTCTCTTTGAGCGTTGCCTGGCCCTCAGGAGTTTTCAGCAAGGCCTTTTGCTCTTCCTGCTCGGTCATCTTCAGCACCTGCTTGCGTTGCTTACCCTCGCCGTCGGAGGTAAGCTCGTCGGGCGTCGGTACTGTTGTCTTGGCTCCGAGTGCGAGATAGGAGTCGCCAAGCAGCACCTGATGCTGTGGATCGCCCGGGAACGCGTCCACGAGTCGGGTGGCGCAGGCCACCGCGGAGCGCGGACGGCGGCTCTCGATGTCGGCGTTGATGTTGGAAACGATGGCCGGCGCGACAGCATGGACGTAGTCCGTTCTGACTCCGATTCGCGCGTTCGCGGGAGTGTGTGCATCAGCAAAGGCAACGGCGTCCCCCCGTCTCTTTGTCAGATCCGGATGATCGTGGTAGAGGGTTGGGCGGGGCTCATACTCGAGGGTTCTGTCCTGGTCGAACAGTTCGAAAGCGACGGCCATGGCGTGAGGATCGTACCCGGCAACAGTCATGGCTGCTAGCCCGTCGCGGTCGGCCTGACTCTCCATTTCGCGCGAATAGCCGTAGACACTTTCCACCATGAGGAGCGTGCTGACATTGGCGGCCGCGGCCGTAGCCAGCCAGGTGGCGTAACCGCCGGGGACGCAAGCGGCGGCTGCCGCAATAATCTCAGTAGCGACGGTTTTCTTGCGGATGCTTCGATTTTCGAGATAGGGGTGCCGCTCATAGATGTGCGCCGTTTCGTGGCCCAGAACTCCTGCCAGTTGCGCCTCGTTTTCCAGAAGTGCGAAAAGGCCTGTTGTGATATAGACCGAGCCGTTGGGCATGGCGAAAGCGTTGACTGTAGGATCGCGGAGCACCAGGAAGCGATAGGTGACCTTGTCGAGTACGGGCCGGTCACCGAGGACCCGGTTGCCCACAGTGTCGATAAATGCCTGCAGGTCAGGATCGTGGAGCACCAGACCTCTTTTTTCGTATTGGGCGTCGACGGCGTCGGCCTCGGCCCGAAGGTTGTCGTCGACTTTTGTGAACTGGAACCGAGCGCCGGGGCCTTCGGAAGCATGGACGCTGATGGGGGCCGGCTGAGACGGAACGGATGGCTGTTGCGCTTCCGAATGCCCCAAGATGACGAAGATGAAAATTGCCGCAAAAGTTCTGGACATAGGTCACCTCGCGATTGCGTACAGAGAATTGGCCCCACGAGGATTAGGAGAATCATCTCTCAGCGAGGAAGTTTGCACAAGGGGTAATCTTTTCCAACGCAAGATGAACCAAAAGGATCAGCCACACGCTGGCTAGTGAGCGTCAGCGTGCATCAGGCAGAGAAGTTGAGTTTGGAGGCGAGCCACCAGTTCACCCGACAACAACTTACGGATACTTTGCCTATCACGGCTAACCGGAAATTACTACCGAGATGTCGGCCAGCGTGGTGGGATCTCAGTAGATCCCACCACACCTGGTTCCAGCCCGATTCGATCATTGACGGCGTTGCGGAATCGTTGTTTGCAGCCCAAGTAGCGTTCCGTCGTCTGTACGGAAACGTGTCCCAACAAAAACTGAATCTGCTCCAGTTCCCCGCCAGCCTGATGACACAGACGGGCGCATGTCCTTCTGAGATCGTGGGGCGCGAGAGACGGAATGGCACAGTCCTTTGCCTTTTGCTTTACGACACCCCAAATGACCTTGGGGCTGAAGCCGGTGCCCCAAATCCTGCCAGCCTTGTTGATCGAACGAAAGAGCGTGCCGGTTGTAATCCCGGCGGCCCCATCCAGGCGTCAATTCCAGCCTTCACTCAATCCGGAACCGGAATAGTCCGTATGTGGCCGCCTTTGCCGACAAGATCGGCTATGACCCAATGCTCCTCTCTCTGCTGTATGTCTTCAACGCGCAACGCAGTCAGTTCCGCCCTGCGTAGCCCGCACCCCAGTAGAATCGCCAATGTGGCGTAGTCTCGCTTGCCTCGAAGACTTGTGCCCTCCGCAGTCAATAACAAGCGCTTGCCCTGTTCGGCGGTGAGCCAATTACCGACGGGTACTCCCAGCCGTTTTGCACCCTTTACTCGGCGAATTCCAGCAGCTAGGTCTGCACTGAGCAGGCCATAATCAGCAGCCTCGTAGGCCAGCCTTCGGACTGCAGCCAAACGCAAGTTTATCGTGGTTGAAGCATAGTGCCGCTGTTCGAGGGATATCCGATATCGGGTGACGACAGTCTTGTTGAAGGCGAGCCTGGGTTCTGAACAGTACCATTCGATGAACTCTCTGATTGCATGATCGTAAGTTCGTCGTGAGCTTCGAGACGTGAGGCTGTCCAATACGGCCGACTTCGATTGCTCAAGGTCCGGAAGCTTCAGTACATGCTTGGGTGCCCGATTGCGCTTCGTTTCGCTCTTTGCCATGGGTACGGCCTCCATTCGCCGTGGCAAAAAGCATGATCCTGATCGCCATCTCGGTCTATCGCACCCTGGGCCTTTCTCAGGACCAATCAATATAAGCCAGCCTCGAAGTGTGCGTTTGGCTTGTTGGAGTGAACTGAGGACCATAAGCGCTAGGCTCCGGTCGCTTCAGGAAGTTCCCCATATGCTTCCCCCATCACCTGCCTAATCAGGCTTCCCACGATAGATAGATTAAGTCGCCTCCTTTTGTGAAGGCGTAATGCGAGAGCAGGATATGCCCTAGAACGGGCGTCCAGTATGCGCGCCCTCGGTAAACATGCAACGGGTTCTCCTGCAACCGAAGTTGTAGCTTTGCAATCAATTGCACGCACGACACCTTTGATGAAAGGACACTGCTGGGGGTTACGTTTGGGCCTGTTTTCTTTCACCCCTAAAGGGGCTTGGTGGGGGAGCCGGTTCTGCGCGGCCTCGCTGTCCAATATGGGACAGCGCTTAGTGGCGCCATGCAGGTAATACCTCAATGAGGGCCATGGGCTGCGGAAGCGGCATTCAAGGTTCAACAGAATCGAAGGGGAGAATTAAATGAAAACATCACTGTGTATTGGTATCGGTTTAACCTCGGTCATGTTGCTATGCGGCGGTTGCCAGACAACGCCAACGCCGGCAGCACCGGCAGCACCGGCAACACCGGCAGCGCAGGGACAGCCTGGAC
>Ga0182018_10000869_pt1 | contig 37189 bp, 35 predicted proteins | sample 812P2MmetaG_FD_120490 | JGI IMG/M metagenome (GOLD analysis project Ga0182018, IMG submission 120490) | Permafrost microbial communities from Stordalen Mire, Sweden - 812P2M metaG | ecosystem: Environmental > Terrestrial > Soil > Wetlands > Permafrost | place: Sweden: Stordalen | collected...
GCCAATCTGAGCCCTGTGGCGTTTCGCGATTGTATGAATTGAGATTTACGTGTCGGAAGCGGGTGCCAGCCCGCGTCACCACGAAGCCGTTCCGTGCGCTGCGCTAAGTTTGAGCTACGGCCGTGGGCATCGTGGCTATTGTGCGCATTGAAGAGTCAACAAATTCTCGGCGATGAATACAGTTAGTAAACATGATGCGGAGTCGCGTTGATTCATTGTTTACCCCATTTTTCTTCTGATTTTGAATGCCTGCTTGTAGTTCATTTCGATAAGCGCTTTGTTTTGTCGCACTTTTGTCTTGACATCCACAGCACTAATCCAGCAGGCTACGCTGTAGTTGGCTTTGAGAGTACCCCTGCTCTGGCACTCGCAAAACCTGAATGGCCACCACACTAACTCCCGTGGACTCACGGGAAGTCGTACGATGCGACCGTTGTTTCTTGGTGCAATTCCGCACATCAAATAGTCTTTGCCGCCGTTGCCATCTGTCGTTGGATGAGGACGAGGCAGAGATTGCCGCAATGATTCCGGCGCCGGAAGTACTTCCGGTGAGCCTCCATTCTAACGGGCGTGGGCATTTGAAGCTGGCGCACTCGATTCGATCGCTGCGACTGCGCAGCGGGTTGAGTCAGCGGCAGCTGGCACTGCGCATGTCGGTACCGCGTACCTACGTATCAAAAATCGAAAATGAGAAGGCGACGCCGACTCTATCTTCGCTGGAGCGGCTGGCAAGGGCGCTCGAGGTCAGTGTGCCAGATCTGCTCTCCGGTGGAGAACGGAACCGGCAGGAGGAAGTGCGCGAGCTGATGGAAGACCAGTTCGTGGCCGAAGTTATGCCCTATCTGTCGCAGTTGAACGGGATGCAGATGTCGAGCATCCTGGCGCAGGTGCGGGATTTGACGGTGCGGCCGCGACGGAGTGCGTAAGCGCTCGCTGCGAGCTTCGAGCTTTGGGCTTCATGCTTCGAGCTTTTGCGCTGCGAACTGAGACGCGGCTAGCCGCGTCTCTACTTAGGTTTTAATCCGGGCACACAACCAACTGGATAGCCGGGGCCTTCGGGCTCCGGCTTTTTTGTCTGTGCACTATGGCCTCGGAGACCTGCGTCATCCAAGGCGACGCCACAAACACCTGCGTTACTTTCGGAACTTTTCCGCAGCCTCGCACGGTGCTCCTATGAACGAGGAGGCGGCCCATCCCACCGCGTTCAAACCAACCGGTCGGTAGTAGAGTTTCGTTGATTGCCGCCGGCCGTGCTTAAATGAAAAGTTGGGCGCCGGGTTTCGCGTGCCGTCCCCTGCGCGGGGCATCCCAATCTGAACGCGAGCCGCATACTCACATCTGCTTGTCATCCTGGGCGGGGCGAGGGATCTGAAGTTGTCGCGCCAGCGGTCGTGCCGTGTTGTAAGAATAACGTTGCAAAGATAACAAGGAGAGTATTTCTTGGACTTTCAGTTAAACGAAGAGCAACTGCACCTCAAGAAGAGCGTGCGCGAGTTTGCCGAACGCGAGATTGCGCCGAACGTCTCGAAGTGGGATGAGGCTTCCGAATTCCCATTGGCAACCGTCAAGGAACTGGGCAAGCTCGGTCTGCTTGGCATCATCTTTCCGCCCGAGTACGGCGGTGCGGGTATGGGTTACGTGGAGTATGTCACGGCTATCGCGGAACTCTCGCGTGTCGACGGTTCCGTGGGGATCATTGTGGCGGCGCACACGTCGCTGTGTTCGAACCACATTTATGTGGCGGGAAACGAGACGCAGAAAAAGAAGTATGTGCCGAAGCTCGCGACCGGCGAATTCATCGGCGCGTGGGGGTTGACCGAGCCGTCGTCGGGATCGGACGCCGGCAGCGCGCGCATGACGGCGACGCGGGCCAAGGCGGGATGGGTGCTCAACGGCACCAAGACCTTCATCACCAATGGCCATTATGCGGATGTAGCAGTTGTGCTGGCGGTGACTGATCGCGCGGCGCATACCCACGGGCTTTCAGCGTTCATCGTGGAAAAGGGAACCAAGGGATTTCGCGCCGGCAAGAAGGAAAACAAACTCGGGCTGCGCGCCAGCGACACGGCGGAGCTGATCTTCGAAGACTGCTTCGTGCCGGCCGAGAACCTGGTTGGAGGCGAAGGCAACGGGTTTCGCGACTCGATGCGCATCCTCGACGGCGGACGCATCTCGATCGCCGCGCTCTCGCTCGGCATGGCCGAAGGCGCATTCGCGGCGGCGCTGAAGTATTCGAAAGAGCGCCAGCAATTTGGCAAAGCGATCTCGGAATTTCAGGCGATCCAGTGGAAGCTGGCCGACATGGCCACGGAAATCGAGGCGGCGAAACTTCTGACCTTACGCGCCGCCGCCATGAAAGATGCCGGTATGAAGACCACGCTGGAATCGTCCATGGCCAAGCTCTACGCCAGTGAGGTGGCCGTGAGGTGCGCTAACGAAGGCGTGCAGATTCACGGCGGATATGGGTTCATCAAGGACTATCCGGCGGAAAAATTTTATCGCGACGTAAAGCTGTGCACGATTGGCGAAGGGACGAGCGAGATTCAGCGGTTGGTGATCGCGCGGCAGCTGCTGAAGGACTAGCGGGACAGGCCGTTGGGCGCGCGGGTATGTTTACTAGTTGATAACGTAGACCCTCTTTGGCAACTGCCCCACTCAAGCCAAAAGCAGGGCTTGAATGGGCCACCCTCTTTGGTGAATTTTTTTTGTTCACGCTATCTTTAGAATCAACAACTTAGGCGAGAAATCCCGCCAAATCTTTGAGTTTAAATGACTTATAGCTATAATCTTGTGACATAAGGACTTAGCGGTTGCCGCAGACCTTCCCGACGTATCTTCGTTATCCCAAAAAAAATGCCGCGGATGAGTTCCGCAGCTTCTTGCCTCTATAGTTTCATTATATCAAGTTGACCAGGGGTACCCCGACAACTTTTCCGTTTTTATTTTCGCAGGCAGTGCAGTGGCTTACGGGGAAAATCGTCAAAACGGGGGCTTGACAGGATTTTGAGACGGGGAGATCGCTGTCATGATCAACGGGGCCCACGCCATCGTTTACATATGCCTTCGCGTGCCTTTCGGGCGGTTGGTCGCGGGGGGCGCAAGGTGGCGGTGCAGTTCCAAAGCTTGAACCACGGAGGGCACGAAGTATCACGAAGGCTTTTGCCCTGAAGTCTTGCTCGGCTGCCGCGGTTGTTTCAACGCGGAAAGTCATGTTTCTTGCGCAGATCGGCGAGAAATTCTGCGGCTGGTCGGCTACGCCCGGCTCTGACATCCTCGTAGCCGCGGCGGATTCCCTCAACGGCTTCTGCGAAGTTATGGCGCTCCCACTCCAGGTAGGTAGCAAGAGCGTCGTCGAGGGCTGCGGCAGGATCTTGGCTGCGGCGTTTGGCATACTCTTCCAATTGCGCCTTACGCTCGGGATTGAGAGGGACCATATCCAAGGTGGCCGTAGTTTCCTCCGTTATCATAAAGCCACGTGTACGTTTGCGACCGGCAAACATGAGGTCCTTCCCCTTCGGCAAGCTCAGGGTCAGGATGACAGATTGTTTTGGTCAGGATGACGACCAGGGTGGCGAGCGTGTCTTCCGGCGGAACCTGCTTTACACTGAGTTGTTGAATTCAAAACCACAGGTCTTAGTCGACCAGCTCCGCTCCGGCGATGCTCGCGCGCTGGCGCGTGCCATCTCTATTATTGAGAACCGCGCCGCTGGCTGGTGCGATCTTCTCAAGGCCCTGTTTCCGCTGACAGGCCACGCGCGCGTTATCGGCCTGACCGGCGCGCCGGGGTCGGGCAAGAGCACGTTGGTCGATCAACTCGCCAAACACTATCGCAAAGAAAATCAAACCGTCGGCATCATCGCGGTCGATCCTACCAGCCCTTACACTGGCGGAGCGATTCTTGGCGACCGCATCCGCATGCAGGATCACCACAGCGATCCCGGCATCTACATTCGCAGCATGGCGACCCGGGGATCGCTGGGAGGCCTTGCCCGCGCCACCGCGGACGCTGCCACTGTGATTGACGCTTCTGGACGCGACCTGATCATGATCGAAACGGTTGGCGTCGGGCAGGATGAAGTCGACATTGTGCGGCTGGCGCATGTCACCATCGTGATGCTTGTGCCCGGCATGGGGGACGATGTGCAAACCATCAAAGCCGGAATCATGGAGATCGCCGACATATTCGTGATCAATAAAAGCGATCGCGAGGGCGCCGAACGCGTAGAGCGCGAGATTCGCGCCATGCAATCGCTGGCCATGCGCCATGACCGCTGGACGCCTCCGATCGTCAAGACAGTCGCCAGCGACGGCGTGGGAATCACCGACCTGGCGGAAACGATCGCAGACTACGAGGCGTTCCTCGAGAAAGAGAACCTGGTCCTCACGAAGAACGTCGAAAACTGGCAGGAACGCCTGATTGAGATGTTGCGCGATGCGATGCTTGAGAAAGCGCGAGTGCAAATGGATAGCGGCAGACTCGAGCGCTATGCCACCGAGATCGCCGAGCATAAGCGCGATCCGTATTCGCTGGTGGAAGAGATCGTCGGGGGACTGGCACGAAACACGTAGGGCGGACGCATTTGTACGCCCGGCGGAGCTCGTTCCGCTCGCTGCCCGGACGAATGCGTCCGGGCCCACGTGTTTCATGCTCCCTAATGCGTTAAGGAGCTGCAAAAATGTTTCAGATTGATCATCTCGGCATTGCGGTGAAGTCGCTGGCCGCGGCGAAGTCGATTTACGAAAAGCTGGGCCTGAGCGTTTCTCCGGTAGAGACCGTGGAGCAGGAAAAAGTTCGGCTGGTGATGGTTCCCGTGGGCGAAATCCGGCTTGAGTTGCTGGAAGCGACTTCGGAGGATTCGACCATTGCCCGGTTCATTGCCGGGCACGGCGAGGGGTTGCACCATGTCTGTATGCGCGTTCCCGATCTCGCGGCTGCGGTTGCGAAATTGAAGAGCGAAGGCGTGCGCCTGGTGTCGAATGAGATCAAGACTGGCGCAGGCGGACATCGTTATGTGTTCGTGCATCCGCAGAGCTCGTCGGGCGTGCTACTGGAACTGGTCGAGAGCGGGCACTGAATTTGTAATTGGTAATTTGGAATTGGCAATTTAAGTCCGCGCGGGTTTCGGTGACAGGTATGGCTCTGATTGTTTTCCTGCGGGGTGTTAACGTTGGCGGCCACAGGATATTTCGCCCAAGCATCCTGGCGAGAGAGTTGAGTGACTACGATGTCGTCAACGTGGGCGCTGCAGGCACGTTTATCGTTCGGAAACCTGGGTCGCGAGGACAATTCCGTGCTGAACTGCTGCGGAAGCTGCCATTCGAGGCGGAAGTTGTGCTCTGCGAGGGGCGCAATTTTATCCGCCTGGCGACGGAGAATCCGTTTGGAAACGAGCCGTCACGGCCCGATATCGTTCGATTCGTGAGCATCCTGTCGAGAGCGGGAGGCCTCCGCGCTACGCTGCCAGTCAAATTCCCTACCGAGGGGGAATGGCTAGTGCGAGTTATCGCCTCGAACGAGCAATTCGTATTCGGAATGTACCGCCGGCACATGAAGACGATCCGCTACCTCGGCCAGATCGATACGCTATTCGGGGCTCCGGCCACGACTCGCAACTGGAACACAATCCTTGCGATCCTGCGTCTTTTGAAAGACGGGAAGAAAAAGGCGACCGATTAATGTCCCAGCTTGTGCTCGCCGTTGATACTTCGGGGAAGAATGGCAGTCTGGCGCTGGCTCGGGCCATGCCGGGTCCGCGCGAAATTGAGGTGTTCGAAGTGGTGCCGCTCGTGGGGGGCGCGTTTTCAGCGCAGCTGGTTCCGCAGATTGCGGCGCTGCTTGAGAAGCACGGACAGCGCAGGATCGATCTGGGCGCATTTGTCGTTGTGTCCGGTCCAGGGTCGTTTACGGGATTGCGGGTGGGCCTGGCTGCCATTAAAGGGCTGGCGGAAGTATTGCAGAAACCAATTGTCGCAATTTCATTGCTGGAAGCGGTTACGTGGAGCAGCAAAGCCGCGAGGCCGGGTCGCGTTCTAGCGCTGCTCGATGCCGGGCGCCACGATGTGTATGTCGGCGACTATGAGCTCGGGCCTCCGCTTCGTATGCAAAGCGAACGTCTGCTGAGCAGGGAAGAGTTTTTGGCCGAGGCCATCGGCGCTGAAGCCGGAGTTTCCAACCTTCAGGCGGTCGTTACTCCGGATGGCGTGTTGGCTGAAGTGGTTCGGGCTGCCGGCATCCAGTGTGAGCTGATTGAGTATCCGAATAGCGGCGTAATCGCCCGGCTCGGATGGGAGCATCTCCAGCGCGGGCAGACGGTTCGCGCCGAAGAACTGGAAGCCAATTACATTCGCCATTCCGACGCCGAAATTTTCTCGAAACCGGCGCCGTGAGACCTTTCATGACGGTTGCCATCCGCTCCGCTTCGTTGCGCGACGTGCCGGGGATTCTTGCCATCGAGCAGGGGGCACCGGCCGCATCCCACTGGACGTTCGAGCAATACAACCAGCGCGTCGGCAGCGGGATTATCCTGGTGGCCGAGGAAGCGGGCGAGTTCGCCGGATTCGTCTGCGCGCACGCGGTTGCGGGCGAGTGGGAGATTGAGAATGTGGTGGTGGGCGGGGAGTTCCTGCGCCGCGGCGTTGCCGATGCGCTGATGCGCGACCTGATTCAGCGCGCTTCCGCCGAAGGCGCATCGGCGATTCTGCTTGAAGTCCGCGAATCGAACCTGCCAGCTCGACGACTGTATGAAAAGCACGGTTTTCTCGAAGCCGGTCGTCGCCCCATGTACTACAAAGATCCTCCGGAGGATGCGATTCTCTACACTTTGCAGTTCGACCGCTGATTGGGGCCGAAAAACAGCTAATGTTTGCACCATTTACAGGTCATCTTTTCCGCTAACTTCTTCATCCCATGGCCTCTCGTCGCCGGTGGAAATCTGTCTATGAAATGTCATTGAACCCCTGTCGATCGTTGTGCTATTTTGTAACCGCGTAGTAATAAAAACTGCAGGAGGTCTAGCTAGGATGCTGACTCCGAGAGAACAGTTCCCGACCGGCCAGGACGAGTTTCAGAGGCTGGTTATGGAGCACTCGCAATACTCCCAAAGGCTGGAATCCCTCACCCAAAAGCGATATCTCACCGACGACGAAAAACTGGAAGAAGTGCGGCTGAAGAAGCTGAAGCTGCGTCTTAAAGACCAGATGTATAGTCTGCAGCAGCAGGTTCATCGGCAGTCTGCTTAGATTCGACCAGCGGGCCCCGTGCAGATGGGCCTGAATATCACAATCGCGAAGCATCGCGGGACAGTTTTGTCTCTGTACAGGGCGTCTTTAGGCGCCCTTAAATCCTTGCAGAAGACAGTCGCGGAGGTCGAATCCGCGCTCTTTCCAAACCCTTCGAAGCGGAGTTCCTGGCGGCGTTAGACGGGGCAAGCCCCGTCTCTACACGAGTTTTTCCGCAAGCTGTGAATCCGTGCCCTTTCAAAACCAATTCAAACTGCATCACTACCCAATTTCGGGGCCGCCCCGAGCCGACTCTCAACTTACGCCATATAATTGAACCGACTTAATTCCTATGGTCCGTGACGGCTATTTTTACGGGGTGGGCTGCATTCTCGCCGCAGTGATCATCGCGTGGCTGGCGGGTTGGCCGTATGCCGTCCCGGTGTTGCTGCTGGCATTTTTCTTTCTGTGGTTCTTCCGCGATCCGCAGCGCCAGATTCCGTCGCTTCCCGGGGTCGTCGTTTCTCCTGGAGACGGCAAAGTGACTGACGTGTCGGTCGTGACCGCTGGCGGGCTTGCACGCCAACGCATCAGTATTTTTCTTAATGTCTTCGATGTGCACGTGAACCGCTCGCCGATTGCGGGCACGATCAGCGAAGTGCGTTACCAGCGTGGTAAGTTCCTCAACGCCATGAATGCGCATTCGGCGGAGGAGAACGAGCAGAACATTGTCACCGTGGAAGGCGAAGGCCGTACCGTAATATTCAAGCAGATTGCCGGTCTGATCGCGCGCCGTATCGTTTTCAATTTCAAAGTTGGGGACCGCGTGGCCTGCGGGCAGCGGGTTGGCCTCATCAAATTCGGTTCTCGCGTGGATGTTCTGTTCGATCGCGACGCGGCCATCCAGGTCAAGCTTGGGGATCGCGTCAAGGGTGGCGCTTCGGTACTTGCTCTCTTGCCTATTATCGAGCCGATGACCGAGCCGGTTGCGCAGCAGGTTCATGCCGGCACGCCCGGGGAACGGGGGGCGCGTTGAACATGGAGGGTCACGAAAACATGCAAGGTCTCGGGCCGCGTCGTCGTGACTCGGATCGACAACGGGGAAAATTGCGCAAGGGCATGTACATACTGCCTTCGCTGTTCACCACCGCCAATATCGCGGCCGGCTTCTACGCGATTCTGCAGACGGTGCATGGCAGTTCGGCGGAGCCCTGGCACATGGACTTCGCCGCCAAAGCTATTGGTTTCGCTGTGTTGTTCGACGGTCTGGACGGCCGCATCGCCCGCATGACCCACACTGACAGCGATTTCGGCAGGGAACTCGATTCGCTGGCCGACGTGATCACGTTCGGCGTGGCTCCGGCGCTGCTGGCGTGGATGTGGGGATTCCATCTGTTGCCCGCGGTCATTGCTCCGGACCTGCTTCAGAAAATTAACGAACTGGGATCGGTCGCCTGCTTCGCTTTCCTTATGGCTGGCGCCAGCCGCCTGGCGCGCTTCAACATTGCGAAAAACCCGCAGCCGTCGAATCCGGGACGTCCGGGGAAGAAGTATTTTGTTGGCATGCCGATTCCGGCCGGGGCGGGAGTGATCGCGGCCATCGTGCATTATTCCGCCGGCGTGCCGGTGACTTCGTGGTGGACGGCGATGAGCTGGTTGCTGATGGTGGTGGTGGTCGGTTATCTGATGGTCAGCACCTGGCGCTTCTATAGCTTCAAGGACATTGATTTTCGATCGCGACGTCCGTTCCGCTTGATTGTGCTGTTTGGCGTGATCGGCGCCTCGATCTGGTTTTTTTCGCGGCCCGCGCTCTTCGTCATCGCGATTCTCTATATGGCTTCCGGCGTTCTCTGGCGGCTGCAGTGGATCTTCCGCCGCAAAACTCCGCCTGCACCTCCGGCGTATCGGGAGGCATCTCAGACTCCATGAATCCCGTCTCGAAGAGTCCCGCTTCCAAGTCCGTTGCGTCGTCCGCCGATCTGCGTGGCGTCAACATTTATCGCGTGGCGATCGTGGGTGCGGCATCGCTCAAGGGAAAAGAGGTTGCTGAAATGCTGCGGGAACGGAATTTTCCCGCGGTCGATATCCGGTTGCTCGATGACGACGAGTCTCTCGGGCGGCTGGAGGCGGTCGCCGATGAGATGAACTTCGTCCAGAGCATCCGGTCGGATCAGTTTGAGCGTGTGGACTTCACCTTCTTTGTTTCTGACCCCCGCTCGACGCGCAATAACTGGAAGGCGGCGCGCGACCTGGGCAACACGATCGTGGATCTTTCCTACGCGCTCGAGGATGAACCGGAAGCGTCCATCCGCTCGCCCTGGATCGAGCGCCAGACCGGCCAGCCCATTGCCCCGGAGTTGCAACCGCGCCCGGTGGTGGTCGCTCATCCCGCAGCCACGGTCCTGGCAATGCTCGCTTTGCGGAGCGCGAAGGCGGCCAAAATCGAACGCATGATTGCGACCGTGTTTGAACCGGCGTCGGAAATCGGCCAGAAGGGTATGGATGAACTGCACGAGCAGACCGTGAATCTGCTTTCCTTCCAGGAGTTGCCGAAGAATGTGTTCGACGTCCAGGTGGCCTTCAACATGGTGGCGCGTTTCGGCCAGCGATCGGATTTTTCGCTCGAACAGATAGCCCAACGAATCCGGAAACACTACCGGCACATTGCCCCTGGCGCGGCGGAGCCTGCGCTGCTGGTGCTGCAGGCGCCGGTCTTCCACGGGCACGCCTTTTCTGTTTATCTGGAACTGGAGAAGCCGGTCTCGATCGTCGATTTGTCCAGCGCACTCGCGGGAGAGCACGTCGTCATCAGCGCCAGCCCGGAGGATACGCCCAACAACGTGAGCGCCGCCGGTCAAGGCGATATCCTGGTGTCAATCGCCATCGATGCGAATCACAAAAACGGTGTGTGGCTCTGGGCCACGACCGATAATCTGCGCCTTGCCGCATTGACCGCGGTGGAATGCGCCGAGACTATGACCGCATCCCGCCCGCGGGGTCAGATTCAATGAGCTTCGCTGTGAACAGGCGGGAAAATCCGATCTCGCAGCTTGTGACGCGCCTGGCCGCCGCGCTTGCGCTTGCAGCGAGCCTGGCGGCAACTGGCTGCGGCTACCACACCGCCGGGAAGGCGGTCGAGCTCCCCCAGAATATCCACACCATCGAGATTCCCGGCTTCGTGAGCCACAGCCAGACTTTTCGCATCGAACAACTCCTGACCGATGCCGTGGTGCGCGAATTCAACGCCCGCACCCAATACCACGTGATTCATCAGTCGAACAGCGACGCGGATGCCGTGCTGCAGGGGACAGTGTTATCGGCGTCTGCCAGCCCGCTGGTGTATGACTCCACCACCGGACGCGCCGTCAGCGCTCTGGTCACCGTGAGCGTGCAGGTGAAACTTACTGACCGCCAGGGCAAGGTGCTCTTCGAGAATCCTTCCTATCTTTTTCACGAGCAATACGAAATATCGAGCGACCTGCCCAGTTTTTTTCAGGAAGACTCTCCGGCCGTCGATCGCCTGTCACGGGATTTCGCGCACACCCTGGTCGCCAATATTCTGGAGGCCTACTGATGCGCGCCTTCGGTCAGGCGGACCGTTTTTTCTCAGAACTCGAGTCGCGGCAGCTCAAGCCGGCTTATGTGCTGGTCGGCGATGAAGCATTTTTTCGCAAGCGCTGCCGCGACGCCATTCTGGAGCATCTGGTCGCCCCCGATTCGCGGGATTTCGGATTGTTCGAGTTCGACCTCGGCGAGACCTCGCTGACTGAAGTTCTGGATCGCGCCCGCACACCTTCGCTGATGGCGCCCTTTCAGGTCTTCTTCGTCCGCGGGGTTAAGACTCTGTTCGGCCGCGGCTCGAATGAAGAAAAAATAGGAGCTATCGAAGCTTATTGCAAGAATCCCAATCCTGACGCGCTCGTGGTTTTTGTTGCCGATCACATCAGCATTCCCGCCGATGCTCGCCGCATGGAGATGACGGACAAGGATCGCTATCAGAAAATCCGCGAAGACCTGGGGCCGTTCTGCGGCATTGTCGAACTGTCTCGCGTGGAAGAGGGGGAAGCGGTCCGCTGGATCGGCGAGTATTGTGCCACGCGCGACGTCAAGATGGACGCCGACGGGGCCCGCGAACTGGTCGATGCCCTGGGCGGCGACATGATGATGGTCTCCAATGAACTGGAGAAGCTGATTCTTTACGTTGGTGAAAAGAAAAAGATCACGCTCGGCGATGTTGAGACCATGGTGCTGGCCGCGAAGCAGCGCTCGCTCTATGAGCTGACCGATGCGATTTCGTCCAAAGATCGCGTGCGCGCGCTGGAAATCCTCGACGCATTGCTCTCGACCGGAGATGGCGAAGAAGCGGCCATCGGCCATCTCTACATGCTGGCCAAGACTTTTCGTCAGATGCTGGTCATCCTGGAGCGCAATGTGCGCGACCAGCGCATGTTGTGGGCTGCGTTATGGCAGGGCTTCCGCGTGCCGCCGTTCGCGGCCGACGATATCATCCGGCAGGCGCGGCGCTACAAATCGAAGCGGGAGTTGACGCGCTCCATTCGGCTGGTGGCGAAGGCCGATCTGGCGCTACGCTCGAATCCTCCTGGCAAGCGGCTGATCCTCGAAAAGCTGGTGCTTGAACTCGCCAGCGAACCGAAGCCCGAAGTCACCGGCGGATGGATGCAGGAAGAGCTGCCGGTGTAGAGACTGCAAGGTCCTTGGCGTTTTACCCCTTCGCCTCCGCCAGTGCCTGTCGCAATTCGTCAATCCCTGGAAGCTTCGGATTAATCTTCATCACGCGATCCAGCTGTTGGCGGCCGGGGGCGGCCTGCCCATTCCTGGCGTAGGCAAGTCCCAGGTGTAAGTTGAAAAGCGCGTTGTCCGGTTCCTTTTTCAACGCCTCTTTGAAGAGGTTGATGGCGGACGTGTAGACGTGTTTGTGATAGAAGGCCCAGCCCAGCGTGTCGGCTGAGTTCGGATTATCGGGAAGCTGACGCCGCGCGGTCTGCGCCATGGCAAAAGCAACGTCCACGTTGCCGCCTTGCTGCAGCATCACGTACGCCAGGTTGTTCGAGGCCAGCGGATTTTCCGGCTGAATATCCAGCACCTTCTGGTATTGCTCTTTTGCGTGATCCCAATCCTGTCTGCTCTCGTAGAGGCCGCCCGCCAACAGGTAGAATGCGATCTCGCGGGGATTGTTCCTGGACCCGTTGAGATAGGTTTGCAGCGCCTCATCCGTGTTTCCGCGTTGGGCCTGCAACAGGCCAAGCTTGACCATCCCCTCGGCATTCTTATTATCCAGGTCCGAGGCTAGCCGGTACTCCGCTTCTGCGCCTGCCAGATCCTTCTTCTGTTCCAGCAGCATGCCGAGCATGATGTGAAAGCCAACGTTCTTGGGATACCTGTCCAACTGAGTCTTCGTCGCGGCGATCGCCCGGTCCGGTTGATTCTGTTTCGCGTATACATTGAGCACACCGCCCAGGGCTTCGGTTGAATTCTTATCCTGATCCAATGCCTGCTGGTAGGCTCTTTGCGCTTCGACCAATTGGCTCTGCGCCATGTGCAGGTTGCCCAACTGCACATAGGCGGCAGGATTGTTCGGCTCCTTTGCCAGGGATTGCTTGATGTAGTCATCCGCCGACGGAAACTGCTTGCGATCGATATCCACCACCGCGTGCAGCAGGTAACCATCGGGAGCTGCCGGCTGTATGGCAATGATCTGGTCCGCTTCCCGCGCAAGACCCGAAAGATCGCCGCGCGCGATGGCAACGCCCGCCAATGCCCGATGCGCTTCCACAATGTCGGGACGCAGTCGAACCGCATCGCGCCATTCGGATTCCGCGCGGGTGGCGCTGCCCAGCTGGTCGTATGCCAGCCCGAGCTGGTAGTGCGCGATTGCATTATCCGGATCGTTCTTCAACACCGCTTGCAGCGTACCTACAGCGTCGCTGGCCTTGCCGCTGCGGATCGCGATCTCGCCTTTGTAAACCTGGGCGTCCGCGTCATCCGGCTTTGCCTTCACGATTTCATCGTTCAACTTGCGGGCATCGTCAACCCGGTCCTTCAGGATGAGCAGCTGAATGTAATTCTTCTTTACCACCATGTCCTTGGGATGCTCGTCATACAGCGCGGCATACTCGGTCATGGCTTTATCCATCTGATTATTTGCGTAGTAAAAGTCGCCGAGCATGCGGTAGCCCACGGGATTGTTGGGGAAGTCCTTCTTCGATTGGCGCAGGAATTCCTCGGCTTGGCCCAGCTTGTTCTCGTTCATGTACAGGGCTGCCAGAGACATCCTGGGACTGGGGTCGCCCGCCGCGCTATCAATGGCTCGCTTGAATGCCTGCTCCGCCTCGGGAAATCGTCCACGAGATTCGTAGAAGTTGCCGAACGCGACCAGCGCATTCGTGGACTTGGGATCGAGCTCTATCGCTTTCTTGAAACTCGCTTCCGCTGCGTCCCACTGTTGCCCGTGCGCCTGCAGCAACGCCAGATTCAGATACGACTCGGCGCGGGCGGGATCCAGTTGCAGCGCCTTTTGCATATTGGCAAGCGCCGCCGGGGTGTTATTCGTGGCGCCGTAATAGTTCGCCAAAGCGATGAAGACGTCGGGATTGTCGGTCTCCTTTTGCGCCAGCAGATCCAAATGCTCCTTCGCCTCATCGAGGTGTCGACCGAGAATCAGCAGATTCGCCAGCTTAAGGTGCGCGTGATAGAGAAGAGGCGGCTGGGGCTGGAGTTGAATGGTGGTATTCAGTTCTTGAAAGGCAGTTTGCCACTGCTCCAGAGTTATTGCCGCGAGCGCCAGCCCATAGTGGGCGGCGGCGAAATGCGAATCAACCTGGATAGCGTTCTGGAACTGAATCTCGGCTTCCCGGGGCTGCCCCTTGTCGAGGTATTTCTGGCCGCTCTCCAGCAGTTTCTGCTTGCGGATGTTCGGATCCCGTGAGCACCCCGTCAGCAACGCTGCCAGCAGGCAAACCACCCCTACTGCATACTGAAATCTCGATCCCTTGGCAATACCCATATCTTTGAACGCCTCACGTTGCAGCAAACTTTGTCTTATCGGTACCCCTGTGAATAAGGGTACTCTCTGGACGCAAGCCGGAATAGTTACTGCCGTTATTATCCCAAACTTGCGGCAATGGGCAGCGCCCGATTGGCTCTAATCCGGGAGTTCTACGACCCGTGGACAGGCGCTTTCGTAATCTCGCCCACCAGGCCGGGACATGGCATAGTTCAGTCCTATGTCCCACTTCCCCCAATCCAGTGAAAACAATCGGCGTTCGCCACGTGTCCAACTCCGCGGATCGGTCGCGGCCGCAGTCGTGGACCAAGGCGGCCAACGGTCGCGCGCAAAATTACAATCGATTTCCGTCACCGGCGGATTGCTTCAGTTGAAGCAGGAGCTTTCTACCGGAGACTTTGTTGAAATCGCCTTCCACACCCGCTCTGGCGCCATCCGCGGCATGGCCGAAATGCTGAACCCGACCACCAAGTTTCAGAGCGCGTGTCTGCAGCCTTTCCGCTTCATTGCGCTGGCCGACGACGACCACCGGAAGTTGCGTATGGCGCTCGAGTCCGCTCTCGACCGCAGTTTCCTCGATCCCGTCTCGGATGAGCTTCAGACTCCCTCCGGATTTTGACGCGGGGGCAAGAGCGAAAGCCACGCCCTCAGCGGCTAGAGCCTTATTTTAGAATAGTGCAGTTACCGCAGCGGTGAACCGCTGCGCCACCCAAAATCAGGTGCAACACCGCCAAAGTCAAGTGCAGCGCCACCCAAAAGCAAGTGCAGCACTACCCAAAATCAGGTAGTGGTGCAGTTTCACGATGGAGCCGATGAAATCCTGAACCACCAAGGGCACGAAGGATCACGAAGGCTTTTGGCTTCAGACCCGAGGCTGAGCCTGCGGCTCGTTCGCTATACTGAACGCTCCGGGATGACGGCCGAGACCATTACTCACTCCCCTGAGGAGACGATCGCCCTTGGGCGGAGCCTCGCCGGCGAACTGTCTCCGCCTCTCATTGTGCTGCTGCGCGGCGACCTTGGAGCCGGCAAAACGACCCTGGTGAAGGGCATCGCCGAAGGCTTCGAAGCCGCGCTCGCCGAGGACGTGACGAGCCCCACCTTCACCCTCGTCCACGAATATCATGGTCCCCACGTCACCCTTTACCACATCGACCTTTACCGCATCGATAGCGAGCGCGAACTGGAAACGCTCGCCCTGGATGACCTGCTCGCGCCCAATTGCATCTTACTGGTAGAGTGGGGAGAGAAGTTCCCTCGCTTGCAGCGCGATCGGAACGTGGAGATCACTCTCCAGCGAGTGGGGGAAACTGAGCGCAGAATCCAGCGGGCCAGCCATTGAATCCAACGGGCTGACGACATGGGGCCGTCAACCTCGTGCCGTGGCGCATCTTAATCAACTGAATTTGGAGCGGGAATCAACTTGAAGCTAACTCATCTCGCACTTGCCTGTCTGCTGATCACCGCGGCTTTTTGCGCCGCCCAAACCGCCCCACAGCCTGCGACCTCAGACCAGAACCAGTCGGCCCAGCAGCCTGCGACCAGTCCCAGCCCGACGCCCGATCAGACGCCGTCGGCCAAACCGGCAGCCGGTCAAACAAGTCAAACCGGTCAACCCGCGCAACCCGCCGACCAGACTGCGAGCCAAAGTCAAGATAAGGATAAGGACAAGAACAGCCAGACACCAGCCTCATCCAAAGACCGTCTTTTTTTTGCCTTACCCAACTTCCTGACCGTCGACGCGAACGGCAAAATTGTTCCTCTCACCGCCGGGCAAAAATTCAAAGTAGTCGCCCGGGGCACGTTCGACCCCGCGCAGATACCCTGGTACGGTGTGCTCTCCGCCATTAGTCAGGCGTCAAACAGCGAGCCCGCTTACAAACAAGGCTGGGCAGCGTATGGCAAGCGTTACGCTACCTATGCTGCGGACGGCACCATCGAGAATTTTTTCGTGGGCGCGATTTTTCCTTCTGTCCTGCATCAGGATCCGCGTTTTTTTCCGAAACCGCAGGGCAGTTTTTTCTCGCGCGCGACCTATGCCGCCAGCCGCATTGTCATCACCCGGGGCGATTCTGGTAAACGCGAATTCAATTTCTCCGAAATCTTCGGCAGCGCCATGGCTTCCGCCATTTCAACCTACAGCTACCATCCACGACGCACTTTCATCGGTAAGACTATCTCTTCGAACGGTACCGTCACCCTGGACTATGCGCCCAGTGAGCGCACCTTGAAGAATACGGCTAGCGTTTGGGGATCGCAGGTGGGTTACGACACGATTACGATCGTGATCAAGGAGTTCTGGCCCGATATCCGGCGGAAATTCAAGAAGTAGGTTTCACTGATAAGGCCGGGGTGACGGGGCTCTGCCCCGTCTGGGGGCAAAGCCCCGCCACCACACAACTGCATCCAATCCAATGATGCCGCCACGAACGGAAACCGTCAGGAAGGCCATCGAGCCGGATTTGCAAGTCGGCCTGATCTGCGCCGATCGCGACGGCAGCCGCGTTCGCCTCGACTTTGTCGATCGCGCTGCCGGGAAACTTTCCTATCATTTTCTGAACGACGAACTGCGCGTCCAGGAAGGTGTTCAGGAGCGCTCCATTGCGCAATTTCTCTCGGAAGGATGGTACGTCGCAGCCTTGGGGAGTTCGCTCTAGAAGTTCGATGACGGGGGTGTTGATTCGCGAGTACGGCTGACTGGTCGACGGGGGCGCCCAAGCGAAGCTTGAGCGGGGCACCCAGAGCGCTAATGCGGTAAGTAGCCCGCCTCCATCGGCAGCTTGCCGTCAACCTTGATCACCATCACGCGCTCGGTGATCGATCGTTCCGATACGAATCCGATCGCGCCCGGCGTCAAGGCCACGGTATCAATAACATCGGAATCCGACCCCACCGTCCGGATCGAATCTTTGTGCGAGGCGAGCAGCGCTTTTACTTCCGCCTCGCTCATCTTGTTCAGATGTTCCAGGGTCACGAGTTCGTCCGGCGAGTTGCTGTGCAAGACCAGCACCACATCCTTGCCGTCGGGCCACTTCTTCACTTCTCCTTTGAAAATCCGCGCCAGATGCGCCGATGTGACGTTCTGAACACTATTGTTCTTGTTGATCACAACCGCCATATGATGCGCAAAACAAGGACTTACCAACAGTGTCACCCAGGCGCACAGGAAGAAAATCCGCGGAAACTTCATAGGCCTAAAGGTTACCTCTTGTGGTCTGGCTACTCTTGTCAAAAAATTGTCAAATCTACGGGAGGAACCAGTCTCGTTATAGGATCGGCATTTTTTAGAATCCCATGATGTTGTATCCGCAATCCACATAAATAATCTCGCCCGTGATGCCGGAACTGGCATCGGAGGCCAGGAACACGCCCGTGCTGCCCACCTCGCCGACCTCGACGTTGCGCTGCAGGGGCGCGCGCGCCGCGTGCGAACGCAGCATGTCCCCAAAACCTGAGATGCCGCGCGCTGCCAGCGTCTTGACCGGCCCCGCCGAGATGGCATTGACCCGGATCTTCCGCCGTCCCAGATCCTGCGCCAGATAGCGCACCGTGCACTCCAGCGCCGCCTTGGCTACGCCCATGACGTTGTAGTGGGGCACGACTTTTTCCGCGCCGTAGTAGGTCATGGTGATGACGCTGCCCCCGTCTTCCATCAGCGGCAAGGCCGCCCGGCAAATCGCGATCAGCGAATATACGCTCACGTCGTGCGCCGTCCGAAAGCCTTCGCGCGTGGTATTCACGAAGTCACCCTTCAACTCCTCAGCCGGCGCGAAGGCCACGCTGTGCACCAGGATGTGCAGCTTGCCATAGCGAGCCTGCAGCTTCTCGAAGAGAAGCGATATCTCTTCATCCTTCGAAACATCACACATGAAAGCTTCCGCGCCCGGCAGCGACAGAATCAGGTCTTTCGCTTCCATCTCCATGCGCTCGTTCTGATAAGTGAGAGCAAGATTCGCCCCGGCTGCATGCAGCCCTTGCGCAATGGCCCATGCGATTGAGCGCTTGTTCGCCACTCCAAAGACGACTGCGGTCCGGCCCTTCAAATCTTCAAACATGGATGGAAGAATAACATCCGCAATGGCTCGTGTGGAGCGGACACTGTTGTCCGCTGGTTTTGGTGTTGAGGTTGATTTTGATTTGTTTCATCTGGGCAAAGTCAAGGCCAAGATCAAGACGAAGATCAAACCAAGATCAAGACCAAAATCAAACCAAGATCAAACTCAAAATCAAACCCAAGATCAAGATCAAAATCAAAATCAAGATCAAAATCAAAGGCGGCGGACAGGAGTGTCCGCTCCACACTTACAACCAAATTGATTGTTCACAGGTCACAGACAACCACGGGTGGCCGAGGTCTTGAATAAGTTGATGGATAAACCGTCGGCCCCGACCCGCAACTACAACTATCGGCGCCGCTTGCCACGTTATCAAAAGGCTGGCCGGGCTATTTTCGTCACCTTTCGAAAGTTGAGCCGGGACCCGTTCCCGCTAAATGCCCGGGATGTAATTCTTCGGCACTGTGTGCACGATGACGGAAGGCGCTTCCAGTTCCACGCGTCCGTCGTAATGCCCGACCACGCGCATCTGCTGCTGACACCGTTGCCGGATGAGCAAGGCTGGCCCTATGAGTCTCCCGGCGATCATGAAACTGATCAAGGGAGTATCGGCGAGAAATGTCAATCAGTTGCTCGGTAGCTCCGGCCCACTGTGGCAAGAAGAATCGTTCGATCACGTGCTGCGCACCGACGAAAGTTTCCTGGAGAAGCGGGAGTACATCCGTCAAAATCCAGTGCGCGCCCGCCTGGTAATCAGCCCCGAAGACTACAGATGGCTATGGATACCCGTGTAGAGCGGACACTCCTGTCCGCTGCGTTTGATGTTGGTGCTGACTCTGATCTCGTTTTTGATTTTGGTCTTGATCTTGACTTTGATCTTGACTTTGATCATCCAAAAGATCAAAACCAAACCCAAGGTCAAAGGCAGCGGACAGGAGTGTCCGCTCCACACGAACGCTACTTTGCCGACACCGCCATTCGGAGGTAGCGCAAAGTTCCTCAGGGATGCGGAACGAGCTTTGTCCACCCGTGCTGCAGGAGCGTCTTTGCTTCGTCGACGCTCATCGTATGAGCCACGCAAACTTTCTGGTAGAGCATATCTTCGACTTTGTCTTTTGCGTAGGAGCCGAACTTTCCCGCATGCGGTTCGAACCAGATGTTTTTCGCTCCATCGGAGCCGCCCATCCATTCTGGAAACCAGTGATCGAACTCGCCGGAAGCCTTGGTCTTCTTATCCGTAGGAAAGCCGTAAGCACAAGAACAAGATCTTTTTCGGAATCGCTGACTTGACGCAGGTGCGCATGGCTGGGCGAGCATGCGAGCGAGGCGTCCATCTCCCCGGGCGTCAGGTTCGGGTCAGGAACCGTGCAGTAGCCAGTGGACTTGTCAATATCAACATTACGACAGTGCTGTGCCGTCGCCAGACTGCTTACAAGTATCAACGCCAATAACGCGAGATTGTTAGGTCGCATAGGGCTCCTTGATCGCTTGGCTGGATGGCATTTGCTCGAATTTTAGACCTTTTTCTTTTGCCAGTCGATTCGAATCAGGGAGGGTGATTTCGTTACTAAACAGCCAGCGGCACCGCCATGATTGTGGCCAGCATGGTTGCAACCACCTTTTCTTTGCCGTCGCGGATGGCAAAGGCATCCGCTGTACAGACGGTCAGCGTCCGTCCCGCTCTCTTCACTTGCGCTCTGGCCGCGAAGACTTCGCCGGCAGCGGGCGCCAGGAGGTTCACCTTGAACTCTACCGTGAGGACATCCTTGTCGTCTGCTGCCACGGTTAAGGCGGCGTAACCGCAAGCGGAATCCAACACGGCGGTGATCGCACCCGCGTGCAGGTAGCCGTTTTGTTGCGTAAGATTTGGCGAAAATGGCAGTCGAATCTCCACAGCGCCTTGAACCACTGCTGTGAGCTCAGCCCCCAGCGTGGACATAAAGGCCTGCCTGGAAAAGCTCTGCTGGACGCGTTCCTCGTGGATGGTCACGTGTCTCCTCTAGCTGGGCATTGAATAGGTATTTTTCACCAGGAATGTTGCTGTGGTCGCGGAGATTCGCAATTCAACCACAGATTTCCGGGAGCATCCGTCCAAGTGACCGCCAGAACGCGGCTCCAGCCTAATTCTCGCTCTGCACCGGCGGCGCCTTCGGAGCAGGCAGCGTCTTCGGTTTACCCGGCTTTGCTGGCACCGGAGCAAGCGGCGGCACGGGCGCTACCACTGCAACCGTTCCCTTGCGGATTTGTATCGCTCCCTTGTCGCAGTTCATCACCAGCTTCGGCCCGTTGGTTCCGATCGATCCGCTGGCGCTCGATTGATTGTCGTGATTCTCAATCTTGATCTCGTCGAAGTCGCTCTCGATGTCGCCTTGCCGCGTGCGCGCCTCAACCTTGACCGCCGTATTCGGAGGAATCGAAACCTGCACGTCGCCCTTGCGGTTATCGATCTGGATATTCCCCGGCTTGTGCAGCCCGACCTCGACCGTCCCATTCGAGTCTTCCAGGCGCAGATCTCCCGACAAGCCTTCGAGCGCAATGTCCTTCGACCGCGTCGTCAGGCGCATCGGTCCACTCAGCGAATCGGCGCGCAGATCGCCGGAATCCAGATCCAGCCGGCCATCCAGCCGCGAAAATTCCATGTCGGTTCGGGTAGAGCGGAAGCTGACCGTCTTGCTGATTCGCACCAGCCGCAAGCTTTCCTGAAACTCGCCGTTCAGATGAAGCGTGCCATCGATATCTTCCACCGCCACTTCTTTCGCCTTGCCCTGAATGGTCACGTCGCCCTTCACGGTTTGCAGCCGCGCCGAACTGTTGTCGAGACTCAGCAAGACGTTCCCGGTGTGGTCGCTGATGTCCACTTCGCCGCGATGATGGTTGATCTCGACATTGCCCGACAGGCCCGCAATGGTCACATCGCCTCGACCCGAGGTGATCGCCAGAGCGGTATTGGCCGGCACGTAAATATCCATGTCCATGGTCACGCCCTTATCGCCCGCACCCTGGGTGTTGGCGTTGAGCATGATCATCTTCTCGGCCGGCACAATCGTGAGTTCGGTCTTGGCGTTGTAGCGGTCGGCGTCCTGCTGATTTTCCGCGCGGACCTTCTCCCGCCACGACACCCTCAGCTTCTTGTCATCGGATACATTGACGGTGATCGTTCCGCGATCGTCATTCACGCGCAGCGTATTGGTGCCCGCCGGCCAGTCATTGCTCACTTCGCCGCTGTAATCGAACGTCGACCCGCCAAAGATCTCATCCAGATCTTCGTCATCGCCCACCTGGATGTGCTCGCCAAGATTCTTCCAGTCCACATGCGACACCTGCGTCGCAATCAGCCCGGCCACGATCAGGAAGAGCATCAGGAAAATGCCGCCCACCCCGATACCGCGCGTCGGTTGCCCGGCGCGCTTGGCCTGTTCGTGCTCCAGCACCTTGATGATGCCCCACAAAATCAGCAGGGCTGGCCAGTAGCGCGCAAACAGCCATCCCAGGTGGTGGATATCGAGAATTCCCATCGTCCCCATCAGGAACAGGATTCCCATCAGGATCAGAACGACGGGCCCCGCGATCGAACGATGCGGAGGACGCGGAGTCGGAGGCATGATCGGGCTAGCCATGGTTCACCTCACTTGTTGGCGGAACAGGTGGTACGGGCGGAGCCGGTGGAATCGGCGGCACGGGAGGAATCAGCCCTCCCCCGGGATACGCCGCGAGCGTCGCAACGTGTCCCTCGGTCGATGCGCTTCCCTGCAGCAATTTGACTCCGCCAACTACCAGCAGAATGACCGGCCAGGTATGGCCAAAGTTCGCCACCTGCAAATTCTCCAGCAGGAACAGAACGCCGATCGTAACCAACATTGCTGGCCCCATCAGCCGTCGGGCGCGACAGTTCGCACACTGGCACCCTGAACGGCATAGGCCGGCCAAGCCCCAGTTTCGCGCGAACATCCAGCCGCCCACGACAATCAAAATGACGGGCCAGAATCGATCCAGTCCAAATTCGCTCAAGCCCATCGTGTGCAGCAGGAAGAGCAGGCCTACCAGAATGAGCACGATCGCACCCATCGGGATCTTGCTCGTCTCTATTTTCGTACCCCCGGTAAACGTCGAGGCCAATCCGAACGGATCCGGCGGCGGTTGCGACATCTGGATCGCCCTTGCCGAGCGCACCGAGTCAATAATCTGGTAGACGTAAAAGAAGGCGATGCCGAAGCCGCAGATAATGCCCAGCGCTTCACTGTGTCCGTTGTCGCTGGCATTCGCCCCGGCGATCAGCAGGACCATAATCGCCAGATGCGTCAGTCCCTTGGCGTATTGCCCGGTGTACACCGCGCCCACGCCGAAGGGAAAGAATCCAGACAAAATTCCCGCTACTGTCGGATTCGGGCCACCACCGCTCCCCATAGGACGCACCGGAACTTGCCCCGGCGCCGGAGCGTAGGTGCTGGAAACGAATCCCGATGTACTAGAAGAAGTCCCCGCCGGGGTGCCCTCCATCCTCGCTCCCAGGCAATCCTCGCAATAGATCACGCCCCGAACGGGACGTGTACAGTTCGCGCACAGTGCCTTCCCGCAAGTGCGGCAATAGGCCACTGCTGACGCATCAGCATGATTGGCGCAGTTCATACAAACCTCCGATTCGCGATACCCGCCACGGCAGGTGAAGCTTCCCGCAGCGCGGCCAACGTCGGCTGGCTGTATTCCTGGGAGTAGTTACGATCCTGTCTCTGGTCTGGTTGTCCACTGGTGTCATTCTTGTGATTTTGTTTCTGTTGCTCGGGGCTGGGTTCGGCGGGAGTGCTCGTCCGCTTCAATTCGCGCAGCCTCGACTCAATCTCGTACACGAAGCGAATATTGTCGTAGTACTTCACTACCTTGATTTGCGCGTCATTGTACTCATGACGCAACGCCGACGGCCGCAGATCAACCTTCGCCACGTCTTTCGGTTTCACCCCGGCCGCGCTCAGCGCCAGCGAGAACGAGAAAAATATCATCCCGAACGACATGACAAACCGCGGCTGACGCACAAAGCCTACCACCGGGCGGAAGAAAGAAGCGGTGAACCCGTCCCACCGCTCGCGCATCCGCTCGCCAAACGGTGTCGTCCTACCGTCGGGCCGGGTCGCCAGCGACCGCGTGCTCAACACTCCGCTGGTAGCCACCAGAATGTTGTGCACCAGATGCGCCGGAGGCTCGACCGATTCCAGCGACCGCAACCAGTGCTGCCCGGCCTGCACGTCGGCGAACAGCGGACCGCAAATCCCGCACACCCGCCGATGGGCGTCGAAGCCCTCTTTGCGGGCCGTACTCAGCAGCCCCTCGAGCGCGTCGGTCACGAGTCCTTCGAACTCGGTACATTCGATCCCGTGTTTGGTTTCCTCTGGCATCAGATCACCTGTTTATATGTACGTTGTAGGAGGCGCGCAAGTTCCGCCCGTCCCCGGTTAATTCTTGACTTGACGGTCCCCTCTGGAACCCTCAGAGCCGTAGCAATTTCCCGGTAGTCCATGTCCTGTAGATCCCGCAAAATCACCGCCTCACGCAGCTCCGGAGACAGCTTTTGCAGCGCCAAATGCACCATTTCCCGGGTTTCCCGGTTCTGCACCGCCGCATCCGGAGCCAGCCCGCGATCCGCAATCTGCAGGCTGAGCGGCTGGGCATCCTCATGCTCGGAGGGCACGGAATCCAGCGAATCCGTGATCCGGTCCCCTTTAGTTTTGCGAAAATGATCGACCAGCAGGTTCCGGGTGATGGTCGTGACCCAGGTCATGAACGCGCCCTTGGCCGAATCGTAGGTACTGAGGGTGCGATACATCTTGATAAAGACCTCCTGGGTGAGGTCCTGCGCGTTTTCCGAATCGCCGGCAAAGCGGTAGCAGACGTTGTAGATTCGCCGGTGATAGCGCTGCACAATTTCTTCCCAAGCCGCGGCATCGCCTGAAATGCAGCGACGGACCAGCAATCCGACAACCTGGGCTTCATCCAAACCAGACTCCGTAAACTGCGATTGACCGTCTACCGTCGCGCACTTCAAATTCGTGACACAAATTACATTGTCATCTTGAGCCAAGCGAAGGAGCTATGTATTTGCCGGCGCGATGCATTGATCCTCAACAGCACACAAGAACTACGTTTCTGTCGGGCAGGAAGTTCCCTTGAATCATAAGGCTAGCGATTGTAGCAGGAGAGATTAGACATTAATGGAAGGTCCCAGGATGCAGGGGTGGCCCGCTCCGTGCCCTTGCGCTTTTTGCACGGGGCGGGTGCTAACCCCTGCTGCACTCCACTCCTCCCTGAACAAAGCGGCGCCGCCATCTGCCGCGAAGGTGACGACCAGATGCCCGCCCGGATTCTTCGCGTTTCGTTCGCTTTCACAAAGTGTTTCACGTGAAACATTGTACGTACATCCGCCTACGAGAACCGGACCTTCACGTCCGGCCCCTTATCGAGATGGATGCTCTCAATAAATCGCACCCGGCCGGTCTTCAAAGTTAGAATCACTGACGAAACGCGCGTACCTTCGCCAAAGAACCGGACGCCCTTCAGCAGCGCCCCTTCGGTCACACCCGTCGCGGCAAAGATCATCTGTTTGCCGGGAGCCAGATCTTCCGCTTCATAAACTTTTTTCTTGTCGCTGATGCCCATCTTCGCGATGCGCTCTTCCAGTTCCGGCTTGTCGATCACCAAGCGTCCCAGCATGTATCCGTTCAGGCAGCGGACGGCGGCCGCCGTGATCACGCCTTCGGGCGCACCGCCGGAGCCCATCACCGCGTGGACTCCGGTGCCCATCACCGCCGCCGCAATGCCCGCCGAGAGGTCGCCATCGCCGATCAGCTTGATGCGGGCGCCAGCCTTCCGAATGTCGGCAATCAGCTTCTCGTGCCGCGGACGGTCGAGCACGACCACCACCAGATCGTCCACGCCGCGTTGCATGCGCCGCGCGATATTCTTCAGGTTGACGGCCACCGGAGCGTCCAGATCAATCGCGTTCTTGCACGATGGCCCCACCACAATCTTTTCCATGTAGCAGTCCGGAGCATGCAGCAACCCCCCTTTTTCTGAAGCCGCCAGCACCGTGATCGCGCCCGGCGCGCCGGTGGCGCAAAGATTCGTGCCTTCCAGCGGATCGACTGCAATGTCAACGTGCGGAACGTCGCGCCCATCCGCGTAGGGGCTGCCCACCTGCTCGCCGATATAAAGCATGGGGGCGGCGTCGCGTTCGCCCTCGCCGATCACAATCGTGCCGTGCATCGGGACCGTGTCCATGGTTTTGCGCATCGACTCGGTCGCCATCTGGTCGCTCAGCGGACGATCTCCCTGGCCCATGGTGCGCGCCGATTCGATCGCCGCGTTCTCGACCACGCGCAAAAATTCCAGTGCCAGATCGCTTTCAATATTTTCTCCAAAGTTCTTGGAGCGCGCTTCGGAGCGGCTTTGGCTTGTCATCCGTGCCTCCTGTATAAATGCGACCTAGGAATATATTCCCTTCGGGGCAGAGATGGAAGTGCAGGTTAGTTCGTGAGGCGCGGACACTCCTGTCCGCGGACGGTGCGCAGTGAAAGGGACACGAGTACATCCACAGATACTCCTCGCATGCTCCACCGCAACCCGTCTGCTAATCTTCACTCATGACCACCGACCGCAAAGAGCCGACCTATCTCTTCTCCGAGAAACAGGTGGCTGAAAAGAGTGATCTCGCCCGGCATTTTTTCGACAACCGCAGCCGCTTGAATGAGAACGTCAGCAAGGCCGACAACTTCCTGGTCAAACGCTTCTACAACCTCGATCACAACGCCTACCTCGAAAGCGCTCTGCCCGCGAAATACAAGGAATTGATGGGTCTCGTTGCCTCCGCCTGCCTGCGTTGTGACGATTGCATCAACTACCACCTGATTCAGTCCTATCGTCTGGGCGTGACCCGTGCCGAGCAGGAAGAAGCGATTAACATAGCGCTGCTGGTGGGCGGCAGCATAGTGATTCCGCACATGCGGCGAGCCTATGAGCTGCTGACAGAACTCTATTCCGGCTGAGCGTTCCTAAGTTGTGGTAGAGCCCACGTCGGACGCGAGTCGCCCGTACATCTCGAGGTCAAGGAATTCTCCCCACTTCAGGATATGGGCGCGTTGGCAGCCTTCTTGACGCATGCCGATCTTTCGCAAGACTCTTCCCGACGCAGGGTTGTTAGTGGAGTGGCTGGCGAAAATTCGGTGCAAGCCGAGAGTCTCAAACCCATATTTCATCATGGCGGTGGCTGCTTCCGTGGCGTAGCCGTTTCCCCAGTAAGGCACGCCGATCCAGTAGCCGAGTTCGGCGCGACGATGGTCGGGTTCGATCCGCAGTCCGACTCCGCCGCACAGCGCGTCACTTTCGCGCACGACAATGGCCAGGCGCAATTCGTTGCTGCTCGAAAAATCTAGCTGCGTGGCGGCGATAAACTCCCGAGCGTCGGACTCGGTGTAGGGATGCGGGATGCGCAGCGTAGTGGCCGCCACTTCGCGGGCGCCGATCAGCGGCATGAGCGCTGGGATGTCCGAGAACGCGTACGGGCGCAGCGTCAGGCGCTCGGTTTGCGATGGGGTGAATTTCATTTCTTTACTCTAATGTGCGAACCTTGAGGTTACCAAAGTCAGTCTTGCATCATCAGAACCAGCAAGCGACAATGAGAGGGGTAGAATCATCGCCAGGTAAAGGAACCCGAGATGGCCGTAGCCAAACTAAAACATCCGAAGGAAGACCGATTCGAGGAGTTGTCTGAACGTTTGGCGGCCGAAATCAACGAGCGTGCCGCCAAAATGACTCCCAAAGAACGGGCGCGGGCGGATTCTGAAACTAAAAAGATTGCTGCCCAAGCGCAGCGTCGAACTCGTTGAGCCTGGTCTCGATTTCCTCTTTGGGATCATCCAGCCTGGGAGCAGAAAAGGTGGGGCGCGACGCTAACGCGGCTACCGCCTCTCGACCAAGGCTAACAAAGACTAACCACCCTTTGGCTTCCAATCGAGACCCGGCCCAATGTCCGAAAACCGAGTTTCAGAACGCGTCAATCCCGGTCACGCTCGCCCCGATGATTAGCGTGTGGATATCGTGCGTGCCTTCGTAGGTCTTTACGCTTTCGAGGTTCATGAGGTGCCGCATGATCGGGTAATCGTCGGCCACGCCGTTTGCTCCCAGAATATCTCGCGATAGTCGCGCGCACTCGAGCGCCATCCAGACGTTGTTTCTCTTCGCCATCGAGATATGCTGATGCTGCACTTTTCCTGCGTCTTTCAAGCGGCCGACCTGCAGCACGAGTAACTGTGCCTTGGTGATCTCGCTGATCATCCAGGCGAGTTTCTCCTGCACCAGTTGATGCGAGGCGATGGGCTGATCGCGGAATTGTTTTCGCAGCAACGAATACTGCAGCGCGCAGTCGTAGCACGCCATCGCCGCGCCAACCGCTCCCCATGAGATTCCATAGCGCGCCTGGTTCAAGCACATCAGCGGGGACTTCAAGCCGCCGGATCCGGGCAACAGGTTCGACTCGGGAATACGCACATCCTGCAGCGATAAACCCGACGTCACCGAAGCGCGCAATGACCATTTCCCGTGAATGTCGCTGGCTTTGAATCCGGGGCGGTCGGTCTCCACCAGGAATCCTCGGACTTTATCGCCTTCGTCTTCGACCTTGGCCCAGATCACGGCGACGTCGGCGATGGTGCCCGACGTGATCCACATCTTTTCGCCGTTGAGCACATATTCTTTGCCAACTTTGCGAGCGCGCGTCCGCATGCCGCCGGGATTCGATCCGAAGTCCGGCTCGGTCAATCCGAAGCAGCCGAGCTTTTCGCCCTTCTGCATCGCGGGCAGCCAGGTGTTTTTCTGCTCATCGCTGCCGAAGGCATAAAGCGGATACATCACCAACGCTGACTGCACACTGACGAACGAGCGCACGCCGGAATCTCCGCGCTCCAGTTCCTGAGTGACCAATCCGTATTCGACGTTCGACATACCGGCGCAGCCGTAACCGTTCAGCGACGCGCCGAAGAATCCGAGATCGGCCATCGGTTTCACCAGTTCGCGCGGGAATCGTCCGGCGCGGTTGCACTCTTCGATGATCGGCACGAGATTGTCTTCGATGAACTTGCGCGTGGTGTCGCGTACCAGGCGCTCGTCGTCATTCAGCAACGTATCGAACTCGATGAAATCCACACCACGGAATTTGATGGCCGGCATTAAAGTCTCACCTCATAAAGTCAGCAGACAGCAAACGGGCAGTTTCACGATGGAGCCGATGAAATCCTGAACCACCAAGGGCACGAAGGATCACGAAGGTTTTTGGCTTCAGATAGTTCCTTCGTGTACCCAAGCTTTGGTGGCCTTGGTGTTAACGATTTCGCAAATTGCACCACTACCGGAAACTAATCAAAGTAGCAGAGGGCAGGGAAGTCAGCAACGCGGGTCGAGAGTGAGACGCGAGTAGCAGGGTTCGTGTGGAGCGGACACTCTTGTCCGCTGGCTTTGACGTTGAGTTGATTTCGAGGTTGATTCTGAAATCAAGGCCAACCCCAAGATCAAAGGCAGCGGACAAGAGTGTCCGCTCCACACTAAGCCCTGAACTTCGGAATCCACCTCGGCACGGTTGCGCGATAGCGATCGTATTCTTCCCCGAACTGCTTGCGCAGCGTCGGCTCCTCATAAAAAATGACGAACAGGTTGGCAATCAGCAGCATGCAGACCGTGTAGATCGCGATGTGCAGTGAATGGAATAACCACGCCTGTCCTGCAATGATAAGCGACACTCCGAGATACATCGGGTTGCGGACGAACCTGTGCAGCCCCTTAACGACGAGGATTTTGGTAGGTGCGATCGGCGCAGGCGTCCCGCCGCCAATCGCGGCGAAGCCCCAGAAAGCGGTGTGCAGATAGATCGCAATCCCGAGGGCGATGACAGTGAGCGCCGCCCATTCTTCAGCGCCGGTAACCGGCGCCGCATCCTGCCTTAGCCGCCATGGGATATAGCCGGCCACCGTGCCGGGCACGAACACGGTGAAAATCAGCGTCTTGGCGATTGCGGAAACGGCGGGGCGCACGATGAGTGTCGTTGTCCTGGGCGATCGTCCTGAATGATGGTCTCACGTGATCCAGGTGTCAACTTCATCGTCCGTGCTAGTGGGGAAGACAGCACGCGAAGAAATACTGGTCCCCTAATCTTTTTTAATTAGAGACGCCACTTCCCGGCAACAGATAATATGTCGCCACTCGGCGGGTCGGGCTCTTGCGTAAGCCTGCGGGAATCTGTCGTGCCGTCTGCCAGTCCTTACTATGAGTCGAGCACTGTCGCTACTGATCGGGTTCCTGGTTGTGTCCGCGATTTACCTCTACGCGTTCCCGCAGGCGAATGTGCTGTATGCGGGAGTGGTGTTGCTGCACGCCATAGCCGGCGTCGTGGTGTCAGTTTGGCTTCTGTTCTGGCTGGCGCGCTCTTTGTTCTCGCGTCAGGGCGACCCGCTGGTTCGCGCCGGAATGGTTTTCCTGTTTCTCGGCGCCATCCCAGGGCTGGCGCTGATTTACGCCGGAGCGCTACGTACGCACTGGACGCTGGTCTATGTCCACATCGGAGTGAGTTTTCTCGGCGCAGGCCTGATCGTTGCGGCCCGATTCGGCGCTCGCGGCTGGCTGCTGCGTCATGCTGTGGTTCGCGTCGCAGCCGTGCTTGCCGTGCTGGTGGTGCTGGCGCCCGTGGCTCGCTACCTCCGCGAAACTCGATGGAGCCGTCATGGCCGCATTGAAAATCCTGCCTTGCCCCCGCTCACGATGAATGGGGAAGGCGACGGACCCGCCGGCCCGTTCTTCCCGAGTTCCGCGCAGGTATATGGCGGAGAAAAAATTCCCAGCCAGTTCTTCATGGAGTCGGATTCCTGCAAGCGCTGTCACGAGGATATCTACAATCAGTGGAATAGTTCGGCCCACCATTTTTCATCGTTCAACAATCAGTGGTATCGCAAGTCGATCGAGTACATGCAGGATACGGTCGGCACCAAGCCTTCCAAATGGTGCGGCGGATGCCACGACCCAGCCGTGCTCTACGCCGGCAAGATGGATACGCCCATCAAGCAGATCGTGCACACGCCCGCGGCCCAGGCCGGTCTCGGCTGCATGATGTGCCACTCCATCGCCGACGTAAAAAGCACGATGGGTCAAGCCGATTTCTATCTCGAGTACCCCAAACTGCACGAGCTCGCAGCCAGCAAGAACCCGTTGGTCCGCACCCTGCACGACTTCCTGATCAAGCTGAATCCGGAGCCGCACCGCCGCGTATTCCTCAAGCCGTTCATGAGACAGCAAACGGCGGAGTTCTGCTCATCCTGTCACAAGGTGCATCTCGATGTGCCGGTCAATCACTACCGTTGGTTTCGCGGTTTCAACGAGTACGACAACTGGCAGGCCAGCGGCGTCTCTGGAGAAGGCGCCCGCTCGTTCTACTACCCGGCGACGCCGCAGCAATGCGCCGATTGCCACATGCCGCTCGAACCTTCCAGCGATATGGGTAACATCGCCGGCAAGGTGCATTCCCACCGTTTCCCCGGCGCCAACACGGCGCTGCCGACTGCCAACGAAGATTCCGCGCAGTTGAAGGTCACCGAGGATTTCCTGACCAGCGGGGCGCTCACCGTCGACATTTTTGCGCTGTCGCCAGCCAGCACCCCGCTCAAACCAGCTCCGGTGAAAACGGGAGCGGGCGTTGAGCATGAACTTGCCACTACATTTGCCGTGGGAGAAGAAGCGGAAACAAAAATCACTCCTGGCTCCAACGTCGAGGCCGCTCCCGTTACCGCGCCTCTCAACCGCGTACATCCCGCCGTTCGTCGGGGCGACAGCGTTCGCGTAGATGTTGTAGTCCGCACCAAGCGCGTCGGGCATTTCTTTCCCGGCGGCACCGTCGATGCCTACGACACCTGGCTCGAACTCAAAGGTGTCGACGATAAAGGCCAGACGATTTTCTGGAGCGGCATGGTGGAAGACAACGGCAAAGGTCCCGTCGAAAAGGGCGCGCACTTTTATCGATCGCTGCAGGTGGATGCGCACGGCAACCCAATCAACAAGCGCAACGCATGGTCCACACGAGCCGTCGTGTATGTGCGATTGATCCCGCCTGGCGCCGCCGACACCGTGCACTTCCGCATGAAGATACCGGAGAAAATGGGCGGTAAGATTACCTTGACCGCGCGGCTCTGCTATCGCAAGTTTTCGTGGTTCGGCACGCAGTTCTCGTTTGCAGGTGAGCCAGCCAACGAGCCAGCCAACGCGGGCGATAGTGGTCCGTCGAAGCCCGGAAACGCGCCCGCTGCGGTTACGGCCGACTACGACGACAGAAAGATGGCATTTACGGGATCGCTCCAGGGAGTTTCCTCGAAGGAGGAAAAAATTCCCGATGTGCCGATCGTCGCGGTTGCGCAAAACGAAGTCGCAGTCGACGTTTTGCCGGCGAACGCTCCGGCGCCGCAGCCCAAAGTTCAGCTCGCGAAAGAAGACTGGCAGCGCTGGAACGATTACGGCATTGGATTGTTGTTGCAGGGTGATTTGAAAGCGGCCCAGGCTGCCTTCGAGAAAATCACTGAAGTCGATCCGCAGAATCCCGATGGCTGGTTGAACATTGGGCGCGCCGCGTTGCAGGAAGGTGACGTTGTCCGAGCCCGCACCGTTCTTGAGAAAGCGCTGGCACTGAAGCCGCAGCTCGCGCGCACGAATTTCTTCTACGGATCGCTGCTGAAATCGACGGGAGACTACGATCAGGCCGTCGCCCATTTCCAGATTGTGCTCGGGCAGTATCCGCACGATCGCGTGGCACTGAATAATCTTGGGCGCGTGCTGTTTCTCCAGAGGAAGTACGCCGACGCGGTAAAAGTCCTGCAGCAGGTGCTTGCCGTGGATGCGGAAGACCTGCAGGCCCACTACAATCTCATGCTCTGCTACAACGGTCTGGGAGACGAAAAGATGGCCAAGGAACATCAGGCTCGCTACCTGCGCTTCAAAGCGGACGAGGCGTCGCAAGCCATCACCGGCCCTTACCGTCAACTGAATCCGGAAGACAATAACGAACGTCAGAACATCCACGAGCACACGTCCGTCCCCCTGCCCATCTTGAACAACGTACCAGCCAAGCGCCTAGCTGCGAGTGCCACAGTGACCTGCGAGGCCCAACGGTGATGACTCACAACTTAAAATCCACCACGGAGTCACAGAGTCACGGAGAGAAGCTCGTTTCTTTTGGTAATGCTCTCCCCTCTGCCTGTATGTCTTTCTTGTCAGTGTTGCTTTTTCTACTGAGCTCGGCGCTAGCCGGGTCGGCGCAAACCATCACCTTCCGCGATATCACCTCTCAAGCCGGAATCCATTTCACCCACAACAACGGAGCCTTCGGAAAAAAATGGCTGCCGGAAACCATGGGGCCCGGCTGCGCCTTCATCGATTACGATAACGACGGCTTTCCCGACATCCTGCTGGTGAACGGCCAGGACTGGCCCGGCCACGCCAAGAGCGGCGCGACCTCATTGAAGCTCTACCACAACAATCATGACGGCACCTTCACTGACGTAACGCGAAAAGCCGGCCTCGACATTTCGCTCTTCGGACTGGGCGTCGCCGTGGGCGATTACGACAACGACGGCTTCGATGACATTTTTATTACTGCTGTCGGACAGAGCCATCTCTTCCACAACAATGGCAACGGCACTTTCACCGACGTCACCAAGTCCGCCGGACTCTGGGGTCCGAACGAGTTCTCCACCAGCGCCGCGTGGGTGGATTACGATCGCGACGGCAAACTCGATCTGGTTGTCGCCAACTATGTGCAGTGGTCCGAGCAAACCGACCTCTACTGCACACTCGATGGCTCGCATAAGTCCTATTGCACGCCCGAATCGTATAAGGGAACATCCGCGCGCCTTTGGCACAACCTGGGCAATGGAAAGTTTGAGGACGCCACTCAAAAAGCCGGCCTGTACGATCCGACATCGAAAGGACTCGGCGTTGCCATTCTGGATTACAACAACGACGGATGGCCCGATATCCTGATCGCCAACGACACGCAACCTAACAAGCTTTACCTGAATAAAAAGAATGGTACGTTCGAAGAGCGTGCCGTTTCCGCCGGCATCGCGTTCAGTGAAGATGGGGTGGCTCGCGCCGGCATGGGCGTTGATGCCGTGGATTATGATCGGTCCGGCAGCGCCAGCCTGATCATCACAAATTTTGCCAACCAGATGCTCTCGCTCTACCACAACGAAGGCAATGGGCTGTTCGTCGATGAGGCTCCGCGCGCGGACGTGGGACGCGCCACGCTCGTAACGCTCGGCTTCGGCTGCTTCTTTCTTGATTACGACAACGACGGCTGGCAGGATATTTTCGTCGCCGACGGCCACATCGAGGATCAAATCGAGAAAGTGCAGAAGCGGGTCAGCTACGCCGAGCCGCCGCACCTGTTCCGCAACCTCGCGAACGGCAAGTTCGAGGAGGTCACGGACAAGGTCGGGACCGCGTTTGCCGCTCCGAAAGTCGCGCGCGGTGCCGCCTACGCCGACATTAATAATGACGGAGCGCTCGACCTATTGATTATGACCAACGGCGGCCCGCCGCATCTTTATCTTAACCAGGGTGGGACGAACCAAAGCCTGCGCGTCAAACTCGTCGGCACAAAGTCTAACCGTGACGGCATCGGCGCCGTAGTCCGCATCACTGCCGGAGGGGACAAGCAGTGGCTCACCATGAAGACCGGCTCCAGCTATCTTTCGCAGAGCGAACTCGTGCTGACTTTTGGTATGGGATCGAAGACCAAAGCCGACACGGTCGAAATCGACTGGCCCAGCGGACAAGTGGACAAGCTCGCAGACATTGCCACCGGGCAGACGATTACCGTCCAGGAGGCGAAAGGCCAGATCGCGTCGCGTGCGTACGGCAAGAAGTAATTCGCGTCCTTATCTATGCAGGAGCTCAGATAGAATCATCTCCGAGCCCCGATGACCAAGACGCCGAGCATCGCCCTCGTTTCCATTTTTCTTCTCGCGCTCCTCGTCGCCCTGCTCGCCGCAAGCGGTTCCTCCATCAATCCCCAGGAAGCGGCTCGCCTGAACAACATTGGCGTCGCCTACATGAACCAGCAACTCTTTGAAAGAGCGTTGAAGTCGTTCGAAGCGGCGGCGGCAGCGGATCCGGCGTTACAAGTGGTGGCCGTCAATCGCGGGGTGGCGCTGCTCAACTTGCAGCGCGTCGACGAGGCGAAGGCGCTGCTGGAAAAAGCGGTCAAGGACAATGCGAAAGACGCGCATGCCTGGTACAACCTGGGCCTCTATTACAAGAACTCCGCCGATGCGAGCGCGGCCGTCGAAGCGTTTCATCGCGTTACTGAAATTGATCCGAGCGACGCGGACACCTGGTACTTCCTCGGATCGACCTACGCTCAAACCAAACAATTCCCCGAGGCGATCGACGCCTTTGAGCACGCGCTCAAGCTCGATCCGCACCACGCCTCCGCCCAGTTCGGAATGGCGCGAGCCTACCAGCAATCCGGTCAATCCGACCCAGCGCGCGAAGCGATGAAGAAATTCCAGTACATCACGCAGAACAAGTTGGGCGCGCCCATCAGCCTGACCTATGGCGAACAGGGAAAGTATTCTCGAGCGGAAGAATCGCCGATGGCGGTGGAGAAGGTGTTGCCGGAGATTGCGGTGAGGTTTGTGGATGTGACGCAAGAAGTCGGATTGCTCACCGCGACGGCTACGCGCAGCCCGCTTAAGGGGGTGGAAACGCAGCGCGTGATAGCGTCGGCTCCGCGATCCCCCGCCGGCCCGGGTGCGTGTTTTCTCGATTATGACAATGATGGCCGGATCGACCTGTTGCTTGCCGATAACGGTCCCGAGGGTGGATTGGCGCTGTTTCACAACGTCGGAGGCAAGTTTGAGGACGTCACCAAAAAAGCCGGACTAGACCCCAAGATGCATGCGCTGGGTTGCACTACTGGCGATTATGACAATGATGGTTTTTCAGATATCGCGCTGACTGTGGATGGCCGCGTGCGACTGCTGCACAACGAAAAAAAAGGGAATTTTAAGGATGTTACAGAAGCAGCGGGAATCAAGAGCGATGGGCGCGACGTAGGGCTGACATTTGTCGACTACGATCATGACGGCGATCTGGATCTGTACATTACGCGAAACTTAGATTCAGTCCGAGGGCCAATCGGAGTGCAACTCGAACAAGTGCCGGAAGAAAAGCCCGTCGAGCCCCCCGGAAACGAAATGTGGCGCAACAACGGCAATGGGACGTTCACCGATGTCAGTAAGGAGACTGGACTCTCGGCGCGAGGTTCTTATTCCGCGGCGGTAGGGACGGATTACAACAACGATCGAGCCGTTGACATTGTGACTGCTGGCTATCACAGCACCACAGCCGTCTTTGAGAATCAACGAGAGGGTGCATTTGCTGCTCGCACTCCTTTTCCCGCGTGGACGAGCGAAAATGGTATAGCTGTACTCGATTTCAATCACGATGGCTGGATGGATTTGGCATTTACTGCCGACGGCACGTCTGAGAGCGGCGTCCACCTGAGGCGCAACAATGCTGGGAAAGGCTTCGATCGCATCGAACTTCCCAAGACGAACTGGGTTCGCGCCTACGGCGTAGCCGCCATCGACTACGACAACGACGGCTGGGTTGATCTCGTGGCGGTCGGCGAGACGAAAGAGGGCAAGGGGGAAGTGCGTCTCTTTCGCAATCTGGGGCCCGACGGATGGAAAGACGTCACCGCCGAAACCGGACTCGACAAAATTCGGCTCGAAGAACCGCGCGCCATTATTGTCGGCGACTACGACAACGACGGCGCCGTCGATCTCCTGATCACGCAAAATCACGGCCCCGCCGTTCTGCTCCGCAATGAAGGCGGGAACAAGAACAACTCGCTGCGGCTTGCGCTCAAGGGGCTGAACGATAACAAGAGTGCCATCGGCACGAAGGTGGAAGTTTTCTCCGACGGCATTCGGCAGAAATTTGAAGTGTATGGATCGTCGGGCTACCTTGGGCAGAATTCTCCTTACCTAACTATCGGCCTGGGACAAGCCAAAGAAGCGGATGTTGTCCGCATGCTGTGGCCAACCGGCGTTCTGCAGGATGAAATCGGAGTTGCCGCCAACAAGGCGCAGAGCATTACTGAACTCGACCGTCGTGGAAGCTCGTGTCCCACGCTTTTCGCCTGGGATGGCACGCACTACCAACTCGTCGGCGATATGCTGGGCGCGGGCGTGGTTGGACACTGGATCGCGGCCGGCGATGGGAATATCGAACGCAACGTCGTTCGGAACATTGCGCGCCCTACGGAATCCATCAAGCTGGACCGCGCATCGCTCCGCGAAAAAGACGGCAGGCTGAGTTTCCGCTTCATGGAGCCGCTTGAAGAATCCGTCTATCTTGATCAGGTGAAATTGCTCGCCGTCGATCATCCTGCCGACGTCGATGTTTATCCCAACGAATATTTTGCCAGTAATCCGCCGTATCCTCCGTTCAAGGTCGTGTTCAGTCGTGATGCGCGCCCCCCTGCTGGCGCGTGGGATGAGCACGGCCACAATGTGCTTCCCGATTTGCTCGCGCATCGCTATTTCGGCGACTTCAAAGTGCTTTCATTCATGGGATTCACCGAGGCGCACAGCCTGGAACTGGATCTTGGCGAGCCCTACCGCGGCGGACCACTATGGTTGCTGATGCATGGCGAGATCGAATACTACTCAGCGACCAGCATGTACGCTGCCGATCAAGCGCACCTGCGCCCGCTTGCGCCGTATGTCGAAGCGCTGGTCGCGGCCGGCACGTCGACTGGAACTGGCGCAAAAGCGCGATGGGTTCGGGTCGTGGATGACATGGGATTTCC